>JGI24422J19971_10003311_pt1 | contig 10067 bp, 7 predicted proteins | sample DeeMarSWOR152_54_FD_19971 | JGI IMG/M metagenome (IMG submission 19971)
AAACAAATGGGGTTTGACGCTGTCATCGGCCATCATCCATGTGGCGTGCTGCTGAAACAAGGAGAGGTGTACCGAAGACATATCGATCTTTTGGAGAAACACGGAGTACCCAGGGAAAAGGCCTTGGCTGCGCTGGCTGAATGCATCGATTCTGTAGTCCGCCGCACCGAAAACAAGCGATTTCGGATGATGTACTATGAATCACCAAATCAAACGGTGCTTGAAGTGGATGCCGCCAGGCTTCTTGGGCTCCCACTCATGAACATACACAATCCCTTGGATGAGACAGGGAGAGGGATTCTTCAGGCAAAGATTGATGTCGGTGCCTCAAAGAGTCCCCACTGGCATCTCGAGGATGTTTTGAACTTGTTAGCGGCACTTCCTGAGGCTCGCTACGCCCAAGTCCACTACGGAATATCGCCCCGCATATTCATTGGAGAGCCTGATTTCGAGGCCTCGAAGGTAGTGGTCGTTCATGGTGCGAAGTCAGCACCAAATGCGGAAATCATACGGTTTTATTGGGAGAATGGATTTAGGACGCTGGTGGTTCTCCACGCCGAATCTGAAACCCTTGAGCGACTGCGTAAAAATAGCGGTGGGAATCTGATCTGTACGGGCCATTTTCTCGGTGACTCAATAGGGATTACACCTTTCATTCGCGCCTTGAGGGAAAGGGGTTTAGAGGTCTTTTGTATGGGGGGTATCATCGATATCCGAACGGGGGGAATGGAGGACTGAGATATTGAGGGCCAAGAAATAGAAGGCGAATTTCCCTCGATTCAGCTACTTCAGACAAGGCTATAAAAAGTTGGATGGATTGCTTATTGGTTATTAGGCCAGCCGGAGCGTGAACTGAACACGAGAGAAACGTAGCTCACCGTATTACGCTCGTCACCGGTAACGTCTCCCGACGTATAATAGCTGAGCAGCTTACCCTTCGCATCGTTGGGCAAAAGCTCCAAGAGTATCCCTATAGGACATCTCCCGCATATGGTTGCTCCCGTGTCCTTAACATACCCGACGAATTTGCCGCAGTCCTTCTGCAAGATGTAGTCAACCGCTCCCATATCGAGCTTCTTCACATTCTCCTTAACATCCGTCTTATAAGGGACAAAACCAAATCGTGGTCCCTGGTGCGTGAAATCAGAGCTCACGACTATGACATCGCCTTTCCTTACAACCTTGCTGAGGGAGTTGGCTATAACCTTATAGTCACCCTCTTGCAGCTGCCCGACTACCATGGGGACCATGGTGAAAGCATCCCCGAGACACACCTGGAGAAAGGGCAACTGCACCTCGAGAGCATGTTCACGGGAGTGAACTTCCGGCATCGAGCCAAAAAGCTCTTCTTCTAGCAAAACATCACAGCTCTCCCTGTCGAGATCCACGAGACCGAGTGGTGTTTCATAACTACTGACATCAGGTATCGAAACGCCCCTGAAGGCTACCCAATGACTCGGCGCCAGGATTATGGCTCTGTTCACCTTGTCCTTGTCAAGGAGCTTAAATCCGAATGCGGCAGCCTGACCTGAATAAACGTACCCCGCATGAGGGCTAATAAGGGCAATGACTTCCCCTGCAACCGGCTCGGGATTTGCATTGTTCAGATACTTCTCTATTTCATCCTCTAAACGTCGTGGGCTACTCTCATAAAACATACCAGCTACGGCAGCTCTGCGCACCTTGAGCCTCCTTTCCTTCTCTGACAACAAACCGGCCTTATCTCCTTGACCGCATTGAGGGCTTCTCCAAAAAACGAGCAAACAGAAAATAACAGCCACAAAACAGATCACTAAAACCCGCAAGATAGGTTTCAGCTGCTTTTCCATCTGCAACATTCCTCGATAGGTTACGCTTTCTGTCCGTCAAAGGATCCTTGCCGAGACAAGAGCGATCCTAAACCTCTTCTATACTTTACTGAAAAATGGCGCAAAGTAAAGGGGGTTACTTCGTCTTCTGTGATTTCGCTCAACTCACGTGGCAATGGTGCCGATACAATGAATGATACTCTGACCGCCACTATCAATCCAAGCGCTCCGTCGCCGGACCTCATGTACGAGGGCCGGGGAGCACCTTTTTTAGGTTGCGTTTGAAAAGCACAGAAGGAGAAAGCCATGAGGATTATCTGCCCCACGTGCAATGCGATATACAAGATTCCCGACACTAAAATCCCCCAGACAAGGAGGGCCGAGGCCACGTGCAAGAAGTGCGGTGGTAGAATATTAGTTGAGCCCGCTTCAGCAAAGAGCCCTGGCGTTGCCCGTCAGGCTGAACCGGATTGGAGGCAGACAACGCCGTCACCTCAAATGTCCGCTCCGAGCTCCGCGACACAGGCGAGGGAGTTTGAATTCATCAGGGAGGATGGGAGCAGAATAACTCCAGATACACCCTCCATGGCCACCGACAAACCAACACTGGCCTTCTTTTCCGTCTCAAAACCAAAATTGATTCTCATGTCGCTCTGCACCTTGGGCCTCTATCAGATTTATTGGTATTACAAAAACTGGAGTATCCTTAAACACGGAACAGGTCAAAACATTAGGCCTTTCTGGAGGGCTATCTTCGCTGTCTTTTTCTGCTATTCGCTGTTCAAATCAGTGAAGCAGTCTGCACATTCACTGGGAATACCCTGCCAGATGAGCCCTGGATTGCTTGCGTGTGTCTATATAGTCCTTTCGGCTACGTGGCGCTTGCCTGATCCCCTCTGGCTCGTCGGCCTTCTGGCATTCCTCCCGCTTGTGTCGGTTCAAGGGGTGATCAATGAGGTTAATCTGAAGGGAACTCATGGGCATGAGCCGAACGATCGATTTACCTGGGGCAACATCGCGGTCATACTGATCGGAGGCCTTTTTCTTTTGCTCTCCGTGATCGGGGCCCTTGTGCCCGTATAAAGGGGAACCGGGTGCCTCTTCCTGACGGCTTGTATATGAGGAAAACGAGGAACCAGCAAACTCCTTACAGATACGGGTTTTCTAACAAAGATACATCGCCACACAGCAGTCGCAACGGGCGATTTCGCGGCCTTGTTCAAGGACGTGGATATCCCGCCACTTCTTGCAGCCGTCACTCGCCTAATCACCGAAATCAACCAGCCCAAGCCTGATATTCTTTCCTTTTGAAATCCTACCCGAAACCCATTACCCGCCTACGCAGAAAGCCACGGGCTTGCGCGTGGGGCTCCACTCTCCTGTCCACCGCGCCTCGGCGAGAGAAGACCCAGGGCCACGTCATGGTGAAACATAAGCTTCAAGTTGCTTTCGGCAGGATATGCTGGTAGGTTTTCTGTTAGGAGCATCTGACTCCGACGCTGCGCGTAGGAGTTATTCATGAAAAAACTTTAGGGTGAGCATGGAGATGTCTTTTTTGCTGAATGCCCTCAAAAGGTGGCCCCGTACTGGGTCGTTTTCAAAATGGTGTATGCAGCATGAAGCCCTTGGAAGCCATTGCTTTATTGGGAAATACACGATTTTGAAACGCCCACTGCTCTGAGCGATGGGAGGCCCGCCCTGGCGCGAAGTCTATGGAATATTGCATGGTTACCGTACTATTTCGCATCTTAGCTCTACCTACTGATGCCTCATGAGCCAGGCCTGGGCCAGGGGCATAGCAAAAAAGACATCTCCATGCTCTTTTGTGTATTTGGTTTCTTAGGGGGAAAATGAAGGTATTTTTGAAAATTGTGCCTGCGATGATCGTCACGCTTTTCCTTACCCCATCCTTATGGGCGCAGAGGGACATTCGAGAGGCGGTGGTAAAAATATACACGGTGTATAATTGCTATGATTACGACGAGCCATGGAAGATGTGGGGGCAGGAAAGACGAAGCGGTTCAGGATGCATTATTCGTGGAAGCAGAATCTTGACCAGTGCCCATGTCGTAGCGGATCAGACATTCATTCAGCTTAGGCGGGCCGGTGAGGCCAGGAAGTACACCGCGGAAGTCCAAATCATAGGCCACGAATGTGATCTCGCTATTCTCACCGTGGAGGATAAATCCTTCTTCTCAGGTGTGGAGCCCATCGAAATCGGGGATCTCGTAGAGGTTAACGATACCGTTGCCGTTTTTGGTTTTCCGAAAGGCGGCGATAAGCTCTGCATTACCGGAGGGGTTGTCTCCAGGGTAGAGCACCACAAATACACCCACAGTGGGGCCAGGTTGCTGAGCTGCCAGATTGATGCAGCAATTAATCCTGGTGCAAGTGGCGGGCCTGTAATCAAGGGCGATAAACTGGTCGGTGTGGCTTTTCAGGGGATGTCAGGTGAAAATATCGGCTATATGGTTCCAACGCCGATTATAACCTATTTCTTGGAAGATATAACCGATGGTACCTACCATGGGCCTCCGGGCCTGGGCATATCCTGGCAAAGAATGGAGAATCCCGACCTGAGGCTCAAATACGGTATGAGTGAGACTCAGACCGGGGTTCTGGTTAACAAGATATATCCCGGCTCACCCGCGGAGGGAATCTTGAAATCCGAGGATATTATCCTCTCGATTGATGGAAAGAACGTTGAAAACGACGGTACCGTCGAGTTCAGAAAGGGCGAGAGAACTTTCTTTGGATATCTGCTCCAAGGGAAATTCATTAACGATAATGCTGCATTTGAAATCCTTAGGGGCAAGAATAACTTAGGGGTAGTAATTGCCTTATCAAAACCTATGGGGTTCGGACGCCTGGTGCCCTATGAACAGTATGACATAGCCCCTACTTACTACATAGTAGGGGGGCTGGTGTTCACACCATTAACGGTAAACTACCTGAAGACGTGGAAAACGTGGTACGTTAACGCCCCGGCTGATTTGCTCAATTACTACTACTATGGTGAGCAAACCGATGATCAAAAGGAAATTGTTGTGCTGGTTAAGGTTCTTGCAGATGAAATCAACGTGGGCTACCATCACTGGGAGAACAGGGTGATCTCCTACGTCAATGGCGAGCGGATTTCAACGATGACGGATCTAGTCCGTGCCTTTGAAGAACATAAGGGGCGGTACCACACCGTCTTAGATGAACGCGGTTATCAGATTGTGCTGGACAGGGGTAAGGTTGCCCGGAGGAGCGAGAGAATCCTGCAGAAATACAAAATCGGCTCCGATAGATCAAAAGATCTGGAACGTTCGTCTAACGATTGGACTCGAATCAAGTTGATTGAGGAGGGCATGGGTCCAGTCCAGTGAGAAAAGCGGCGTGTGGAAGGTCACCTGAAGGAAGACTTCTACCATAGAATCAAAACCAGGAAAGAAACACCGGTTACAGCTCATTAGCGGCAGTTACCCCAGGGAAATCCGCTTCGGATCGCTGAGCATCGTTGCTGCACCGAAAGGGAGGCGCCCCTTCCCGGTGGATGGTATAGCCTTTGAAGAGGACACCTTCCTTGTTATGAGCGCCGACCCGGTTGTGCGTGATCCCAAGGAACCGTTGGTGCGAATTATGACCAGGGTAATTGAAACACGCCCTGAAGCACCTGGTAGCGTGCTCGTGAGGGGCAAACGCCCTCTGCGGTTGCTTGCAATTGTGCATGATCTCAATCAAGAGCCATCCTGGAGGGACGAATGGATAGCGAGCGCGCTCGACCGGATCTTTCAGCTGGCTGAGGATCGAGAGCTCGAATCAATCGCACTGCCCTTTCTCGGAACCTTACATGGGAAGCTGACAAAGGAGCGTTTTCTCGTGCTGCTCCGCGCCGCCATCAGTCGGAATCCTCCCACTCATCTCAAGCGTCTCTGGTTGATTGTACCCAAGGCGACCGACTCCAAGATGCTCGACATATTGGCATCGAAATCAAAACAATGAGGCATGGGACGATGGATAGCCATTGTCCCCCAGCCTTGTAAGGGTGAGGATAATCAGGCTCATGAAGCTAGAGAAATTAGCCGATATCTCCGAGCGGGTGAGCGCAACGAGCAGCAAAAAAGAGAAGGTCTCCCTGATCGCCGGACTGCTGAAACAGGCTAAGGACAAGGAGATTGCCCTTGCCGCCCACTACCTCTCAGGGCAACTCCCTCGGGGTCGCCTCGGGGTCGCCTGGAAGACGCTCCAGGGGGCTACACAGGGTCTCTCCTCATCTCCCCGTTGCCTGACCCTCACGGATCTGGATGCTTTTTTCCAAGGCATCGCTACTGAGGCGGGCCCCGGCTCCACACAGCGAAAAATCCAGGCCCTCCGCGAACTCCTCTCCCGGTGCAGGGAACGGGAGAGGGCGTTTGCTGTTCGTCTGATCATGGGCGAAATTCGCCAGGGTGCAGTAGGGGGACTGGTCCTCGAGGCCGCAGCCCGAGCCGCCTCACTTCCCCTTGAACGCCTCAGACAGGCCCTCATGTTCTCCGGGGATATCGGAGAGGTAGCTCGGGTTGCACTTCAGCGTGGTGGGGCCGGTATTTCCCGATTCGGGCCTCGACTCTTTCATCCCATATCTCCCATGCTGGCCAGCCCTGCTGAGGGAGAGGATGAAGCAGTGTCACGCTTGGGAGAGGCGGGTTGGGAATACAAGATCGATGGAGCCCGCGTGCAAATCCACAAGGCAGGGACTGAGGTTGAGATCTTCACCCGGCACCTCAAGCGGGTAACCGAAAGCGTTCCCGAAATCGTGGTCCTGGCCAAGACATTTCCCATGAAGCAGGCTATTATCGAGGGAGAAGTTATCGCCTTGCGAGAAGATGGCAAGCCCCTTCCCTTCCAGACCACGATGCGGCGCCTCGGCAGGATTAAGGATGTAACCAGGCTCCAGAGAAAGATTCCACTGACTCCGTACCTCTTTGATCTCCTGTACCTCGACAGGGAGCCCCTCTTTGATCTGCCATACGGGGAACGGGTTCAACACCTAGCCCAGCGGATTGCGCCGGATCACATGGTCCCACGGATAATTACGGCAGATCCTGACAAGGCCAGGGATTTCCTTGTCCGCAGCCTGGAGGCAGGGCACGAGGGAGTAATGGCGAAGGGTCTCGACTCTCCCTATGTGGCTGGACAACGGGGCTATAACTGGCTGAAGATCAAGCCCGCCAAGACCCTGGACTTGGTGATCTTGGCAGCCGAGTGGGGACACGGCAGAAGAAGGGCGTACTTGAGTAATCTTCATCTCGGTGCAAGGGATGCCGACGGCAGCGGATATGTCATGTTGGGTAAAACCTTCAAGGGCTTGACAGATGAGATGCTTCGCTGGCAGACAAAGAGGCTGCTGGAACTGGAAATCAGCCGCGATCAGTGGACCGTTTACGTGAGGCCCGCAGTTGTAGTGGAGGTCGCATTCAGTGATCTTCAGGAGAGTCCTCACTATCCAGCCGGATTGGCCCTAAGGTTTGCCAGGGTTAAGCATTTCCGAGAAGATAAGTCACCTCAGGAGGCCGACACCATTCAGAAGGTCAGGCAGATCTTCGAGGCGAGCCGGCGATGAAAAGCTGAGAAAGGTAACCCCCATGGATCAGGCGGACCATATCAAATTCCTCGGCACCGCAGGTGCTCGATTCGTCGTCGCCAAACAGCTACGGTCTTCCGCCGGGGTTTATGCGAGAATGAAGGGGAAGAATATTATCCTCGATCCCGGTCCCGGCACCCTTGTCAGATGCGCAAAATCCAAGCCGCCCATCGATGTGACAAAGCTCGACGCCCTGATTCTCACCCATGCCCATATTGACCACTCCAACGACGTCAACATAATGATTGATGCCATGACCAACGGTGGGCTCACCAAAAGGGGCTTGCTTTTTGCACCCCATGAATGTGTTGCCGGAGAAAATGCCGTGGTCTTGCCCTATCTCAGGAGTTTTGTTCAGGATATTGTAATACTCAAACCTCATGAAAGCTATACCCTTGACGGGCTCTCGTTTTCGACCTCAGCAAGACACCGTCATCCCGCAGAGACATACGGTGTAGTCTTCGATTACTGGGGACGCAAGATCTCCTTTATGGTGGACACGAAATACGATCCAGAGTTGATGGCTGACTATGCGGACTCCGACATATTGGTAGTGAATGTTGTGAGGTTCACGCCTCACGAGAGTAGCGACGTGATGCATCTGTGCGTTGATGATGTTAGAGAGATCCTTAAGCGCCTGCATCCTCGGAGAGCCGTACTGACGCATTTTGGCATGACCATGCTTAAGGCAAAACCGTGGGTGGTGGCGAGTGAATTAACTGAGGAGCTCGGAATTGATGTGATTGCAGCCTCAGACGGCATGTCAATCGAGCTCCAGGAAGAATCCCATCAGTAGGAACGAGAAGTACCCCCCCTCACAGAACCGGCCCGAAGTTCCAGGGCACGAACTCATTGTCCCCAAAACCCAGAAGCTCGCTTTTCGTCCGCTTTCCAGAGGCAGTCTCAAGGATCAGACGAAAGATATCCTCCCCCATTTTCTCGATACTGGCATCGCCATCCACGATGGCGCCGCAGTTTACATCCATATCCATCCTCAAGCGCATAAACATTTCGGTATTGGAAGCTATCTTGATGGTTGGCACCGGCTTAAAGCCACACACTGTGCCACGTCCCGTTGTGAAACAGATCATGTTGGCGCCACCTGCTATCATTCCCGTTACTGATACTGCATCGTAGCCCGGGGTGTCCATGAAGACCAGTCCCCGCTCTACCACAGGCTCGGCATACCTATATATCTCCACAAGGTTTGTGCTGCCGGCCTTTGCCGCCGCGCCCAGCGATTTTTCAAAAACGCTGGTAATTCCACCGGCCTTGTTGCCCGGCGTGGGGTTGTTATTTATCTCCGCACCAAGGAGGGCCGTGTACTCCTCCCACCACCGAATGAGTTCTATCAGCTTCTCTCCGACCTTGTGGCTCGCCGCCCGACGGGTGAGCAGATGTTCGGCACCATAGATCTCAGGGGTTTCGCTTAAAATGGCCGTGCCTCCGCTCCGCACCAGGAGGTCCACCGCCGCGCCCAGTGCCGGGTTGGCCGAGATGCCCGAGTAGGCATCAGACCCTCCACACTCCAAACCGAGCAGGATGTGGCTCACCGGTACCGGTTGCCTTTCAACACGATTGGCCTCGGAAAGCATTTCCTTAACTATCTCAGTGCAGCGTTGAACACTATCCCTCGTGCCACCTGCTTGCTGAATATTGACGGCCTTTAGGAGCGGAACGCCCGTCAATTCCATGTTTTCAATCAGGGAGTCAACCTGGTTCACCTCGCATCCCAGACCCACAAGCAGCACACCGGCAAAATTCGGGTGCCGTGCATACCCTGCCAGGGTGCGCTGGAGAACCTGAAATCCCTCGCCGTCCGAGACCATACCGCAGCCGCTCCCATGCCCGAGGGAGACGACGCCATCTACCTTGGGAAACTGCGCCATAATCTCATCGCTGAATTGCTCAGCCACGAAGCGTGCAACACTGGCGGAACAATTCACCGTGGCAAGGATGCCAACGTAATTGCGTGTGCCCACGCTACCATCCGACCTGATAATGCCCTCAAAGTGCGCAACGTTGCTTTCAGAAAAAAACTGCGTCGATATGGCATCCCTGCCTATGGCGTAGTCCTGGGCCAAATCTCCCAACTCCACATTGTGGGTATGAACATGATGACCCGCTTCTACGTCCTGGGAGGCGAAACCGATGGTGTGTCCATATTTGCGAATCGCCGCCCCGGCTCTCACTTTTTGCACGGCAACCTTGTGTCCAGCGGGTATGCGCTCCCTGCAAACAACCGTGTCCTGGGCGATCAAAACACCCGGCTCAAGGTCGGTGAGTGCGACCTCAACGTTATCCTCGGGATTGAGGCGAATGGTATAGCTCTTTGTCTTCGCCATTTTACAAAAGAAGGGTTTCTTGACCGATAATGCAGCTTACAAAAGCCGCTGCTCACTCGTCAAGCTACGATGCCCTTGCCATCGCCACTACAATAGAGTAAATCTGACACATGATACCAGCCCAGCCTCGCATTGTCGATCTACTTACTACGGGGAACATTTGATTGTCTGCATCCACTGAGAATTCTCCTGACTCTTAAGGCCATGAAATGGTTTCTAAGAGACTGGCGGGAGTGCGCGGTTCTTTTCCCGACTTGGGTATGGGGGAAACCGCAGCCCTGAGTCCCTCGAAGGGAATGCGGGGGG
>JGI24422J19971_10003313_pt1 | contig 10063 bp, 2 predicted proteins | sample DeeMarSWOR152_54_FD_19971 | JGI IMG/M metagenome (IMG submission 19971)
GATTCAGCTAAAGAGTTGATTGAAAATATGTTTTTTAATTTTAATAGATATGATTTATCAAAAGTAGGACGTTGGAAGACCTTGGAACGTCTGCCAGAATTAAAAAAAGAGCAGAAAACGAAAGATATTAAAATAGAAGACAGGGTTTTGCATCTTGAAGATATTATAGAAGTGCTTAAGGAAATAATTCGTTTGAATAATGATCCAGAAGCAAGGCCAGANCAGATTGACCATTTGGGAAATCGGAGGGTGCGAACCATTAATGAATTACTTCAAAACCGTTTAAGAGTAGGNATGATGAGAANGGAAAGGATNATAAGAGATAGAATGTCTACTTTAGATATTTCTCTTTTGGCTCCNTCTCAACTTATCAATCCNAAACCCTTTATGGCTGTAGTTAAAGAATTTTTTTCTTCCAGNCAGTTTTCCCAGTTTATGGATAACGAAAATCCTTTAGCTGAACTTGAGCATAAACGAACTTTGACTGCTACTGGTCCGGGCGGCCTTACTCGGGAAAGAGCTGGCTTTGAGGTAAGAGATGTTCAACCTTCCCACTATGGAAGAATTTGTCCTATCCAAACGCCAGAGGGTGCTAATATCGGTTTAGTAAGCCATTTAGCTAGTTATGCCAGAATTAATCCTTATGGTTTTCTTGAGACCCCGTATTTTAAAGTAAAAAAAGGTAAAGTAAGCCCAGAACTTCATTACCTCACTGCTTATGAAGAGGAAAAATTTAATATTGCTCATGCTGGAGTACCTATTGATGAAAAAGGCAATATTATTCCCCAAGTAGTTGAAGCAAGAATTCAAGGACAACCAGGTGAAATTAAAAAAGAAAAAATTGATTTTATTGATGTTTCTCCTCAACAGTCCATTTCTGTAGCTACTTCTCTTATTCCTTTTTTGCAGAATGACGATGCTAATCGGGCTTTAATGGGTTCTAATATGCAGAGACAATCAGTTCCTTTAGTTAAACCAGAATTACCTTTAGTGGCGACTGGTCTGGAAAAGAAAGTAGCCAAAGATTCAGGTCAAGCAATAGTAGCTGAGGAAGAAGGAATAATAACAGAAGTAGATGCTGACCATATAACTTTAAAGTCAAAAGTCACCTCCACACCAAAATTTGGTGGGGGGGCAAGCAAGTCAAAAGTATATAATTTAAGGACATTTATTAGAACTAATCAATATACTTGTTTACATCAAAAGCCACTTATTAAGAAAGGGCAAAAAGTGAAGAAAGAAGATTTTTTAGCTAATGGCGGTTCTATTGATAAAGGACATTTGGCATTAGGTCAAAATGTTTTAGTGGCTTTTATGCCTTGGAGAGGAGGGAATTATGAAGATGCTATTATTATTTCAGAAAGATTGGTGAAAAACGATTATTTCACTTCTATTCATATTGAAAGTTTTACTTGCGATGTTAGGGAAACAAAATTAGGTCCTGAAATTACTACTTCAGATATTCCTAATGTCGGTTTAGAAAAGTTAAAAGATTTAGATGAAGAAGGAATAGTTCGGCTTGGAGCAGATGTTGGTCCCAATGATATTTTAGTTGGAAAGATCTCTCCCAAAGGAGAAGCCGACTTAACACCAGAAGAAAGATTATTGCGGGCAATTTTTGGGGAGAAGGCAAAAGAAGTCAAAGATAGCTCTTTACGGATGGAACATGGTAAAAAAGGAAGAGTTGTTGAACTAAAGATTTTTGATAGAGCTAAAGGAGATAGATTAGAGCCAGGTATTATAAAGAGGATTCAGGTAGAAGTTGCCGAAATTCGAAAAATTGGAGCTGGAGATAAACTCTCCGGAAGACATGGAAACAAGGGAGTAATTTCTAAGGTTCTTCCAGAAGAAGAAATGCCTTTTCTTAAAGATGGTACCTCTGTTGATGTTATTTTAAATCCCTTAGGGGTTGCTTCGCGTATGAATATTGGACAGATATTGGAAACCCATTTAGGTTTGGCAGCTAAAAAATTGAACTATGTAGCAGTTACTCCTTCTTTAGCTGGAGCTAACGAAGAAGATATTAAAAGAGAACTTAAAAAAGCTGGTTTTTCTGAAGATGGAAAATTAGAATTATTTGACGGAAGAACCGGACTTTCTTTTCCAGAGAAAATTACTGTTGGTTATTCTTATTTGATGAAATTAATTCATATGGTAGAAGATAAAATCCATATGCGTTCTATTGGTCCTTATTCTTTGATTACCCAGCAGCCCTTAGGCGGAAAAGCCCAATTTGGAGGACAAAGGTTTGGAGAAATGGAGGTTTGGGCATTAGAAGGTTATGGCTCTGCTCATATCTTACAGGAAATGTTAACCATAAAATCAGACGATGTCGCGGGTAGAGCTAATGCTTATGAAGCAATTTTAAAAGGAGAGAAAATAAGAAATCCCAATATTCCTGCTTCTTTTAATCTTTTAGTTTTAGAATTAAAATCCCTGGGACTTAATGTAGAAGTAAAAGAAAAACCAGAGGAAGAAAAATCCTAAATCCAAATTATACCAAATTGTTCCAAATCAAGATCAAAATCCAAAAAGAATTATTTTGGCATTTAATCATTTGGATTTGATTTGGAATAATTTGAGCTTTGGAATAATTTGGAATAATTTTTATGAGAGTTGCTGATCTCGAATCAATTATTATAAAAGTAGCTTCACCAGAGGAGATTTTGAAATGGTCTCATGGTGAAGTAACTAAGCCAGAAACAATAAATTACCGGACTCAGAGAGCAGAAAAGGACGGTCTTTTTTGCGAGAGAATTTTTGGTCCTCAAAAGGATTATGAATGTTATTGCGGAAAGTATAAAAGAATCCGTTATAAAGGCGTAGTTTGTGATAAATGTGGAGTAGAAGTAACAAAATCATCAGTAAGAAGAGAAAGAATGGGTCATATCAAATTAGCTTGTCCGGTTTCTCATATTTGGTTTTTAAGAGGAGTTCCTTCTAGAATAGGGACAGTTTTAGATATTCCTGTCCAGCAGTTAGAAAAGGTGATATATTTTGCTTCTTATATCATTACAGAGGTTGATGAAGAAGCAAAGAAAAAGGTTTTAGAAGAAATTGATAAAGAATACCAACAGAAAGTCAAAACCCTAAATCCTAAATCCGAAATCCTAAATAAATCCAAAGTACCAAATTCAAAATCCCAAATAAAGAATCAAAAAGCTAATTTAGAGGAATTAAAATTCGCTAAAGATAAGGCGAGAGAGGAAGTTTTGGGCTTAAGGCCCCTGAAGATTATTTCTGAAATTGATTATCATAACCTTTCCTTGAAATACGGTCAAATTTTTAAAGCAGGTACTGGAGCGGAAACATTGAGAAAAATTTTTGAGAAAATTGATTTAAAGAAAATGGTAAAAGAGTTAGAAAAGGAATACAAATCTTTAATATCTTCTAATCCCCGAAAGATTAAATCAGAAGCAATAAACATAGACAGTTCTAATAAAAAGGAAGATAAAGGAAAAAAAGATGACCCAAAAGAGAAGAAAGAAAGTTCTTTGCTCTTACGGAGAAAATTTTTAAGAAGATTGAGAATGCTCCAAAAAATGTTAGAGGCAAATATCCGTCCTGAATGGATGTTTGCTACAGTTCTTCCTATTTTACCTCCGGACTTAAGACCAATGGTTCAATTAGATGGAGGAAGGTATGCTTCTTCTGATTTAAACGACCTTTATCGAAGAGTAATCAACAGAAATAATCGTTTAAAATATCTTTTAGAAATCAATGCTCCAGAAGTTATTGTCAGGAACGAAAAAAGGATGCTTCAGGAAGCAGTAGATGCTTTAATAGATAATACAATGAGAAAAGGAACAATGACCCAGGCAACTACTGGTGGTCAACGTCTCTTAAAATCATTAGCCGATATGCTTAAAGGAAAGCAAGGTAGGTTTAGGCAAAACCTTTTAGGAAAAAGAGTAGATTATTCTGGCAGGTCAGTGATCGTGGTGGGACCGGATTTAAAACTCAATCAGTGTGGTTTGCCTAAAAAAATGGCTTTAGAACTCTTCAAACCATTTGTTATTAAGGGTATTTTAGATAAAGAGTTAGCTTACAATGTCAGAGGTGCAAGCCGGCTTATTGAAGATGAAACAGATGATGTCTGGGCTATTTTAGAAGAGGTTGTTAAGGATAAATTGGTCTTACTAAATCGAGCCCCTACTTTACATCGCTTAGGAATTCAGGCATTTCAACCAATTCTTATTGAAGGAGTGGCGATTAGAATTCATCCTTTAGTTTGTAACGCCTTTAATGCTGATTTTGATGGAGACCAGATGGCTGTTCATTTACCTCTTTCAGATGAGTCCCAAAAAGAAGCCAAAGAATCAATGCTTGCTACTGTTAATTTATTAAAACCAGCCACCGGAACTTCAGTAGCCACTCCAACTAAAGATATTGTTCTTGGTTGTTATTGGATTACCAAAATAAAAGAAAACGCTCTTGGACAAGGCAAAATGTTTGGTTCTAAAAACGAAGCCATCTTAGCTAAAGATACTGGCTTAATTGACTTAAGAGCGAAAATAAAAGTGAGATTCAAAGAAGGAAAATTAGTAGAAACATCAGTAGGAAGAATTCTTTTTAATATAACTCTCCCTGATGAGTACCCTTTTGTTAATGAAGAAGTAAATTCAAAAAAAATAGAGAGAATAATCAATGATATTATTGAAAATTACGATAATGAAATTGTTTGGCATTGTCTCGATAAAATTAAGAACTTAGGTTTTAATTACTCAACTCTATCTGGTATTACTTGGGGAATGGATGATTTAATTGTTCCTAAGGAAAAGAAAGAATTAGTGAAGAAAGCAGAAAAAGAAGTTGAAACAATATATAAACATTATAAAAAAGGATTGTTATCTAAAGAAGAAAAAGTGGCTAAAACCATTGAAGTTTGGCAAAAGACCAAATCCCAGATAGAGAAGTTAGTTCCCCAAGCCCTACCTCCTTTAGGTTCGGTTTTCTCTATTGTTGATTCTGGAGCCAGAGGTTCTTGGGCTCAGCCGGTTCAGATGTCTGGTATGAAAGGTCTAGTAATTAACCCAACTGGTCAGATTATTGAATTACCAGTGAAGAGTTCTTTTAAAGAAGGTTTTAATGCTCTGGAATATTTTATTTCTACTCATGGAGCAAGAAAAGGAACAACAGATACTGCTCTTCGAACTTCTATGGCTGGATATCTTACCAGACGGTTGATTGATGTAGCCCATGAAGTGATAATCACAGAGGCGGATTGTAAAGATAAAATAGGGATTACTGTTTTTAAGGAAGACGCTGATGAAACCAGTCAAGACTTTCTTTTTAAAATTGTCGGAAGAGTATCTTTAGAGGACGTAAAAATCCCACTTACAAATGTTAATATTTCGCGTGAGTTTCGCGCGGCTGGAGAAGGGGAAGAACGCGAAACAGACGCGAAACAAAACGCGAAACAGACGCGAAAAGAAAACGTAAAAGTTTCGCGTAAGTTTCGTGTTATTGTAAAGGCAGGAGAAATTATTAACCAAGAAAAAGGAAGAGAAATTATTGAGGCCGGAATTAAAAAGTTAAACATTCGTTCACCAATGAGCTGTAAAGCAAAAAGAGGAGTTTGTCAAAAGTGTTACGGCTGGGATCTTGGTTTAAATAAGTTAGTTCAATTAGGACAGGCAGTAGGGATTGTTGCTGCTCAGGCTATTGGTGAGCCAGGTACCCAGCTTACTTTGAGAACTTTTCACACAGGTGGAGTAGCTAGTGGTGGTGATATTACTCAAGGTTTGCCTCGAGTAGAAGAGGTTTTTGAATGCCGAATTCCTTCTGGAAAAGCAATAGTTTCTTCAGTAGATGGAAAAATAACAGAGATAAAACCAGAAGAAATAATTAGAGTAAATTCCAAAACCCAAATTATTCCAAATTATTCCAAAAAAAATCTGAAATCTAAAAAGACAAAGGAACAAAAAGATGAAATTGTTGAATACAAGATTCCTGGAAAAAGGGCTATTTGGGTGAAAATTGGAGAAGAAGTCAGTAAGGGACAACAGCTTTGCGAAGGAAGTTTAGATTTAAGAGAATTATTTAAATTAGTTGGACTAAAAGAAACCCAGCGCTATATTGTTAGAGAAATTCAAAAAATTTATGCCTCCCAGGGAGCAGTTATTCATGATAAACACATTGAAGTAATTGTCCGTCAAATGTTCTCCCGAGTTAAAATCAAAGATCCAGGAGACAGTTTCTTATTTAAAGGAGAAGTTTTAGAACANACAAAAGTAGCTGAAGAAAATGCTCGTCTTAAAAAAGAAGGAAAAGAACCNATTAAAACAGAACAGGTCTTACTAGGGATTTCAAAGGTTTCTTTAACCACAGATAGTTTTTTATCTGCTGCTTCTTTTCAAGAGACATCACGAGTTTTAATTCGAGCTTCTTTGGAAGGTAAAGAAGATAAATTAAGAGGATTAAAAGAAAATGTCATTATCGGCAAGTTAATCCCAGCCGGTACCGGCTTCAAGAGGTAAAAAATAACTATAACAAACCAGAACGATCGTTCTATTTTGTGACTGATTTGATTTTCAGTGGAAGCGACCATAATTCGGTCGCTTTTTTGTAGAAAGTATTATTTTATGATAGAATAAATTGTAGACGATATTATGGCAAGAAAAAAGAAAAACAAGAAAAAGAATAAAAAAATGGTGGTAAAAGGNAAAAGAAGACCTCTTTTTCAGCTTGATTTACTTGAAGAAACCAAGAGAAAAATCTATGGTGTTTTAATGTTCTTCGGAGCAATAATTNTTTCTCTTTCTTTCTTTAATTTATTTGGCAAAGCAGGCAGAGTCTTTATGCAAATCTCTGAATTTCTTATCGGCAAGGCAGTTTTTCTTTTACCTTTACTCTTTGTTTTAGGAGGCATAGTTTTTTTTAAACAGAAATATGAGCCAGAAATGAAAATCAAAAAGAATAAATTAGCTATCTTTTTTGGAATTATCATTTTAATTGTAAGTGTATCTGGAATTTTCGGAATTTTGAGTTTAGATGAAGAAGCAAAACAAGGAGGATGGTTAGGTTATTTAACATCAGTTCCTTTAATAAAGGCCTTTGGCGTTTTAGGGACAACTATTATATTTATAGCAGTGATTATTATTGGTGGATTAATTCTTTGGCAGATTAGTCCTTCCCGCGCTAAAAAAGAGAAAGAAGTTTTAGAAGAAGAATTAAAAAAAGAAGAAAAACCGGAAGAGAGAAAACCTCTGATAAGCAAGCTTTTTAAAAAGAGAGAAGCGGCTCCTGAAATAAAAGGAGAAAAAGTTGCTTTGCCAATTCCAGAAGCAGAAAAAGAAATTAAAGCGAAGTCAATTCAAGGAGAAAATGAAAAAAACAAAATCTCCTCAATATTTAAGTTAAAAACAAAACCTCTTGTTACTTTCCCTGGAGAAACTTATCAACCGCCACCATTAGATTTATTGGCAAAAGATGAGGGTTCTCCTACTTCTGGAGATATTAAAGTTAATTCCACTATTATTAAAAGAACTCTTCAAAATTTTGATATTCCAGTAGAGATGTCAGAAGTAAACGTTGGGCCAACAGTTACCCAATACACTTTTAAACCAGCTGAAGGAGTAAAGCTATCTAAGATAACTTCTTTAAATAATGATTTGTCTCTGGCTTTAGCGGCTCATCCTATTAGGATTGAAGCTCCTATTCCTGGTCGGTCATTAGTGGGAATTGAACTGCCCAATAAAGGTAGATCTAGAGTGGGATTGAGAAACTTATTAGAACAGCCAGATTTTCAGAATTCTCCCTCTAATCTTACCTTTACTTTGGGAAGAGATGTAGCTGGCAATCCGGTTTTTGCTGATTTAGACCGAATGCCTCATCTTTTAGTAGCCGGAAGTACTGGTAGTGGAAAAACTATTTGCCTCAACAATATTGTTGTAAGCTTACTTTATCGCAATTCTCCGGAAAGTTTAAGATTTATTTTAGTTGATCCTAAAAGGGTAGAATTTTCTGTTTATAATGGTCTGCCTCATTTTCTATCTCCAGTGATTTTAACTGCCCCAAAAACGGTCAATGTTTTGAAATGGTTAATAACAGAAATGGAAAGGAGATTTGACCTTTTATCTGAGATGAAGGCAAGAGACATAACCGGTTACAATAAGATTATAGCCGAGAATAAAAAATCAAAAGCAAAAAGTCAAGAATTAAACGGAGAAAATTTAGAACCTTTGCCTTATATTGTTCTAATTATTGATGAATTAGCTGATGTAATGGCTGCTCGAGGGAGAGAAGTGGAAGCTGGAATTGTTCGATTGGCTCAGATGTCTCGGGCAGTGGGTATTCATTTAATTGTTGCTACTCAAAGGCCGTCAGTGGAAGTAATCACTGGTCTCATCAAAGCTAATATTACTAGTCGAATTGCTTTTCAGGTTGCTTCTCAAGTAGATTCCCGAACCATTTTAGATATGGCTGGAGCAGAAAAACTTTTAGGTTTGGGGGATATGCTCTTTATTTCTTCTGAAATTATTAAACCAAAAAGAATTCAGGGTGCCTATATTTCAGAGAAAGAAGTAAGAAGAGTAAGTGGTTGGTTGAAGAAGAGTGAAGTTCCATCAAGTGATGAATTAGAGGAAAAAGAAAAAGTTGAAAAGGAAATTTCTGAAGGTAGTTCAAAAATATCCGAGACCAATTTAATGAGTCCTTTGGAAGAGGCCTTAGAGAAAGAAGAAAATTTCTATGAGGAAGATNCTCTTTATGAAGAGGCAAAGAAAATAGTTATTGAGTCAAAAAAAGCATCGGCTTCTTTGCTTCAGCGAAGATTGCGGTTAGGTTATGCTCGAGCGGCCCGGTTGATAGATACTTTGGAGGAAAGAGGAATAGTTGGACCAGCAGAGGGAGCGAAGCCAAGAGAGGTTTATATTCAGGACAAAGAGAATAATCATTCAGAAAGTAATTTTTAGGAGATGCTTCCGAGCACTCAAAGTATTGAGTGCTCGGTCGCTCAGTTCTCGGTAAAATTCGAGCACTCAATTCCTTGAGTGCTCGACCAAGCAATTTTGCCTCAAGGTGCTCCATAAAAACTACTTTCCTCGTTTTTACTTATTGAAAATTAATTTAAAAAGAGATAAAATAAAAGAGATAAAATATGATAAAGCAAAAAGAAAAAAATCCGCCGACTGGCGGAAAAAAAGAGGATTTAGAAGAAGTAGTTGACGAAATTAAGCAACGGTTTGGAGAAGGCGCGATTATGAAATTAAAAGATGTGGAAGCCGTAGATGTTGATGTTATTCCTACTGGTTCTATTTCTGTAGATATTGCTTTAGGCGTTGGCGGTGTTCCCAGAGGAAGAGTAATTGAGATTTATGGTGGTGAGGCAACCGGTAAGACAACATTGGCATTACATATTTTGTCTGAAGCCCAAAAAAGAGGGGGGATAGGCGCTTTTATTGATGCCGAGCATGCTATGGATCCTGATTATGCTAAAAAAATTGGAGTAAATGTTGATGACCTTTTAATTTCTCAACCGGATTCCGGAGAACAGGCGCTTCAAATTGTAGAAACATTAGTTCGGTCAGGCAATGTTGATGTTATTGTAGTTGATTCAGTAGCTGCTTTAACTCCAAAAGCAGAAATTGCTGGCGAAGTAGGAGAACTTCAAATTGGTCTTCAAGCAAGGATTATGAGCCAAGCGCTCCGAAAGCTATCAGGGATTATTTCCAAAACCAAGACATTAGTTGTTTTTTTAAATCAAACCAGAATGAAAATTGGCGTGATGTGGGGTAATCCAGAAACAACGCCGGGTGGTTTGGCTTTAAAATTTTATTCTTCAGTCCGAATAAACCTAAAAAGAATTGCCCAGATAAAACAAAAAGATGAAATTGTTGGTTCTCGAATTAGAGCAAAAATAGTTAAAAATAAAGTAGCTGCTCCTTTTAAAACAGCTGAATTTGATATTTATTACGCAGAAGGGATTTCTAGATTCTCTGATTTATTAAATGCCGGCTTAAAACAAGATATTATTAAAAAGTCAGGTAATACTTATACTTTTGAAGAGACAAAACTTGGAGTAGGCACAGAAGCAGCTAGAACTTTTTTAAAAGAAAATCCA
>JGI24422J19971_10003318_pt1 | contig 10055 bp, 8 predicted proteins | sample DeeMarSWOR152_54_FD_19971 | JGI IMG/M metagenome (IMG submission 19971)
AAAGTTGGTCGATAGTGGTATGTGAGGCAATGGCTTGCGGCCTCCCCGTTATAGCTTATCGCCTCCCGGCATATGAATACGTATACAAACAAGGGATCATAACTGTGCCGATAGGTAACGAAGAACGAATCGTAGATATAATAATAAGACTGCTTAAAAACGACGATGTTACACAAAAGCTAAGTAAAGAAGCCTTCGCTCAGGCAAAAAACTATGACTGGAATTCAATAGCATTTGCGGAGTTAAGATGTATGGAAAGCTTGGTCGATAAAGGTTGAGTGTATCCTGGAAAGGTACTTGTATCAGATGTTGATTGGGGGTTTATTGTGGAAGAACCGAGTCCTGAACTTTCCTTCCTACTCTTGTTAACAAGTGATATGTATAAAAAGCCTAAACTGCAGCACCCGAAGAGGGTAGACTTAAACTCATTTGTTAGGCTGGCTTCCGAGAATAAGATTCTCCACTATGCTTTAACAAAAGTCATAGAGGATAACTGTCTTGGGATGAAAAGTGGGGCTCGTGACCTCTTGGTCAGACTTAAGAAGAACGAGGATAGAAAGCTTCTCAAGCTTCAGAAAACCATAGAAGCGTTGGACGAGATTCTAGAAGGAGAAGAGTACCTTCTGTTGAATACGTATAAATATTATCCTTATGTCACTCACGATGTTGACATAGTTGTAAAGGATCTTAGAAGGGTAAAGAAGCTAATGAGGTCAGCGGGCTTTACTTTTATAGCTGAGCATCAGTATCCAAGAATGCCAGGAATACAGTATAGAAAAGAAGACTTGCTGGTAGCGGATATTTCTGAAAGAATCGCATGGGGATCCATAAGCGTCATGGACAATGAACTCTTGTGGGAAGAAGATAGGAAGGTGGCAATTGGAGATGTTGAAGTTAGGCTTCCAAGCATAGAAGGGGAACTTTTGTATATAATTGCGCATATGAATTTTCAGTTTTATAAGATCACTTTATTCGATATGTTTCTTATTTACAGATGGGCTACGATGGCAAACTGGGCTCTTATGAGCATGCAGGCAAACAAGTATGGGTGGTTTGGTGCATTCTATGATACCATATCGATTCTTAATGGGTTTCATAGAACACTGTACGATGAGCCGTGTCCGATGGAGAAAGTCATTCCGAGTGTAGCCCAAACCCAAATCCAATTACCGTATATACCTTCATGCAGTCATGTGGTTAGAGCATTAATGGAGAAAGGCTTACTCAATTTGGTGAAGTTCCCATCTTACCTGTTGGATAGATTGGAGAAAACCTCTTACGGCCTTCACCGAGCCTACTTAAAAGTCATATTAAGCTATGGAAATCGGTTTTGGGTAAAGTGTGGTCATTATTAGACCATAATCTTTACTCAATAAAGCCTTTAAAGGAGCTGAGGTATAAACGATGGAAGTTTACGATGGTGTGTTGGGGCAGAAGTTCATAAAAATGATCCGCCAGTTACCTAATCCAATGTTACTCGACATGGGTTGCGGTGATGGCTTACGCTTGTTTCCTCTTTTAGATAGGCATGGAACTCTACATGCCGTCGGTGTAGACACATCGCTTAAGAGCCTCAGAAGAGCATTAAAGAGGTCAGATGAAAAAGGAATAAAAGATAGGGTAGATTTTATACTGGGAGATGCTAATCTTATGCCAATTAAGGATGGGGCGTTTAATTGCGGCCTAGTAATTAGTGTACTCTACCTCATTCGAAGCCTCAGCCCAATAGCGGAACTTCATAGGGTTACTAAAGGGGTAGTGCTCATTAGAGAAAAGACATTTAACCCGGTAACGGCGCGTGCTTTCTACTCTGTTTTAAACAATAGGTTAGTAATATACATCTTAGGTAGGTTGGGTTCCGGCGGCTCGTTTCATGGGAGTTATTACTTAACTGCAAGTTTGCTCAAGAAAGAACTGTTGGAGGCAAAATTTGAAATCATAAGACAAAAACCTATATATTATATTCCTATACCTAAGAACTTATTTAATATTTACCCGCAATCCCTGTCACATTTCCTGTTAAGGATATTAAGCCGTATTGAGGATTGCATTAAAGACATCCCTATATTAAAGAAATATATTGTTGGATGGACGCTTCTCTGCTATTCCTAAACGAAAACTATTAAGTTATCGTCTATTAGGGCGATGGAATATCCGTTGGAACTGCCATGAAGATTAGGATGAGCAAAGAAAAGGGATATTTCATACTATTTGTGGCTATACTCGCAATAGTATTTGGTTCGGCCTATAGACCCCTGTATCACTGGAGACAATACGTTCAAGATGTAGGGATATGGGTGCATCCTACTTTTGCCGAAACGAACAATAACTTTTTTTATGCTTGGAATAATAAATACCTTGGCAGATATGGGCCAACTTTACCCGGGCTATTCGTTTTGGAAGTATTAGCTCACTTTGTGAGCGGGCTCGTCGGTGGTATCCCAAGTGCAATGCCAAGAATTTTCCACCTTTCCCTCCTGCCGATGTCAAGTATTACAATGTATATCTTGTTGCACCGTTTTGTTAGGCATACATTTACAAGATTCTTGTGTTCCCTCGTGTACGCTATTAACTTCTTTACCATACCCAACTTTTTAGTGGGCGACCCCGTCCTCGTTGCGCATGTATCTTTTCCTCTGCTCGTGCTTATCTTAATCAAGGTCATAGAGCAAAAAGGGTCACGTTTACTCAATATTGTAAAACTTGCAACTATATTTGCCTTCACCTGGTCTTTTGTCTATCTTGCACCCACATTATTCATGCCATTTATAATCATTCTACCCCTTGTGGAGATATTAGACCGGAAGGATTGGAAATACGCCTACAAAACAATCTCAACGCTCTTGATTTCGATTGGAGTTGCTTTCCTACTGTCAGCACCATTCTCCTTCCATTTAATTAGAAGTCTTATTAGTTACTACAGCTCACCAGCTGGTGGTTATGGATTCACCGGACCACTCCCTCAAAAATTTTTAATAGACGTTTTTATATGGTGGTTTAAATGGGAGGCATATTACCCCTTAGGCGCTATCCTTGTGGCGTTGGCGCCCATGGCGCTCATTATTCATGAATGGGCGAGGCAGAAACGCTTTCTATCTTTCATGATTATATCCGTCTCTTGTCTCCTCTTCTGGGTAATGGCGTCAAACGGGTGGGTTACGTCGTTGCTCCCAATACTTCCTGTCTTACACTCGCTGAGGCCTTCTTGGATGATCTATATCATAATTTGGTCTCTGTTAATGATGACAGCGACAGCAGTAGACGAGGTAGCGTGTAAATTGTATGCATCTATGCATGCGCTGGGGAAGCTTCAAAAGCATGCGTCAACGGGTTATGCATTCATCATGATTGGTTTAATCGTCTGGATACCTTTCCTGACCATCTTTAACTATGGATATGTAAATGATGACCTTGCCGATCCATACAGAAATACCTTACATTTCTTTTCTTTGAAAACCGATGAGGTGTTTATTAGACAGTGGCAGGGGGCAGGAAGCGAGGTTCCTCCCGTGATCGATGAGGTCCGAAACTGGCTTGATGATCGCAGTAAGAGTGAAGGATACTTTAGGACTTTATGGGTACCCAGTGATCACAGACTGCATTGGAATGTCTTTTTTTACTATGACCCGCAAACGCTTACTCCTGTTGCTGATGTGAATTATACGAAGTGGATTTTGAACATGTTGATCAACAAGGCGACGAATCATACGGGAGAGTTGTTGGGCCTTGCCAACGTTAAATATATAATCGTCGCAGACTTCAGGCTGACCGAGTGGAATTTCAAGGACGTCCCAAAGTGGGGCGTTATCGGATGGTATGATGGTCCCCCTAGGTTGGACGATTACGGCTTTAGCGGAAGTTACGCCGTTGGAGACCCAAAGAGTTATGTCGAGATTTTAGATGAACAAACAGACCTAAAGAAGATCGTGAATAGAGAAGACTTAATAATTTATGAAAACTTGAAGTTTAGACCCCACGTCTCGATACACGACAATCTCTTCATCATGGCGCCTAAAGAAATTATTGGAGTATCCCCTTTATATACAAGGGATATGTACGCGCGAAATTTGCTCACGAATCCAAGCTTCGAGAAAGGCGTCAACAATTGGCTTGTTGATTTTAGACTGGCGGATGATGCCAATTACGTTATTGATAACTCAACATACCATTCTGCGTCGGAACTCGAAAACAGTTCTTTAAGAATCGAATTGCCCAGCCAAGAACCTGCAGAGTATTACGGCAGAGTGTTGCAATCCGTGGACATAGAGGGAGCCAGTTACTATTATCTATCTGTTTTTGTAAAGGGTACCAATATGTGGGAGGTCTTCGTTGAGCTAGAATTCTACTCAGCATCAGACGAATACTTGGGAAAGCAAAATATCCATCTAAACCCTGAGCAAATCAAAGATTGGCAAAATGCGGAGATCTATACCAAGAGCCCCCCCAATGCAACAAGAGCAATAATAATTTTAGTAGTAGCAACCGGAAGCGTTGACGGCGTTGCCCCTGGGGCAGCATGGTTCGACGATATTCTCTTCTTGCACGGGTTCATGCGCGCGCCCTCCAAGTTTCTTGATTTCTTTCCCTACTTTAGAATTGGAGACTTTAGCCCACAATGGCAACCTTTGGTAGTGACACCTGATATTCTAGAGCAGAATATAACAGCTCTAGATATAAGTATGGCAGATGTCGTTTTGTTCCCGGGTGATGTCCTTGAGTCAGATCAAACTGCAAAATGGATTAATGAGTCCAAAGCATTACTTTATGTTTCCCANGGAAGGTCTTCACTTTTATCTATCAAAGGCGAATGGAAGATAATAGAGAATAGCCAGTTAAGTGATGGTCTCGGATTATCATGTCTTGGGGAAGGCGAAAGCATAAAATATTTTTACGCCCCCAAGTTAGGTTATTATACCTTCGCAGTCGCCTCAATAGGTGAAAGAATTCATCTTGGAATCGATAACCAGACCTTGGATCTCACCCATGAAAAAATAGGTAATTTCAGTTGGTACGAATCTAAATCTGTCTATTTGGAGGAAGGGCATCACATACTATCAATTAACACCACAGACCCTGTTATCATAGACCAAATCTTCATTCTCCAAACGCTAGACGGCGAGACGAAAATAAAGAACCTATTACTTCCAACCCAAACCACGACTCTTCATTCAAAAATGATCAGTCCCGTTGAATACGATGTATGGATTGAAACCGAAAGGCCTGTCTACATCGTTCTCGGAGATTCCTACGACATGGACTGGAACGCTTATGCCAACGGGACAAAACTGCGGCACTTTCCAGCTCACCATTTCGGCTGGGCAAATGGTTTTTACCTCGAGGGAACTGGAAAGTATCACGTGAAAATCTTCTATGAAAAACAACATATGAGAAACATAGAGATATGTGTATGGAGTATTACTTGGCATTTTTCAATAACTGCCATAGTTGTCTCCCTTTTGTCTAACACTTTAAAAAATTGTTTGGCTGATATTAAAAGGCTGGTTAAACGGATACTCCTGACAGCGCTCAGACGAAGAAATCGGCAAGATGATGTTTAGTGGGTAAAATCATAGCATTCTCAGGAGTTGATGGAAGCGGCAAGACTACAGCGGCAAAGCTATTAGTAAAGAGACTGAGGAGCTATGGAGTCAAGGCCATATACCGCCACGAATTCGACTACTTTTTGTTGGGATGGATTAAAGAGGTAATCATAAAGTCCATAGGCGATCAAAAACGCAACTCTCTCAGCGATTACATTGATGTACACCTAGAAAAAGGTACCCCACTCCAAAAGATAATATACTTTCTTGGATGGATAGATCACTTTGTCTCTCAACTATACTTTAGGCTCAAGAAAGGAGTTATAGTTCATGATAGATGGCATTACGATCACATTGCGCACATCGAGTACAAGCCACGCAAAAATGCATTCTTAAAAAAGCTCTATTCCATCTCCCCCCGAGCAGATGTCATAATTCTGCTAGACGTTTCTCCCCAAGTTTCCTATCAAAGAAGAAAAAATGACTCTAACCATCCTCGCTGGGCAAGGGATCTGAGGCATTACGAAGCCCAAACATCGCTTATGCTCAATATAGCCAAGGCTTTTAACTATGATAAACTCGTGAATTCGAGCAAACCCCCACACGAAGTCGTGAGCGATGTTATCTGTTTCCTAAAAGAGTTCCAACCTGAAATTATGAGGAGAACGGACTAATGCTACTAATGAAGATGTCAAGTACCTCCTTAGTTTCAATAATAATTCCAACCTTCAACTCGGAAAAAACCTTAGCTAAGTGTTTGGAATCAGTTAGAAATCAAACTTACGAAAAGATCGAAGTAGTCATCGTTGACAATTGTTCCGAAGACAAAACTATTGAAATAGCTAAAGCTTATGGATCGAAACTTATTCAAGCAAGCGCTGGTATGGCAGAGTCCAGAAATATCGGAGCGAAAACAGCGAGTGGAGAGTTTATCTTTTCCATCGACTCAGACATGGAATTAAGTACAGCCGTCATTGAGGAATGTATTAAAGCCGTCAAGAAAGGTCACGACGCTGTAATCATTCCTGAAATCTCCGTAGGCGAGGGATTCTGGGCGAGGTGTAGGTCCTTGGAGAGCGAATGCTATATAGGAGACGAATTCGTTGAAGCAGCGAGGTTTTTCAGAAGGGATGTTTTCGATGCAGTTGGTGGATATGACCCTGACCTCCTGTTCGGAGAGGATTGGGATCTACATTTGAGAGTTAAGAAGGGCGGCTATAAAATCGGAAGGGCGATCTCTCTGATAAAACATCAGGAAGACAAGCTAAGCTTGTGGGAATTAATGAAAAAGAAATTTGAGTATGGAAAAACGCTTGAGAATTACAAACGAAAACATCCGGGAGAGTTTAAAAAACAAGCCATGTTTATAAGACCAGCGTTCGTGAGAAATTGGAAAAAATTGGCAAAAGACCCCATACATGCTTTAGGAATATTTTTTATGAAAATTTGTGAGGCTGGATCTTGCTGGGTAGGCTATTTAATCAATGAAATATTCTTCTTGGATACGTTGAGGAAATGACCTTTTAGCACAGGCTACCTCTCTAAAAGAAAACTTTGGCAACGGAGTAAACATTTATGAAAAGCGAAGTTTACGTCACGAAATTCAATGGCTCTCCTAAAAACACAATTTCTGAACTATTGATTACTGCCAACCTAAATCTCCCAACTAATCCTAAGCTAATTTGCATTAAACCTAACTTGTGCGATTATCGCTTTTGGGAATCAGGTGCGACCACTGATCCTAATATTTTAGACCCTTTGCTCGCTACTTTGAGCGAAAAATATCCTGACAGCCGGTTAGTCCTAGTTGAGAATGATGCAACCGCGGTATCGGCCGACAACATCTTTCATTACTTAGGAATATCGCTTGTCGCAGATAAGTATGATTGTGAAATCCTCAATGTGGCTAGGGATGAATGGATCAGCAGGCCAATAAAAGGCATATATTTTCAAAACTTGCTGATCCCGAAGATAATAGCAAAATGTGAACTATTTATAACACATCCAAAATTAAAAACTTGTAGTGCGACTAAAATTAGCTGTAGCCTAAAGAACCAATTTGCTTTTCATCGACGAAAAAGAAAAATTAGCTTGCATCGTATTCTTGACGCGGCCATAGTGGACATTAACCTAGCTCTTCAGCCCAAGTCGATACTCTCAATTGTTGATGCGAATATTTGTCATGAGGGCATAGGTGGGCCTTCCTTTGGTTTTCCTAAAAAACTTGGTCTTTTGATAGCTGGTAATGACATAGTTGCCGTGGACGCATTATGTGCTAAGATAGCAGGATTTAATCCATTTTTCATTGGTCATATACGCAAAGCGGCGAGGAAAAAACTAGGACGTATAAAATATCACCTTAATACCAAGCTTCCAAAATCAGAAATATTTCGTGGACTAAAATTTGAACGTTGGATTTACTTTGGGTTAAAGCTAGCTAGAGGACGCTTTTAATGTTAAAGGTTGGCCTTATTGGGTGTGGTTTCGTAGCCGAAAAGTATCACATGCCATGCTATCTTATGTTCGATGACGTGAAGGTTGCAGCTGTATGCGATATTAATAAAGGACGCCTCAGGAAGTTCGGACAAAAATTTGCCATCAAAAACCAATTCGAGCGAATAACAGACCTGCTTTCATACAAAGACATCGATTTCGTAGACATCTGTACTCCTGGGTTTTTGCATTTTCGACACTGTATGAAAGTCATCCAGTATGGAAAAAATGTCCTCGTTGAAAAACCCATAGCCCTGTCAAGCAAACAGGCACATGAAATCCTCAATAGAAGCCGGAAGGTAGACATCAAAGTGGGCGTAGTACAAAACTACAGGTTTCACGATCCAATAATCGAACTAAAGAAGAAGATTAGTGAGGGACTTATCGGAAGAATCATCTCATCAACAGTAATTCAACATGGTGGAAGCATTTTTGATCAACCATTTTGGCTATGGAATGAAAATGTTAGCGGAGGAATCCTTTATGAATTTGGGTTTCATGCGATAGATCTGCAGACCTATTTTATGGGTCCTCATAAACGTATTGTAGGTTTAATATCCAAATACAATCCTCACCTTCAGTTAACAACTTCGATCCAAGCGCTTGTCGAATACCAAAATGGAAGTTCGGGCTTCTTGGATATAACATATTTTTCTTCATCCCAATTTCTTTCCCTCAATCTTTATACTACGACTATTGATGCAACTGTAAAGTTCTTTCCTGACTCGCTCACATTAAAGATCGGAGAATGGCCCCCATTACAGGAGCTCCTTGGAGATTTAAAACGTTTCTATAAGTTTGCAAAGGCTGTTCTGAGAAATAGATATAAAATAAACTCTTTGATGCCGCACTATAGGGCAATAAAAGCTTTTAAAAGTTCACTGATTAAGGATGAACCTCCGCCAGTGGCTATTGAAGATGTGATTCCAACCATGAAATTTTTAGAAGAAGTAAAGTCTAAGTTACGGCGGAGCAAGCTTAATTGGCAGCCATCTCACAGAAGCCCCAGATAATATTAAGCATTGGCTTAACAACCCAGACCTCAAATTCATACAAGAAGATCTACTAAACTCAAAGGATTTAATGAAAGCGATGAAAGGCTGCGAAATCGTATATCATTTAGCGGCCAATCCAAAAGTTAGAGTTAGCTCAATCAGCCCAAACGTCTACTTCCAGCAGAACGTTGTGGCAACCTAAATTCTAACGTCAAAACGACGAGAAACACGACTACCAAAAAAGCCAATCGTAGGTGAGGCTATAGTGAGTAAGGATCAAGCCCTAGGCGCATTCATCTGTACCGTTTGCGTAGCCCTAGCAACAGCCTATACCGTTGCAATCGTCTGGCCAGCTATAGAAGCCATCAGACTCTGGCTCATCGCATTCATCGCTATTCTAGGCATCGGCGCTTGGATCGGATGGACCATGGCTACAACCCCACCGCCAAAGCCAATCGAAGAAATACAACCCGAAGAAAGCAAGCGCTTTGTTGACAAGTGACAGAATACATTCTATTAAAAAAGAAAACGATGATAAATCTATCCCCTTTTTTTTTACTTCATTCATGCATTCTTTATCTGAGACCATGTAATAGTTCTCGCAAGACCCTGTTATAAGTTAATTTTCGGCTTCCATTCCATCAGTTTCTCAGCCCTGCCTATATCTAGGCATCTCCTTTTGGGGTCATCCACGGGTAAAGGATGAAACTCAATCCCAGACTTTGTTTCAGTCAACTCCAGAATAGTCTTCGCTAAATTAATAATTCGAGTTTCCATGCTACTCCCAAGGTTAATTACCTCTCCAGAAGCCTCAGGCAAAAACTTGAATTCTCAGCTATAGGACTTGGGCAATAACTTGGATAGCAATCAAATTTTCCATTTCACAAATAACCTTCAGCATATTAGTAAATGACCGAAAGATGAATATCAGGGTATCAACGAATAAATTTCAAGTTTAGGAGGACAAGAAAATTGGTGAAGGTTCTTGCAGTAGTTGGAAGTCCCCGCAAACAGAACACTTACAAAC
>JGI24422J19971_10003319_pt1 | contig 10053 bp, 8 predicted proteins | sample DeeMarSWOR152_54_FD_19971 | JGI IMG/M metagenome (IMG submission 19971)
TAAAAGTTGTAGTGAATCAAGAATTCAACAGAGAACAAATATTCATGATTCAAAAAAGAATACAGCTTTGTTGCTTGGGAGAAGAGATTAATGTTGAAGTGCGCGTTGTCAACAAGATCCCGAAAGATAAAACAGGCAAGTTTCGTGTCGTTATTTCAAGAGTTGGGACAAAGAATCCTTTCAACTGACTGCTACGGAAAATTGGCACAATTTCAAGAACTTGTAGACTCAATTCGGGGATTTACATCCATACACACTGAATAGCGTTACACACCCGTAGGTGTGTCGCTAGCATAACATGAAAAGATCTGCCGCGTATAGAGATCACTCTGGTCGAACAACGCCATTGCATATCAACAAACTAATGGTATAGGGATTAATGACTTTGGTTAGGTTTAGTGTTGTAATGCCAATACACAATGAGGAAATTTTTCTTCCTTACAGTTTGCCCTCAGTTCTTAGGCTGATGCCGGATGAAGTCATTCTCATTTTTGACAGGTGTTTTGATAAAAGCCTTGAAATTGCTGAAGAAATAACTGAACGTTACAAGTACCGGTCACGTACCGCATTTATTGAACTTAACGAGCCATCTCAGGGGTGGAAATTTCGGGTAGCCTTTCTACGGAGACATGGGTTCCAATTGGCTAGAAATGATATTGTCCTAAATACTGACGCAGACAATTTATTAGATGAAAAAATCGCGAATTACATCCGACTGGTTGGCGAGAAGAATGTCGGAATGGTGAAGTTCAGCTTGGTGCCTTATCCAAGAACCTTTCAAAGTTTTATTGGAACCCTTGTCTCTCCGTTTCTTCCAACAGTCGGGTTTGGGAGTCTCTACGCCTTTTCAAAAAAAGCTTGGCTAGAAACCGAAAACCAAGAATCAGTCAGAAACACATCTAGGGCTGAGGACACACATCTACGTTTGTCTATCCAACAGAGATACAAAGTACTGTTCGTTAAAACAAAAACGCTCAACTTGCGACCGAGAGAGACGCCAGATTACCATTTTTTGAAGGGAGTCACGCGTTGGCAGGAAAAACGTGAGAATTTGTTGGCAGTAGTAATTCACAGCTTTATATATCTGCGGCCACTGGTTCTCTGGGGATATTTGAAATCCAGATTGCAAACCAGAGAACAAAAATAATGTTTTCTTGCGCAAGTTGTTTCCCCTGAGGCATTACGACTCAACCTGAAAGCCGAGAAGCGCGAAAAAATGAAGATACTCCAGATAAACAAATATTACTACCTTAAGAGCGGTTCTGAACGATATATGTTCAACCTCTCTTCGCTACTCGAAAGTCATGGACATCAAATCATCCCATTCGCTATGAAGCATGAAAAAAACGTTTCCACGAAATACTCCAGATATTTTGTGGAAAACATAGACTACGACAAAGTGATTAAAGAGAGCATCTTCAAAAGAATGTATGCAGGCATCAAAAGTATATACTCTCACGAAGCACGAAATAAACTCTCAAAACTTATTGCAGAGAAGAATCCGGATATCGCTCATGTTCACAAGATCAGCAATACTCTTACTCCATCAATTTTATATGCACTTAAGGAGAAGGGTGTTTCCATAGTTCAGACATTGCATGACTATAGGATTGTATGTCCCAACTATAACATGTATAATCCCAATTTGTTTGAAGTTTGTGAGGCTTGTAGAGGCCACAGATACTCTAATGCTCTGAGGACGAAGTGCCAAAAGTCATCCTATCTAGTAGGTCTCAATATTGCAATCGAGGCTTACCTGTATCATCTTCTGGGAACTTATGACCGCACGATTGACCTTTTCATCTCGCCTAGCAACTTTGTTATGAAAAAAATGATCGAGTTTGGAATCGACGAAGAAAAGATTGTTTGCATCCCCCACTTTGTGAGATGTGATCAGTATACACCAAACTACACCGGCTCTAACTATATCCTATACTTCGGCAGGCTCGAAAAGCACAAGGGCGTAAAAACACTAATCGAAGCTATTGAAAGCATAAAAGACGTGAGGCTTTACATAGTTGGTGAGGGAACCTTCCAAGGCGAACTAGAAAGCTACACTAAGAAGAACGGCATAAAAAGCACATCCTTTTTTGGATACGTCCCGGAAAAACAGTTAATCAACCTCATAAGAAACTGTTTGTTTACAGTGGTTCCTTCGGAGTGGTACGAGCCTTTCGGGTTCACAATTCTAGAATCTTTCGCCTTGGGCAAGCCTGTAATCGGAGCTGATATCGGCGCAATACCCGATTTAATAACGATCGGATACACTGGAACGTTGTTTCGCTCTGGGGACGCCAAAGATTTAGCGGAGAAGATCAACTATTTACTGGACAACAAAAACCTCATCTCAGAAATGGGTAGAAACGCCAGGGAAACAGTTGAAAAAGAATACAATGCAGACCTTCATTACAAAAGGTTAATGGAAGTTTACGAAAAGGTACTACATTGATTTTCTTAAATAGCTGCCCGTTCTTCCGATGTAGACATATAAATCAGACACGTATTGGCTATGTTTAGGAGACAACTATAATGAGGGGCGCATTGCATCGATATCGCGACATGTTATATGAAAAAGCAATGGGATTCACGATACCGTTTTTAATAAAATTGAATTTGACACCTAACCAAATAACCGTTCTTAGACTTCTTGTACTTATTCCCCCATCAGTTTTTTTGTTTACGCTCAACAACTATTTTGCCAATATTGTGGCATTAGCTCTTTTTCATCTCTTTGCTTTTTTCGACATTGTCGATGGCAAAATTGCGGTAATCAGAGGAATGTGCACCAGATTAGGAGAAATAATAGATCCACCCATCGACTACATCGGTCACAATCTAGTGTTCATCGGAATAACAATCGGCGTTATAGGTTCGAACGGCGCATTTCACATAGGCTTCTATTCAATATCACTTCCAGTTCAATTTCTTCTTATTTGTGGCATCTTGACAATTGTCGGCTTTTCAGTCCCAATAATTTTTTCTATGATCCCTCCAACTCGTTTTTTCATGTTCCAAGACCTTCACGATCTCCACAAAGATTTTTTTCCAGCGAACAAAATAAAATCAAACAACGAGCCACTCAAGGTCCGAGTGAGCAAAAACATTATATGCACCTATAATTTTCCCTTCAACATCATTTTCAAAATAGGACCGTTGCTAACAATTTGTGTATTGTTAAACACTCTTTTCATTTCGCTGATAATTTTTTCAATTACGTTAAATATACGTACTCTAACGCTATTCTACTATTTCTTCAAAATCTACAAGAAACAGAAATCTAGTTTATAGAGGTAACACGAAGTCACCGACATATTAATCCCCGCTCAGGTGGTCTTAATTGCCACTGCGCTTTCAGAGGAAATACACATCGTACACATCGCCAAGATATGCTACTGGCGTCCGCAAAGCTGAACCGAGCAAATGCCTATGACAATAAATATTCGTAAACTTAATTCAGAAGATCTGGAAAATGTGTTAAATCTATTTTATTTATATGCAAAAATCAATTGGAAGCGAAAATCGGGATTCAGAAGACGACTCTTCTTGAGTTCCGTCCTAGGTGCGCCGTTTAGTTGGTTGGGTGAGGATACATTTATCGGCTCAATAGCCGAAAAAGACGATGAACACATAATTGGTTCGGTCTTGGCAAGAAGATTCCCTTTTGGAAAAAGTTGGGTAATAGGCCCTGTCGTTATTCATCCAAACTCTAGAGGCTCAGGCATCGCCACCCGTATGATGAATTTCACGGTTGAACAGCTTAGAAGTAGAAAAGCCAAATTGGCTATATTATCCGTTGGAACAAGTAACATTAAAGCCCGAAGATTCTTTGAGAAGTCTGGGTTCAAATATTTCGGACCAGTTCTTATGGATCACTACCAAGCACGCAAATACGCTCAAAGGTTCACCCTGATTTCGGGGTACCTCCAAAACACTGTTTACAAGATTGGACAATATCCGCTAAGAACAAAAATCGCCCATTCGAACCAAAAACTGCGAACAAATAGAATAAGAACTTGGCACATAATGCTAAGAGAACTTTGAAGCAAGTGCCAGAAAAACAGAATTGAAAGTGCTCGGCATATTTATGCGTAAGGATTTTGGAGAAAAACGTGATGAAGAAATATCCGTCAAAAGAAAGGAATATGCTGTCTATAGTCGTTCCCGCCTACAATGAGGAACAGACCTTAGCGACTTTGGTAGACCAGCTAATTCAAACGCTTAACGAAAACAGCATCACCGGCGAAATTGTGATAGTTGACGATGGTAGCACAGATGAAACCAGGCAGATAGCGGAGAAACTAAGGAAAAAACACAGAAACATCAGAGTTTTCCATCACAAAAGGAGGATGGAAAAAACAGCAGCTCTTCATACAGGATTTGAGAATTCTTCAGGAGATATTCTCGCGATGATTGATGCAGATCTACAATATGCTCCTGAAGATTTGCCCAAGCTTTTGGCAAAAATACAGCAAGGGTATGATGTTGTGAATGGTTGGAGGAAACACCGAAAGGACTCTATCCTCAAGAAGATTCCTTCTTCAATCTATAACTTTGTTTCTAGGCTTTCTTTTGGAATGCGTCTACATGATTTTAATAGTGGTCTCAAAGCATTCAAACGGGAGGTACTCGAGGACCTTAACCTAAGAAGAGGTCAACACAGATTCCTTCTCAACATAGCCCACCACAAAGGTTACAGAGTAGGTGAAGTAGAAATTCAACATCTCGCAAGAGAACATGGAAAGACAAAATATGGCATTTCGCGGATGTTCTGGGGTTTCTTCGACCTCATCGCCTTGAGACTTCAACTAGCCTTCACCGAGCAGCCAATGGCTTTATTTGGCCTCTCAGGAATCATCCTTACCACTTTGGGATTATTAGCTGGCGCGTATGTGGTGGCCCTCAAAATACTCTTTAACGAACCGTTCGATCGACACCTCGCACTGCTCTTCCTCACCAGTCTGCTCATAATCGCAGGAATTCAAACTTTTCTCTTCGGTTTTATCGCCGACATGATAGCCAGCCTAAAATCCGAACAAGAAGAAAACAAAAGAAAATAACCAAAACAACACCTTATGTTACATGCAGGCTCTTGAAAAACCTTGACCAACCCACAAGGGTGATTTAGAAAAATATGAAAGCCAAAGGCGTCGAAAAGATACTGGTGACAGGTGGAGCTGGCTTCATAGGCTCTCACACAGTAGACCTCCTAATAGAACACGGATACCAAACAACGATAATAGACAATCTTGAACCACAAGTGCACGGAAAAATCAAGCCAGACTACATAAACAAAGCTGCAACCTTCATTCAACACGACATTCAAGACCGCAACTTCCTAAGCAAAATCGTCTCAGAAGTCGACGCGATAATTCACCTCGCCGCCCTCGTCGGCGTAGGCCAGTCAATGTACCAAATCGAACGCTATATTAACACAAACACCAGAGCTACCTCTACTCTCCTCGACATCCTAGCAACGCAAGAGCACAAAGTGAAAAAACTCATAGTTGCCTCTTCTATGAGCGTCTACGGAGAAGGCAAGTACCACTGCAAAAAATGCGCAACCGATGCTTACCCCGACCTACGTACCGAAGAACAGCTCAAGAAACGACAATGGAACCAAACATGTCCAAACTGCGGCTCAATCCTAAAATCACTGCCAACAGACGAAAACAAGCCATTGATGCCAACGTCTATTTACGCTCAATCCAAACGCCACCAGGAAGAAATGTGCCTCCTAACAGGAAAAACCTACGGCATCCCCACAGTAGCACTTAGGTACTTCAACGTCTACGGATCCCGCCAATCCCTATCCAACCCATACACGGGCGCATGCGCCATCTTCACAAGCCGTATACTCAACAACAAACCACCCTACATCTTCGAAGACGGAAACCAAGCAAGAGACTTCATCCACGTAAAAGACATCGCCCAAGCAAACCTAAACGCACTCCACAATAACCCAAACTACAAAGCCATAAACATCGGAACAGGAAAACCAACCACAATCATCGAACTAGCAGAAACCCTGACAAGACTCTACAAAAAACCAAGCCTCAAACCACACATATCCAACGAATACCGCAAAGGCGACATCAGGCACTGCTACGCAGACACAGCAAAAGCCCAAAAACTCCTCCATTTCAAACCCACAACAACCCTACAAAACGGCCTAACCGAACTAGCAGAATGGGCCAAAACCCATGGATGGGGCGCCACAGACCTCTTCGAAAAAGCACTAAAAGAACTAAAAGAAAAACACCTAGCAACCTAATAGAAGGGCATAGGCTAACGCCGACGAACACAAAAGAGAAAACAAGGCAGCCAACCCAACAACTTCTAACATTGAAAACACACCGACTTCAAGAACAAACCCAAAATGCGGAACACATAAACCACCTTCCCAACTGAGCACAGCACGTGCGAAGGTGACAAACAAAATGCAAAAGACAAATAGAGCCAAGAAATCTGAGACTAGCTATGATCAAATGACTTTAGTGGAAACAATTCAACAGCTCGAAAGAGAAAACGAAGCATTAAGGCATGAACTATGGAAGCATAAGCGAAAACCCGCGGGAAAAATCGGATACCTGCTTTTGTTTTCTGGCGCAATAGCACTGGTCTTGTCTATAATGTACACATCACACGTCCCAGCCTTCATCGGCATATCTCTAACCTTCTGGGGAGCCCTACTCCTTTTCATAAAACCCACAAAATACGTGAAAGCCGGCCTCCTAGAATCCACAGCCATCTCTGCATTTACAAATGTTAACAGAATAATAGCAAGCATGAACTACAGAGGCAAAGGCATATATCTCCCCCCCGAATACTCCAAAGGTTCCATGGGCGGAACGATGTTCATTCCAACAAAAGAGGAAAGCACCATCCCCCCAGTTGAAGAAGTAGCTCAAGAAAAACTCTTTTTAGAAAACCCGAAGGGAATATGCCTTATTCCATCAGGTTTAGACCTCACAAACCTGTTCGAAGAAGAACTTGGAACCGAGTTTACCGAATCCAACCTCGAATACTTGCGAGACAACCTGCCAAAGCTTTTCATTGAGGGATTGGAAATAGCCGAGGCATTTGAAATGAAAAAGCGTAAAAACACCATTCACGTCAAAATATCAAACTCAATATACAATGACTTTTGCAACAAAGCCAGAAAACTCACCAAAAACGCCTGCAACTCATTTGCGTGCCCCCTATGCAGCTCAATAGCATGTGCCCTAACTCGAGTCACAGGCAACCCTGTTATCATCAAAAAAAATACATTTTCGACCGACCGCAAAACCATGCACGCTTACTACCAGATCCTCGGAACCATAAAGAAGGTTTCCGCGCCTTCCAAGCCAACTAGCAAACGTACCGGCTATCTTATACCGGATCTTGGTGGCTTATTTTCAGCAACTCTTGGATCGATCATTCTGGCTTGGGTCGGTTGGTTAACATGGCACGATATGACTGTGTGGGGCAAGGATATCGCCCTTATATTCTTTGGCTCCAGAACCGGCGAAGCCATCAGTCTAGGAATAGACATGAGGGTAATCCACTATCTCCTCATAGGCTCGGCACTCTTTCTCCCAGGTGTACTCATGTTTTTCCGAAAAAGACAACACGCGTACGTAGAGGATTGAGGAAATGCAGTTTCCGCTGTCTTTCTCCGACATCACACTCTGGCTAGCCATCACAGCCATGATCCTATTAGCAACATCGGAACTGATATCACCATACTACGGAAAAACAAACCTACTAATAGACAAGAACCGTCTGCGCCTATCAGCCCTAGGAGTTGGCATAGTCTTCATTATTAGCATTATAGCACAAATTTTCTTGATTACATCGCTTTGACCTTAAGATCCAATTTGATTACACTAGTAATAAACTGCGCGTGTATCCTTGAGCCTAATCAAATACACTCACTTTTTGGTCCTAGAGGTAGACAGTATGCCAACTGCAAATGCGAACAATACAGCAGCTAGGTTCTCGTGATGCAAAAACTGGTCAAGTTCAAACCAGTTCCCGTCGTTTACGGCTTGATGAGACAAAATTAAGAAACCAACAAACAGAAGCAAACAAGCGAGGATTTTCTGTTTCACGATTCATCAACTCTTCGTTGTCGCTAAAGTATCCTCCATTAAGGAAAAAAGCCTTTTCCTGCGCGCGCAAATACATACTGCCAATTCATAGTTGTTAAATATTATTTGCTCATAACGGCATATGAGAAATCAAGCACGAATGAAAATGCATAAATTTGAGGCAGTAGTAAATAACAAGAAGGATGGAGACTATGAAAAAAGAACTAATCGTTTCTATGTTGCTGGTTTTAGCTTTCCTATCTTTCGTTAATCTATTTGTGCTGACTCCTACTGTTAAAGCTCAACCCCAAGTTATTGGGAGCACGGACATTTTTGGGCATAGTTATCAAAGATACACGTTCTACGCCAACGGAAGATTTTGGGCCTTTTATAGTGACAACACGAACATGGTCTATAAGACTTCTACTGACGGCGCGTCATGGAGTGACGCCACGACGGTAAGAGCCGCAATTATGTGTCCAGAGTTTTCGGTTTGGTTTGATGGAACATATGTCCATTATGCGAAGAGTCAAAAACTCCACTATACTGAAGTTCCAAATACTCCGCTATACTATAGAATGGGCGTTCCTAATGCAAATGGCACTATCACATGGAACGCAAATGAACAAATAGTTGCACCTGCCGTGGAAAACCGATCCTATCGAGCGCCACAAATTATTACAGATAGTGACGGCTACCCCGTGATAACCTACTTAAACAGGACAACTCCCGGCCGACCATGGGATTGGTCTGTATGTGTTTCAAAAAGCTTTACAAAAAACGGGACATGGACTAACGCTACGGGATTTCCAGTAGTCATATCGTTCGCATCAACTGACCGAGGATGGCCTTTTTCTGTTCCCTTAACAAACGGTAATCTATACACGATGTGGTCGCTGGAGAACGGAAAGATAAGGGGCGCTCTATATAACGGGACGTATTGGGAAAGTGCCGAAAATTGCACGTCTGACTTTATTGGCGAAGATCAGTATGGAGCCTGTGCAGTTGCTTATGGAGACGATGTGAATTTAGTGTATATTGGAAACGAGACAGCAACAAAAATCTATCGTTATGTCAAACGAACTTACGGAAGCGGTTGGGGCAATGAAACCGTTGTGAAGAATGTCACTGGGGCGTCGGGAAACCTAGGGTCAATCAGCTTAACCGTTGACCCGAGCAATGGGGACCTATGGATGTGGTTCAACACTACAGACAACAGAATAGCTTATCGCAAATACGTCGCTTCGACAAGCAATTGGGCCGCCAACGATACGTATCCTTTTGGAGACTCTTTCACGTCACCATACCACATAACCGCGTCCTATCAAGTGCACAACGGCACGATTCCAACTTATTGGCAGGAAGGCACGACAACTCCATATGATCTAGTCTTCGACTACCTTGATACTATGCCTCCCGACATTGAGATTCTCTCACCTGAAGACAAGACGTATGCTGTATCAGATGTTCCCTTATCCTTCACTGTGAGTGAGTCAACTTCATGGATGGGCTACAGCCTAGACGGACAAGCAAACGTAACTGTTACGGGAAACACAACTCTAACGAGCCTTCTTGACGGGTCGCATCATGTTGTTGTTTACGCTAACGATACTGCGGGCAACATGGGTTACTCTAGCACGGTTTACTTTACTGTTGACACCTCTTCGCCTACTATTTCCGTTCTGTCTCCGGAAAACAAGACGTATGCTGTATCAGATGTTCCCTTATCCTTCACTGTGAGTGAGTCAACTTCATGGATGGGCTACAGCCTAGACGGACAAGCAAACAATACGATTGCTGGCAACACCACTATAGTCGACTTGCCTGATGGAATTCACACTGTCATAGTTTATGCTAATGACACTACTGGAAACATGGGTTACTCTAGCACGGTTTACTTTACTGTTGACACCACTCCCCCAAATATTACAGATGTATCTCAAATCCCACTTGAGAACAATGTACTGCCAGAAGATGAAGT
>JGI24422J19971_10003324_pt1 | contig 10046 bp, 10 predicted proteins | sample DeeMarSWOR152_54_FD_19971 | JGI IMG/M metagenome (IMG submission 19971)
CCAATCCTGAACTCTACAACCTGCGCGCCAACCGGCTCTGGATCCAAAAGCCAACCCTCGAACAGTTTAAATTGCTCTTTAAGAAAACCGCCATTCTCCACTGGCTTCGAAACAGTTTCCTCGTCTCGTTTTGTACTGCTTTGATCTCCCTAACCCTGGGGATCATGGCCGGATATGCGCTGGCCCGCCTGAAATTCCCCGGGGCAAAAGGGTTTGGCCTGGCCACCTTCATCACATACCTGGTGCCAACGACGCTCCTTTTCATTCCCCTGGCTCGAGTGGTTCAGGCCTTCCGCTTGCAAAACACCATCTGGTCGTTGATTGTGACCTACCCAACATTCCTCATTCCATTCTGCACCTGGATGCTCATAGCCTACTTCAAATCCATCCCCAAGGCCATGGAGGAGTGCGCCATGATTGACGGGTGCGGTCGCATCAGGGCCCTCATCCAGATCGTTCTGCCCATGTCCATCCCGGGAATCGTCTTCTCAGGCATGTTCAGCTTTACCCTATCCTGGAACGAGTTCGTTTACGCGTTGACATTCATCTCCAGCACGTATCAGAAGACCATGTCAGTTGCCGTGCCAACGGAGCTCATCAGGGGCGATGCCTACTTCTGGGGAGAGCTTATGGCTGCATCCTTGATCGGCTCGGTCCCCGTGGCATTGTTCTATTCCTTCTTCATGGATTACTTCGTTTCGGGCTTAACCGCCGGGGCCCTCAAGGGTGGTGGGTAGGCGATTCAGCCGTGAAGCAAGGCATAATTGGTGACGGGGTGTTGCCCATATCCCTGGAGCGAACATTAATCAGTGCTGCAGTTTGAAGGGGGAAAAGGTTGGAGGTTGGAGGCAAAAAATGGCAAAGCTCAAAGTTCAAATGGAGAAATCTCGGGAGGGGGAAAAACGAGCTCTGAGCGCGAATTATATTTTTTCGACAACCACTGCCAGGACACGAGGGGGGAAAGCCCAGTTCTGGGTAAAGGCGGCCTAAACGCTGGAATCGTCGAAAAAATATGGCTGAGCGGCGAAGAGGGAGTTTTTTCGAAACGTCGTAACCCATCACGAACACGGACCACGGACACGAACACGAAACCGTGAGCGGAATGGGTTTTGGGCAACAGCCCCTCGAGGATTGACGCGGGCCAACCGATATGCTAGGTTCGCTAGGGTAAGCATTTATGACAAAATTAAGGAGGTGAGGACATGATAAGTATTGAGGCACCCGGTGCTGTTCGGACCATGATGATTTCCTTCCGCCGCGGCGACTACATTATCGAGGAACTCCAGAAACTGCTCAAGAAAGAGGGCGTGGACGCCGCGCTGATCACCTCGGGCATAGGATCCCTCGATATCTGCAAGTTGCACACCATTACTGGCACGGACCTTCCCCCAAAAGATCGCTATTTCGACCTTGAGGGGCCCGTTGAAGTGGGAGCACTGCATGGGTCAGTTTCCGGGGGGGAACCCCATATTCACGTCGTCGTCCACGACACGGCCAACGACAAGCTCTATGTTGGCCACCTTGAACCGGGCACGCGCTGCTGCTACCGTGTCGAGTTGGGCCTGATTATACTGGAAGGCGTCAAGACCAAGCGGGTGACGGATCCGGAGACCGGGCTCATAGACATCATGCCGGTGGAGGATTGACATGTCGGATTTGGACAAAATTATGGCCCTGGTGCCGTCAACATTGGATCGGTTCCGCCTCGACGGAAAGGTTGCGCTGGTAGGTGGTGGCAACAAGGGCCTGGGACAGGCTATGGCCTTGGCCCTGGCGGCAGCCGGTGCAGACGTTTGTGTGGTTGCACGCGGGCCCGCGGGACTCCACGAAACGGCGGACGCCATTACCTCCCTGGGGCGCAAGGGGATGTTCATTGCAGCTGACCTATCCGATGAAGATCAGGTGGAGAATATGGTCGATAGAATGAAAGAGGCGCACGGTCGCATCGATGTTCTGGTAAACAGCCAGGGTCTCGTCCATTTACAGCCGATCGCAGAGTTCGACACCGAGGCCTGGCAACGAGTGATGGACGTGAACGTTAAGTCCCTGTTTCTCTGCTGCAAGCACGTGGGCCGGGTGATGCTGCCCCAGGGCAAGGGAAAGATCATCAACATAACCTCCGTGCGGGGCTTCCAGGGCCGCGCCCAAGACCCGGCCTACGCTCCGAGCAAGGGGGCAGTAAATCAGCTTACCCATTCAATGGCCATAGAGTGGGGTCCTAAAGGAATCAACGTGAACGCCATCGCGCCCGTTTTTACGCGGACGGCCATGGCTGCCTCCTACTTCGACGATCCAACTAAATTGGAATGGGTGCTCAGTCGCATCCCCATGAAGCGCACTGGTGAGCTAGACGACTTTTTTGGCCCCGTGGTCTTTCTGGCCTCCGAGGCCTCCAATTTCGTCAACGGCCACGTGCTCGTTGTTGATGGGGGTTGGCTCGCTGCTTAGCGGGAAAGTCCCTAAATCCCGTGATTCCATGATTGGCAGTGAATTGCGGCGTGGCCTGGCTCGCGACGATCAAAGGTAGGCGCCTTTGGGACAGGAAGGAATCGTCCTCTTGCGGTTGCACAGAGCTACAACGGGTTCTTAGGCATTGAGGAGGAGACCATGGGTGAAGCGGTGAACAAGTATCTCTGTAATACCGTTGTGTATCACGGACCCGGGGCCCTGTCCATGCTCGATGGGGAAATCCGCAACCTCGGCGGAAGGTCCGTTGGCATCATCACGGATCCCGGCGTAGTCAAAGCAGGTATTTGCAAACGCGTCCTCGAGGGGGTTAACGCGGAGGTCTTTTCGTACGAGGGCGTGGAGCCAGAGCCGACGTACGAGCTCATCGACGGATGCGTCGAGTTCCTCAGGGAAAAGGGCTGCAATCTTGTTATCGGGCTCGGAGGCGGGAGCGCTATGGATTGCGCTAAGATGGCTGCGGTGTTGATAAAAAATACCGGGAAGGTTGCGGATTACTTTGGGGCAGACCACGTGCCCAATCCGGGGCTTCCGGTTATCGCCATTCCCACCACTGCAGGGACCGGGAGCGAGGCATCACCTGCATGCGTTTTCGTGGACCCTAAGGATGGGGTGAAGAAGGGGGTGCGTTCGGATTTCATCATTCCCGAGGTGGCCATATTGGACCCCTTGCTTACCCTTGGGCTTCCCCAGGGGCTTACGGCTTCAACGGGGGTGGATGCCCTCACTCATTCAATAGAGGTGTATACGTCCTTGCGGGCGAATTTGATCAGCGACATGGTGGCGGAGAAGTCGATCAGGCTCATCGCCGAACACCTCCGCGTTGCCTACTCCAATGGAAACGATGTTACCGCCCGGTACGGGATGCTCATGGCAAGCTTCCTCGGAGGAGTTTGCCTTGCTTCGTCAAATGTGGGCGCGGTTCATGTGCTCGCCCACACCCTGGGTGGTATTCACAAGGTTCCCCATGGCATTGCCAACGCCCTTTTCCTTCCGTACGTGATGGAGTTCAATCGGATGGCCTGCCGGGAGCGGTTCGCCAAAATGGCGTCATTTTTGGGTGAGCCTGTGGAGGGATTGTCTCTGGATATGGCCTCCCAGAGGGCGGTTGAATCCGTTAGAAAACTGACTCAGGACGTTGGTATTCCGCAGCGCCTCAGGGATTTAAACATCCCGGAGGATTCCATTGACCTCATGGCCGAGCGTTCCCTTGAGACGGGTCAAAGGCTCCTGGTCAACAACCCCCGAGTTATGAGGGTCGAGGAGGCAAAGGGAATTCTCAAAATCGCTTACTGATTCCCGACCCGCTGAACCGCAATTTGGTGGGGGCCCTTGTCTTTCAGTTAGCGATTGATCCGTCCAACAATGGAGCGTTTCACATAGCGAGGACATTGATGATCAAATAATTGTCTTGTATTTGATAGGGGAAGGAAACTACGATGGCTGTTTTCATTACAGGCGGTCACGGTCATATAGGTTCGTGGACAGCCTATTTCTTGGCAAAAGAGGGGGAGAGGGTAATTATTTATGACACGCAGCCAGTACCTCCGGATTATCTGAGCGAGGTTTCGGAGAACATCACGTTTATTGGCGGGGATGTGATGGATTTTCCCGGTTTAACTCAACTCTTCCGACAACATGGAGATGAAATAGACGGGATAATACATACGGTGGCCCTGATGGGCGAGTTTGTCCCCGCGAATCCTTACCGTAACGTGAACCTCAATATAGGCGGGTTACTAAACATGCTTGAACTGGCCAGGATCTTTGGTATTGAGAAGGTACTTTACACGAGCACTGGTGCTGTATACGGCGCAGCAGACGGGACAGCCTCAGAGGATAAGAATCCCCCAAATCCGGTTGATTTATACGGTGCTACCAAGGTTTCGTGCGAATACTTGGGAAGTCAATATGAGAACACGTTCGGCCTCGACTTTAGGGTTGCCCGGATTTACTTCGTCTATGGACCGGGCAAACTCCCGTCTCGGTTCATAAATCTGTACAAGGTTGCCTTTGGGGCTTTAGAGGGCCTAGAGGGGTTGAGGTTGGAAAGGGGAGGGGACCAGAAGCTTGACTTTAGCTACGTGGAGGATGTGGCCAGAGGCGTGGTACTGCTCTACAAAGCGACCGACTTGAAACATAAGGTCTTCAACATCGCGACAGGCCTGGGGAATACCGTGGGAAAGGTGGCGGAGCTCGCCCAGGAGTGCACACACTTTGCCGTTACGGTAGAGATCGGGCCTGGTAAAATGATGCCGAGGTGCGAGGCGTTGGACATCACAAGGGCTATGGAAGAGCTTGGGTACCGGCCACATTACAGCCTTCAGGAGGGAATGAAACTCTACGCGGACTGGTTGGGCATGATGTTGAGGAAATGATTCGCCCTCTTACACGATGGGGTTCGGCCATCATGGTCCGCTCCTGAGGAGGGCTTACTGATCCAAGGCTTGATGTGGGGAGCCTGAGGCTGTGATGTTAAAAAGTCATGGCGAACTTCTTCAACGCCTTCTCATCGGGCTCGATACCCAGCCCGGCCTTGTCAGGGATATAGAAGAAACCATCCTTGAAAGTCAGTGGTTCCATAAGGAGCTCGTCCCTCAGGGGGTTAGGGACCCTGTCGAACTCCATCAGTAAGAAGTTGGGCAGTGTCATAACGAGATGTGCAGTAGCGGCGATACAAACGGCCCCGCCCCACGCGTGGGGAGCATAGTGGACGTGGAAAGTTTGCGCAAGGGCTGCGATCTTCTTGCATTCGGTGATCCCGCCAGCGCGAGCAATATCCGGTTGACACACATCAATGGCTTTTCTCAAGAACAGTTCTCGGAATCCATCCTTGGTATATTCACATTCGCCGGACGCAATATACATATCAAGGCTTTCCCTCACGCGGGCCATGCCATCGATATCTTCCGGTGACACGGGTTCCTCAAACCAGAACACATCCAGGGCATCGAATTTACGGCCGATTTTGATGGCCATGACCGGATCGTAGGCCCCGTTAGCATCAACCATGATCTTCAAGTCGGGGCCGAAGGTCTCCCGAAGCGCTCGAACCACTTCAAGGTCCCGTTTCTCATCCACGCCGACCTTTAGTTTCATTGCCCTGAAACCCTTATTGTAGTATTCCTGGGCGAGATCGATGGCTTCCTCCGTACCCCCGTTCAACATCAATCCCGTCGTATAGAGGGGAATTCTATCGCGAAATGCCCCTCCCAGGAGCTTATATACCGGTTGCCCCAGGATCTTGCCTTTCAGGTCCCAAAGCGCAATATCGACGGCGCTGATGGCAATCATCTGATAACCGCGGGTATACCCACGGCTGCTATTTGTGGAATAGAGTGTTTCCCAAATCGGCTCCGTATCAAGGGGATCCCGTCCGATGAGAAAAGGTGCTAAGACATCCCTGACAACGGATGCGGCGGCTCTCGGTGCGACAGGTGTGAGGCCTTCACCATAGCCCACCAATCCCTCATCCGTGGTGATCTTCGTCAAAAGGCACCTTCTGGCAGTGATCGGCACGGTCTGTCTTGCACGTCCCACGGGTTTTTCGATGGGTGCTTCAAGGGGAATTGGTTCCACGGAAGTTATTTTCATGAACGCGCTCCTTTGTGAGAATTTCTCTTCGTGTTATTCCCTTCGGCCAACTGCCCCATCTCTTGATCGTGTCATATTTTCCTTGTGGAGGTATGAAGCAATCATCTTCATTCCTCTGCCTTATTCGATCCCATGACAGATCAGCGAACTGGAGGAGATGTCGCATAGACAACGGTCATGGGCGTTTCATGGTTGTTGAGTAACTGATGCTTGAAAACATTTTCCGGGAAGTAAATGAGATCGCCTGTTTCCACCGCTCTTTCGTTTATTTCACCGTCTTGTTCCCACTGAAGGATGCCCTTGCCGTGAACGATGAGGTAAGCTTCTTCAAAGCCTGAAGGGTAAATGATCTTTAGGCCTTCACCTTCATCGGGCCTGTCATGGACATGCCAGCGATGGGGCGACTTCCCGGGCGAAACGTACAATATCCCCATACAGAGTTTCTGGGAGAACTCATCTGTCAGCATCCGGCGCCCGTAGCCGCCAAAGGTTCCTTTAATGGCTTTTCCTTCCTCTGGCTTAATTACGATTGGTGGCCTGTTTTGCATTTCCCCCTCCCTTCGGATGAATTTATGAGCTGATGCAGCGAAAAAGAGGAAGTGACCGAGATAGTGATTTCCGCCGACGCACTCATGCCTAATGACGGCTTTCACAGTATGGCTGAGGTTCCCACAGGGAGTTGTTGTATCCGAGGCCCCCGGAGACGGGGAGAAATATTTCCCCCAGCATGATTACCAGGCCATTCGATAGATTTCCTCTACGTCATCCTGGGTCAAATCCCTGGGATTGAAGGCAAAGAGGCGCGAGACTTTCATTGCACCCTCGACCAATCTGGGGATATCCTTTTGGGGAATGTCGTAATCCCTCAGCTGGATGGAGATCTTAAGCTGATCAAGGAGTTCCTTGACCGCGTCCACGGCAAAAGTGGCGGCCTCCATGTCGGATAAACCCTCCACCTCCTCTCCCATAGCTTCCGCAATCTGAGCGAACTTGGCCGGGTTTCCGATGAGATTGAAACTCATAATATGGGGAAGCATGATGGCGTTTGTTCTCCCGTGGGGAAGGTGATACAGGATTCCCAGGGGGTTAGACAGAGCGTGTACCGCTCCCAACCCTCCGCTTCCAAAGGCGAGCCCCGCTACGGTGGCGGCAAGGGACATATTATACCTGGCCTCCAGGTTTTCACCCTTGGCAAAGGCCTTGGTTACATTTTCGGCGATCGATGCTATGGCTTCTATGGCAAGGATGTCGGAAAAGGGCGTTGCCGTCATCGACACATAGGTTTCAATGGCGTGAACCAGGGCATCGATGCCCGTGTCAGCGGTGACCCTGGGAGGCATGGACAGGGTCATCATGGGGTCGACAATGGCCACATCCGCGAGGGCGTGAATACTGTAAACCGCCTTCTTGAGGTCGGATTCCTCGTCGGTCATGACAAATACACGGGTTACTTCGCTGCCGGTCCCAGCCGTGGTGGGAACGAGGATTTTGGGAACGCCTCTTTTCGGGACGAGATCCATACCTGCAAAATCCAATACCCTTCCCTCATTGGTTCCCATGATGGAGGCCCCCTTTGCCACATCCAGGGAGCTCCCCCCGCCCATGCCGATGATCACATCGCAATTCTCGTCCTTTAGGAACTGGGTGCATTGCTCAACTACACGGGCGGCGGGTTCGGGCTCAACCTTGTCGTAAACGGAAAAGCTGATGCCCTCAGAATCCAAAGGGTCCTTGATTGCCTCAACGAGGCCCGCTTTGACCACCCCGGGATCCGTTACAACGAGGACCTTGCCTCCGCCCAGTTGTTTAACCTCAGCCGCCAGGCCCTTCACCGCATCGATGCCGAATAGGATCCTGTTCGGTGAGAGAAAGACATGGGTCTTTATTCCCCTCATATCCATGTTCGCCTCCTTTTCATCTATCCTTCATTACCTCCTTCTGGAACTGGGTAAGATCGCGGGTACGATGCCTATCAGGAACTGGCTTGCAGGCCTTCGATAACCGCCCTCATAAAAGCGGGCAGATCGTCGGGCTGGCGACTCGTGATCAGATTTCCATCGACGACGACCTCCTTGTCAACATAATTCCCCCCTGCGTGGATCAGGTCGTCCTTGATGGAGAAAAAACAGGTTACGGTTTTACCCTCTACGATTTCCGCCGAGGCCAGCATCCAGCCCGCATGACAGATGGCAGCCACTACTTTGCCGGCTTTGAAAAAATCCTTCACCAGTTTAACCATGGATGGGTAACGGCGCATCCGATCCGGCGCATACCCACCCGGTATAACGATGCCGTCGTAATCGGCAGCCGAAACCTGATCGGCACTGGTGTCGACGTTCACCTCCAGCCCCGACTTAGCCTTATAGGTTTGGGCGCTTCCCGAGCCCACCAGCGTGACATCGGCCCCGGCTTCTTTCAGCCGATAGTAGGGGTACCAGAGTTCGTACTCGTTGTACATCTCTTCGGCGAGAACGATGACTTTCTTCCCCTTTAATTCCATCACCTTTTCTCCTCTCTCTTGTAGGTGCTTACCTGTTCTTCCGGTATGCCTTCTATCTAATTTACCTTTTTAGAGAAAGGCCGTTCAACTTTTCATAGAACAGTGCGAGCCCACCATGGTCCACGTCGTCGTGACCCTCGGCCATGAGCACTTGCATCATTTCCATAACCTGGGAAGTGAGAGGCATGGCCGTATGGAGCTCCCGACTTGTCTCGAGAACGTTGGCAAGGTCTTTAACGTGCAGTCTAATCCTGAATCCAGGATCATATCTCCCCTCGAACATCCTGGGTGCTTTATCGTTGAGACACTGGCTGCCTGCGAGGCCTCCCCTGATGGCATTGAAGATATTCTCGGGATCCACGCCTGCCTTTTTCCCCATGATTAAGGCTTCAGCTACGGCGGCTATATTAATGGCGACGACCACTTGATTCGCCAGCTTGGTCGTTTGCCCAGCACCACTATCGCCTACCAGTGTGACGCTTCCACCCATAACGTCCAGAATCGACTTGCATTCCTCGAATACCTCTTTCTTGCCGCCTACCATGATGGCCAGGGTGCCGGCCTCCGCTTTTTCCTGTCCCCCGCTCACCGGAGCATCCAGCGTTTCCACTCCCTTTTTTGCCAGTTCTTGGGCTACCTTCCGTGAAACGAGGGGAGCGATAGAACTCATATCGATGAGGATTTGACCCTCTCTTACGCCCTCGATGAGGCCGTTTTCTCCCAGTACGGCCTTCTTTACATCCGGGGAGTTGGGAAGCATGGTGATGATAATATCGCTCTTTTCAGCTACATTTTTCGGTGAAGTACCTCGCTCTCCCCCATATGCAACGATCTCATCCAGAGCTGTCTTATTGATGTCGTAGACTAGCACCTTATAGCCGGCATCAATAAGGTTTTTGGCCATCGGTTTGCCCATGATGCCTACCCCTATGAATCCGAGTTTTTTCATGTTGGTGCCTCCTTTGAAGTATTAATTTACATTAAGCCCCGGCCTATTCCGGGACTCGTGAGGAATGGATGATTATATGTTACCCTTTTTCCCTCGGAGTTCCATCCTCACGCGTCGTAACCACACAGCGGAGCTTCTCTCTCCGTTCGCCCGCCCGTAATTCTAAGGTGACGGGAGAACATCTGTCAAGAGGAACCCTCGTCTTTGAATGTTCCCTGCATGAACTAAAAATCTGTTGACAGGCTTTTCTTGTTCTTATATAGATTGGATATCACCTTGGCCGGAGGAAGGAGGTGAGGGAATAGGGGGCCCAAATGAACCTAAGATATGGAAAAAGGAGGGATGAGCAATGAAAATAAAGAATTTACTGGTTCTCTGTTTGGCCATCGCAGTTGTGCTGGGACTCGGATTGGCCTTCCCCGCACAGGCGAAAAAAGCATATGAGTACATCGATTGGAACAAACCCAAACCCATGACCGAACGGCTGCTGGCAGATGAATACATCCTTCCCAAGGGATGGGAGAAGGCCACAAAGGG
>JGI24422J19971_10003331_pt1 | contig 10043 bp, 10 predicted proteins | sample DeeMarSWOR152_54_FD_19971 | JGI IMG/M metagenome (IMG submission 19971)
TATTAAATTCAGCAGGGAATACACTTCCTTATCTTTCTTGCCGCCTAAGTATAAATATGTGTTAAGGTAAGAAGCTGCTATTTCTATCTCTTCTTTGGCGATAGAGATTTTGGCCATGGTGAGATATGGCTGTGGATTGCTTGGTTTCAAGCCTATTGCTTTTTCAAGAGTCATGATTGCTTCATCTATTTTCCCCTTCTCCAATTCTTTCAAAAATGTTGTATGCATATCTGCAATTATATAATTATCGTGATATTTCAGCCTGTGATGGACATCGAATTTTGTCGGGTGAAGATCCGGGAAAGGAATAACTCGACTCGATATTTTCTTTAATTGTTCCTCGGCTTCATCTTTTTTGTTCTGTTTAAGGTATAGATTAGCCAACTGAAGTCTTACTTCCCTTTCGTTATAGTTGGCCTCCAGCGCTTCAAAGAACTTTCTTTGAGCTTCGTCGAATTCTTCATTTATTTTATAAACAACACCTTGAGCAAAATAGAAGGCACCCTCATTTCTTTCATCGAATGCATCCAAGTGGATGATTGTTTTAGATAAAGACTTTTTTTCCAGGTAAATTCCTTTTTCGTTTTTTATTCTTTCCAGCTCATTCTCTTTGATTATTTTTCCGTTTGGTTTCTGCGGATCAAGACCTGATGTTTTTGCCATCCAGCTTTGGTCAAAATAGACATTCTCTTCGATTATCTTAAGCTGCTCTGCGGCTAATTCAATCTCATTGTTTAGAATATAGATCACGGCCAGGTAGAAGCGGGGATTAAAGTTTTCGCGGTGAAATCCGATAGACTGGATAAGATATCTTTTTGCCTTTTCATACTCCCTCTTTTGCAGGTAAGCATAGCCAAGATCATCGAAGATCTCTGCTTCCTCCCTCCAGGAGGTGAACATCATGCCCTTGAGATAGTTAGCTATCGCCTTATCGTATTCTCCAGAAAGAATTTCCTCATCTGCCTGGCTAAAGTATTTGCTAATATCTCGCGCGCGAGGCAAAATCTGAATAGAAGAGAAAAAAACAGTCAGTAGAAAAAACGCAAGGATCGTAGATTTTGATTTCAATTTTTAACCGTATAAATTTTCTTCATATCAGTTTTTAATCGTATCAGTTTTTGATCATATCTGCTCGGATAAGGATATCGAATCCATCATAATAGTAGCGACGTATGCCCTTATCTTCTTTGTATTCGCCCTTTCCTGCCATTATTTCCTGGAATGCCGCTGAAACCCGGGAGATGACCTCGCTCTTAACCCAGGGATCATTATGCCCGGCGCAGAGATAGTCATATTCATCAAGACGGCTTTTCAGCTTTTCCACCGAAGCAATGTAGTCGTCGATATTCACGTCCTCAGGATAAGCATATAAAGGACCAGGAAAGAAGGTGTCGCCTGTAAAAAGTATTCGGTTTTTCTTGTCCAGCAGACACATGGAGCCGGGAGAGTGACCAGGAGTGTGAATGACCTTGCCGCTGAAACCCGGGAGATGACCTCGCTCTTAACCCAGGGATCATTATGCCCGGCGCAGAGATAGTCGTATTCATCTAGACGGCTTTTCAGCTTTTCCACCGAAGCAATGTAGTCGTCGATATTCACGTCCTCAGGATAAGCATATAAAGGGCCAGGAAAGAAGGTGTCGCCTGTAAAAAGTATTCGGTTTTTCTTGTCCAGCAAGCACATGGAGCCGGGAGAGTGACCAGGAGTGTGGATGACCTCCAAAGTGCGGTCTCCAAGATCGATTATATTACCCTCTTCCAGAAGAATGGATGGCTCTACAGGGGGAATCTCCCAAGCTGCCGCGTCAAATCCTTCTGGCAGTGGCTTCCAGATAGAATCTCCTGTAATACTGCTTTTGAGCGATGAATTTTCGACTCTGGTGCGAAGCCTGTTGATACAATCAGCATTGTTGAAACAGGCGATTTCTTCAAACTGGTAATTGTTACCGATGTGGTCCCAATGTCCGTGTGTATTCACTACCGAGACAGGCATATGAGTCAGCTCAGATACAACCTTTTTGAGGTCTCCGATTCCCGTACCAGTATCGATAACCACGGCTTTCTCTTTTCCGATAACCAGATAGCAGATAGCTTCCTCAAACTGGTAAGGCTCATATACGGCATAGGTTCCATCAAGGAGTTTATAAACCTCAAACCACTCCTGGGTGGTATCTACTTTCTTTAACTTTGCATAAATAGGGCGTGGAAGTTTCTCCCACCATTTTGCCGGCTGGATGAGTTCCGATCTTTTCTCCTCAGCATCTTGTTTTTTCTCCATAGAGCATTGAACGAATGCCAAAAAGACAGGCAAAATCATTATTAAACAGATAAGAATATTTCCGTTTACGCCTATGCACGAAAATTTCCTTCTTTTTTTCATTTTTTTCTCCCTCCCAAAAAGCTTATAGCTGAGAGGTGCGTCTAAGTCAACTCATTTGATGTCGCAACAAAAGTCACCTGGTTTAATTGACATTAGATTTCACCAGTGTTATATGCTATATGCTTGATGCCACGGAAGATGCTTGGCGTGCCCATTTTTCGCATCCTGATGCATCATGAAAAATAGCGCCATTCCCGAAAAATTGAGTATTTTGACTTTCAGAGTAAGCTACTTTAAATTCTGAGATAAAAGATTCGTGAATCTTATTCGAAAACTTAAGGAGGTTAAAATGGAAAAAACTCTTTCTAAAAAGACTTTAAGAAAGATTCTTCTCTCAGCCTTTGTTATAATTTTTGTGATAGCTCTTATATCGTTTATGTATGCTGTAACCTCTGAAGAAGAAGGCAAATCAGCCTCCCTTAAGCCAGTTGAATATAACCAGAAGCAGTTAGTGATGATGGCTGTGCAGGGCTTTATTGCACCTCCAGGATTTGGTGAACCGCCTTACAAAATCGACCCCCAAGGGAAAATACACGTGTTCCCCGGTATAGGGAGTATTACTTATAATTTCCGGACCGGGGATTCTGCTGTTCATATTGCGGGCGACCACATCGAACCCGCCATATCCCTCTACAATCCAGGCAAAGGGGGTGACGGATCAAGCTATGAAAGTAGAGGGCTAAACGGGCTCTCTTGTATCGGGAACAAAGTTCGGGTTCTCACCGGTGAAGCCAAGGGAGCAGAAGGCCGAGTTGTCGGCAAGCATGGTGGCGCTGAGCATGTTATGGTTGATTTTCCTGATGATGAGGTCTTTAGAAAACTGGCAATCGGAGACAAGATGCGGGTTTATGCTATTGGAGTGGGGATGGAATTAAAGAACATCCGGGGAGTGAGGGCCATGAACGTGAGCCCTCACCTCTTGGAAGCCTTAACAAAAGCTGGCATGGGTGTTACCGATAAAGGGAAATTGCGCATCTCAGTAACGCACCGCATCCCGGCAAAAATCATGGGCTCAGGACTTGGTCGATCACACGTCTACAGGGGGGATTATGATATTCAGCTGTTCGATGAAAAAACCGTTAAGGATTATAATCTAGGAACTCTACGCTTTGGGGATATCGTGGCCATAATAAATGCTGACCATACTTATGGCCGAACTTATAAAGAAGGTGCTGTTTCTGTTGGAGTGATATGCCACAGCCGAAGCTCAGTGGCAGGCCATGGGCCGGGTGTGACGACGCTTTTTACATCACGCGAGGGAAAAATTGAATTAATTATCGATCCTTCGGCCAATCTGGCAAAGCTATTGAACATAAGATAAAGAAATTTAGCTGAGATAAGTATTATGCATTGGCTAGTAACAGCAACTGAGCAACGGCTATTACGCAACTGCGGCTGAGCAGAGGCAATTAAGCAAGGTTAATTGAACAACGGCGGAACTCAGCTTTTAACGTCGTAAAATTAAGCAAGGAGGCAAAAGATGTCCGAAGATAAAGAAAACCAAGAAGAAGAAGGAATCCCTGAGGAGAATAAACACAAACATGATCCTTTCTCAGGTATGACAGGAGGATTGATACTTATTCTCTTAGGAGTGCTTTTTCTCCTGGCTACGATGGATTATATTTCTTGGGGTAATTGGTGGAAATGTTTTTTAATGGGATTAGGTGTAATTTTAATCCTTGAGGCTATTATCAGGAGTGCAAGTCCTCTATATCGCAAGGACATCACCGGAAAGTTGATCGGAGGCTTTGTTCTTATCTTCATCGGTGGCTCTTTTATCATCGGCTGGTCAAATTGGTGGCCGCTGATCTTAATAGCTGTGGGCGTTGGAATCCTCTTATCTTCACTATGGAAGGCAAAAAGGCCAGAGTAGAGATATAGGATCTGAATAGGGGACTGTCTCCGTAGACATATTTATCTTTTTATTGAATTCTTTGGGAACAAAATAGGGGCCTGCGCCATAAAAAATGGAAATGATTCATCCCCTGCTGGATAAAGAAAAACAGCTCCAAGCCAAGCGCTATGAAAAAGAAAAGCGCCTATTGGGGCTTGCCAGCATGACTCTCTCGCTTGTTATTTTGCTCGGTTTTTATTTCAGTGGTTTAAGCGCCTGGCTTGCTAACCTTCAAATCGGAAACTCTATAATCTGGACTTTCCTCCTTTATGTGCTGTCATTCCAGACGATATTGATATTCTTTGGCCTTCCCCTTAGTTTTTATTCCGGTTATATCCACGAGCATAAATGGAATTTCTCGAATCTCACGGTCAAGAGCTGGCTCTGGGAGCAGCTTAAAGGCTTCCTGGTCGGGCTTATTCTTATGATCATCTTACTTGGCTTGCTGTTCTGGATCATGGCCGCATATCCTCAGAGCTGGTGGCTTATTGCGGGATTGGCTTTTGCTTGTGTGAGCGTTATCCTGGCTACAATTTTTCCTGTCGTTATTCTTCCGATTTTCAATAAATATACTCCTGTAAAGAATAAGGAACTGACGGATACTCTGGAGAGAATCCTCTCTGAAGGAGGTTTAAGAAGCAGCGGCTTTTTTAAAGAAGATATGAGCCGTCAGACAAAGAAGGAAAATGCCTTTCTGGCCGGGTTGGGCAAAACAAGACGGGTTGTTTTGGGGGATAACTTGATGGAAAACATGTCTGTCCCGGAGATTGAGTCAATCATAGCTCATGAGGTTGGGCACTACAAGAACAGGCATATCTGGAAAAATCTTGTTATCGGGACTCTGGAGGGGGTGATTGCCTTTTTCATATTGAACTTGGCAATGAGATCGATATTTTCTCAATTTCTCACCTCAACCGGTTGGAATCTTACCCTCTTTCCCGTATTTGTCATCTTGGCCGGGAGCATTTCAGTCTTTCTTTTCAGCCCCTTCAGTAATGCTCTCTCTCGCTATTTTGAGAAGAGAGCAGATCGCTATGCCCTGGAAAACATCCAAGATAAAAAAGCTTTTATGACAGCCATGGCAGGACTCGCTGACCGGAATCTTTCAAACGCCTATCCAGAGTGGTGGGTAAAGCTTCTTTATTATTCTCATCCTCCGGTTGGCGAGCGTCTGGCGATGGCGGAGAATTATAAAAAGGAATAAACGGCGGGAGTTATTTGACAGGAAAATAATATCTTAGCGGTCAGAAAAAGGGAACTTTTAAACAGGTGAGACCGAGCATGAAAAACTGGAAAAAAACAGCCGAAGTAGCCATCATCGGCGGCGGCATAATGGGAGTCAGTACAGCTTATTATCTGGCCAAGAGAGGTGTTTCAGATGTGATTATATTGGAAAAGGACCTTCTTGCTCAGGCTTCTACTGGATTGAGTGTCGGAGGTATCCGTCAGCAATTTTCCAATCCTGCCAATATTCGCCTGTCACAGGAATCAGTTCGGGTGTATGAGCGCTTTGAGGACGAATTCGGCTCGGACATTAAATTCCGCCAGGTAGGCTATATTTTTTTAGCCCAGATGGAAGAGACCTGGAATGATTTTTTATCCGCTGTTGAAACTCAAAGACAGCATGATTCTCCTGTAGAGGTGCTTTCTCCAGAAGATATAAAGCAGCGGTGGCCATACTTGAATGTTGACGATTTGAAAGGTGGGACATTTGGTCCAGAAGATGGCTATGCAGATCCTTATCTGGCAGCAATGGGCTTTGCGAATTCTGCGAGAAAGTTAGGTGTTCGGATTGAAGAGAAGACAAAAGTGACTGGCATTAGCATCGAAAGGGGAAGAGTCCAGGGAGTTGAGACAGCCAAAGGCTCAATCTCGGCTCCAGCTGTGGTTAATGTAGCCGGACCCTGGGGAGGAGAAGTTGCCAGGATGGCCGGGGCTGACTTGCCAGTAAAACCTTTCAGGCGCCAGGTATTCATGACCAAATCTTTTGATGCCATTCCCAAGCCTGTTCCGATGATTATTGATCAGGATGTCACTTTTTATTTCCGGGGTGAAGAGCCAGGCATTATCATGGGGATGAGCAACCCAGATGAGCCATCGAGTTTTAATCTGAATGTTGACCGGGATTTTCTGGAAAAGGTTATCGAGGCCGCAGTCCATCGTGCTCCTATCCTGGAGAAGGCTGAGATCTTACGAGGGTGGGGGGGACTTTATACTATCACTCCTGATGATAATCCGATAATTGGTGAGGCGCCGGGCGTTGAAGGACTCTTCTCTGCCATAGGCTTTTCAGGTCACGGGTTTCAACAAGCACCAGAAGTAGGCCTTATCCTGAGCCAGCTTATCATCGACGGTCACGCTAATTTTGACTTAACGCCATTTTCTTATGACCGGTTTGAAAAAAAGGAACAAGAAGGAGAAAAAAGGGTGGTGTAATAAGATGAAAATAAAAATACTTACTAGAGACGAAGTGGCTAAGGCCGTGAATATGGCCGAAGCGATAGAAACAATTAAAAAAGCCTTCATCCAGTTTTCTTCTGGGAAAGCAGAAATGCCTTTAAGGACTCAGGTTCCAGTGGAAAAGCGAAAGGGAGTAACTCTTTTCATGCCAGCATATCTGGCGGATAGCGATGCCATGGGAGCTAAAATTGTCTCTGTTTTTCCGAATAACCAAAAGATAGAGCTTCCCACGGTTCATGCCGTAGTGATTGTAGTTGATGCGGAGACAGGTCGGCCTACGGCTGTAATGGACGGTGCCTATCTTACAGCTTTGCGCACAGGAGCTGCCTCTGGCGTCGCTACAGATATCTTGAGCCGGAAAGATGCCCGCGTCGTCGCTATTTTTGGAGCAGGGACTCAATCCCGTACTCAACTGGAAGCGATCTGCACAGTTAGGTCCATCGAAGAAGTCTGGGTTTATGATGTTTTGCCCAGGGCTGCCGGTGATTATGCTGAAGAAATGAAAAAACACGGAAATCCAATTCCTAGAGATATTTTCGTCGCTGAATCACCCAAGCAAGCTGTAGGAGAGGCTGATATTATCTGCGCAGCTACCACTTCTTTTCGACCTGTATTCAACGATTCTGACCTTAAGCCAGGTGTCCACATAAACGGTGTTGGTTCTTATACGCCCGAAATGCAGGAAATTCCAGCGCGCACTGTCGTCCGATCCAAGGTGATAGTTGATTCTCGCCAGGCGGCACTTGCTGAAGCAGGGGATTTAATCATTTCTATAGATGGAGGACTCATTTCAGATAAGCATATTCACGGAGAGATAGGAGAATTAGCAGCAGGTATAATTTCTGGTCGTGAATCAGAAGATGAGACGACATTCTTCAAGTCTGTGGGTCTGGCAGTTCAAGACGTATCTGTTGCCGAGCTTGTGCTGCGCCGAGGCGGTGAAATGGGGCTCGGCCTTGATGTGGATATTTAAAGAAATAGGCCTTGTCTAAAAGTTGCTTGATTCCGTGTTATTGCGGGCATAGCGTTGCAATCCCATATAAATTTTCATTGCGAGGAGCTCAGCGACGCGGCAATCCTCCGTTGCGAGCGGCCAAAGGAAGCGGGACAATCTCATAAAAAGGTAGAGATTGCCGCGCTTCGCTCGCATTGACAAGCGAAGGAATTTTCTTTGCTCCTCGCAATAAACTTATTATTACTCTGAGTAATAAAATTAACGAATTATTGACAATTATATAACTCAGAGTTATATTGGCTAAAAATAATAATTTATCTGAGCAAGTAATGCCTGGAATCCTAGGAACAAGACTCCGACGGGAAAGAGAAGAGCTCGGGATTACCCAAGATGCTTTAGCTAAAGGCGTAGGCTTATCCAGCGAATTCATCTCGCTCCTTGAATTGGGAAAAAGAATGCCAAGCCTTGAAACTTTAACTGCTCTGGCCGGTTACTTTAGAAAAGACGTCTCATATTTTTTAAAGGAAAAAGAAGAAACTTTTAAAATCATTCTCAGAGCAGAGGGCCTGGATGAAAAAGCGAAAGCGGAAATAAAAAAGTTCAAAAAATATTGTGAAGAGTATATTCATCTTGAAGAATTGACAGGACGCCACCTTGAGCCCGGTCCTATTTATGCCCATATATCACCAGAGAGAATGGCGGATGAAGAAAGGCGCAGGATGGGTTTTGGAGACGAACCTGTCCGGGACATTTTCTCTCTCCTTGAGCTTCACGGATTACATATTATAAGACAGCCAATCCCGGAGAAATCAAACATATCAGGCATATTTATCTTTTTTGAGGTAGAAAGAGCGGCCTTCGCTTTAATAAACAGCGCTCAAACCATCGGCCAGCAGGCCTTGATAGCAACCCACGAATATTGCCATTACCTCAAAGATAGAAACGCTGGGCCTATCATCGACAATCCGGATATTTTTATCGACGAGTATGTTTCTCTCTACCATCCCCGCGAAAAGTTTGCTCAAACTTTTGCAGTCCGTTTCCTTATACATCCCGCCAAGGTTAAAAAGATCATTGATAAGGATTTTCATTCAAAGAAGCTAAGTTTTGCGGATGTTCTTTACCTTAAGCGTTATTTCGGCGTAAGTGCTATCGCCATGCTTAGAACGCTTAAAGACTTAGAATATCTTTCGCGCTCCAAATTCGAGGAGTATCAGAAGCTCGATCCATCTCCTTATGAGGAAGTATTTTTTGGAAAGTTAGCTGAAGAAGATAGGTTAAGAAAAAGGACGAAAGGAGTTATTCTATCCAGTCGTATGAAGAGCTTGGCCCTTGAGGCTTATAAAAAGAAAAAAATCAGCCCAGAAAAGTTGTCCCGATTCCTTAAAAAGGATAAGAACAAAATCAATTCTGTATTAGGGAAATAAATATTCTGTGCGGAATAATTGTTATATGCTGGAAGCAATCACTGAGCCAGTAAACCTTCTCCCTTAGCGGCAATTCCCAACCTGCTGTCAAAAGTTAAGATAGTCAATTCAGGGATCTGATTTTGAAGCGCTTTTGCCGTAGCTAAGTGCCAGAGGTGCGTACCTCTCAATGACCATTTCTGAGATAAGGCTCTGAGCTTTTCCCATTCTGGCCAAGTATTTAGATGCCTCCATGGGCCTGTCTTTAGTGCCTTAAATGCCACGTCTATAAGAATGTCAGCTACAAGCTTTTCTCTTTTAATGCGAGATATCACTGCGCAAACCTCGGTATAGCATAGAGTCGAGATTAGATGAACCCCATTTTTTCCGAACCAGGTCATAGCCTCTTTACTGTGGGAATCTCTGAAGAGGACAGAAAGAACACTGGAGGAGTCCCAATAAACCGCGACAGGAACTATCTTCGTCATTGATTTCTATCCTCCTGGAGAAATTTCTGGGCAAGTTCGTCCGGAATTGGAATGGGAATAAGGAGTTTTTTCATCGTTTTCTTTTTATGGGGCTCAATCCAGCCTTGTCTTTCCAGTTCTCGAACGCGTTCAGCTAAAGGAAGAGAATCTGCGGGCATAGGAACAATCTTGCCCACAGGTTTACCGCGATCAGTTAATATAATTTCTTTTCCTTTTTGGACGTTTTTTAGCAGCTTGCTAAGATTTATCTTAGCTTCGCGAATTCCAATGCGCAAGGGTCTCATAGTTGTTTCACCTTTTTTTAGTGATTACAATGACTACATCAGAATAATAGTTATTGTAACTACATTTTGTCAAGCTTCTTGTATGTGGAATCGCGGCTTATCCAAATGAATGTCATAAGGGCAAAAGGCAGTATTGGGGTCAGGCCTTATCCAACTATATGCTCTAAGGGCAAAAGG
>JGI24422J19971_10003333_pt1 | contig 10038 bp, 8 predicted proteins | sample DeeMarSWOR152_54_FD_19971 | JGI IMG/M metagenome (IMG submission 19971)
CGAGCCGGCAAAATGGCCTTCGGTGAGTCTTCCAGCCATATTGCCTATCAGTTGGCTGAGGAACATTCCGCGCATCTTATCGTTGAGCTCGTCGGCCAGAATTGTTTTTTCGGCCTTTGCCTGGATATTGAGAGCCATTGTTATCAATAGCGAGAGAAAGAGGAATCTGGTTTTACTGTGCTGTATATACATTTTCTGGAGCCCTCCTTGAAGTTATATTATAGCTTAACGGCTGTGATAAGTAAAGTTGATTTGGCGTTTTCCTGATGTGGAAGAGAGGTGCTGGAGGAAAGAACCGGCAATGAGCGTGGGATATGTTTGAAGACAATTGTCCGATAAGAAGGCCGGTTTTGATTTTGGAGGTAAATTGTGGCTTCCCCATCGTGCGACGTATTGCAAAACGTGAACTCGTTGTACATTATGAACTTATCGAGCTTTGAGAGCGTATAATTTTCATCGCAAAAACGGCTGAAACCAGAGATCGGAGGTTTCCCTAAAGACACGTGGAAACAAAGGACCGGAGACGGTGGAGCTTTGTCTTTCCTCAAGCTATGTTCTTTATTTGCCGATACTTATGTTATATAAAGGCCGGCAGTCAAATCCGTATGCTATGACTGCTTAAAGAAAGTATCCCCAAGAGGTTAGATACAGTGCTTGGGCTGTGTTTATTTTTATGGCAGCCGACGGGGACGGAGTCTTTCAAAACTGACGATTGATTATTTGCTATTGGGTCTAATATGAGTGTATTGGTTACAGGGGGGGCAGGTTTTATCGGCTCTCATCTGGCGGAGCGGCTGCTGAAAGAGGGTAATAAGGTAGCCGTTGTTGATAATCTCAGCACCGGCAGTTTGGAGAACATTGAAGGCTTCAAGAAGTATTCAGACTTTGATTTTGTTGAGGGTGATATCCGTGACGCCGGCTTAATGGAGCCGCTGGCGGAACAATGCGATGTCATATATCACCTTGCAGCGGCTGTCGGTGTCAAGCTGATAGCTGACAGGCCGGTGCACACGATAGAAACCAATATTAGCGGTACTGAGGTGGTATTGGATGCCGCGAATAAGTTCAAGAAAAAAGTCCTGATTGCTTCAAGCAGCGAAATCTACGGCAAAAGCGAAGCAGTTCCCTTCTGCGAAGACGACGATATTGTGCTTGGCAGCACGAGTTTATCCCGGTGGTCTTACGCCTGCAGTAAGGCGATAGATGAATTTTTGGGTCTGGCTTTTTATCAAGAGTACGGCCTGGGCGTGGTAATCGGCAGGTTCTTTAACACAATTGGACCGAGGCAGACGGGTCAGTATGGAATGGTAGTTCCTCGATTCGTTCAAAGGGCTTTACGGAATGAGCCGGTTTTGATATATGGTACCGGGCGGCAGAGGCGGTGCTTTTGTTACGTTGGAGACCTTGTCGAGGCGGTTATCAACTTGATGAATTGCGAGGAGGCGGAAGGGAAGGTATATAACATCGGCTCGACTGAGGAGATTACAATCGAGGGGCTTGCCGACAAAATTATTGAAATGACGGGCAGTAAAAGCAGGAAGGAATTTGTTCCCTATGAGGTTGCTTACGGAATGGCTATCGAGGATATGATGCGGCGTATGCCGAGTCTAGCGCGAATCAAGGAAACGGTGGGGTGGGAGCCCAAAACGAGTCTTAATGAGGCACTTGAGGTGATTATCGAAAGCGAAAAAGTTAAAGCGAAAAACGTAAAACCATAGCGTGAAATTCAAAAGTTGGTTTAGAAAATAAACAACCATCTTTACGTAAATCAGGAGAATAGTATGCAGGTACCTCTATTGGACTTGAAAGCACAGTACGCGACTATAAAAGATGAGGTATTGGCGGCCGTTTCGGAGGTGCTGGAGTCGCAGCGCTGCATAGGCGGTCCCAAGGTGTCCGAGCTGGAAGAAAAGGTCGCAGCGATAAGCGATTGCAAATTCGCAGTCGGTGTTTCCAGCGGTACAGATGCAATTTTGAGCAGCCTAATGAGCCTGGATATCGGCCCCGGTGACGAGGTTATTACGACACCGTTCACGTTTTTTGCTACGGTGGGTTGTATTGCCCGCGTTGGTGCAAAGCCGGTATTCGTGGATATCGACCCGAGGACTTTCAATATCGATCCAGCACTTATCGAGTCGGTGGTAACGGAAAAGACGAAGGTGATTATGCCGGTCCATTTATTCGGGCAGATGGCTGATATGGACCCGATTATGGAGATTGCGAATAAATACAATCTTACGGTTATTGAGGATGCGGCCCAGTCGATTACGAGTACGTACAAGGGCAGAAAAGCAGGGAGTATCGGGACGGTGGGGTGTTTTAGTTTCTTTCCGAGCAAGAACCTGGGCGGCATCGGCGACGGTGGTATGATTGTTACCAATGATGAGCAGCTTTATGAACGGCTTATTGTTATGCGCAATCACGGCAGCAAGCCGAAATACTATCATAAATACATTGGCGGTAATTTCCGTCTCGATGCAATACAGGCGGCGGCACTTCTTGTCAAGCTGCCGCATCTGGATGAGTGGTCGGAAAGGCGCAGGCGCAATGCGGCCTATTATGGAAAGAAATTTGCGGGGACAGTTGTAAAAGCCCCCTATATCAATCCCGATTGTGTAACTATTTATAACCAGTATGTGATTCGCGTTCCGAGGCGGGATGAGGTTGCAGAGTATTTGAGAGAGAAGAATGTCGGCTTTGCAATATATTATCCTGTGCCGTTGCACCTGCAGGAGTGTTTCAGTTATCTGGGGTATAACGAGGGTGATTTTCCTGAGTCTGAAANGGCGGCNAAAGAAGTTCTGGCCATACCGGTTTATCCGGAGCTGACGGATGAGCAGCTCCGATACGTTGCGAGCAAGATAGAGGAGTTCGTAGGATAGACTGCTAAATGGCTAAACAAAATGAAACAGACAGGGCCGAAATACCGTATGATTGTTTTGTCACTGATTTCAATAAGCTCATTTCTAATTTCTCTTTCGGCCTTTTGTTTTGGGCAAAGAGCCGAGGTTACTAAGCTGTGGTGTTATATTTAGGATAACCGAAATGCCTGGTTTCGCGTGTGTTATCGCAGGCAATATTGATTTCTCTTCGTTCGAGATTAAACATGAATCCTTAGCTCCCGTTACACGTGCCAAAAAGGTATCCACAAATTATTGTGTTTACAGGTTCGCCACGGGCAAGTTTTTGAAGGATATGCTTTTTGCCGATGATGAGGAAATACTTGTAATCACAGAGGGGGTCATTTTAAATTTTCGGGAGCTGCAGGCCAGCAACGGTTGCGTGGATTACTTTCAGACAGTAAAGAAGATGTACCAGGCCGATGGTGTTGATTTTTTCAAGTCTTTCAGAGGTGAGTTTTCGGGATTGTTATATGATAAGCAGAAAGAAAAATGGTTAATATTTACCAATCATACGGGTTCCAAACCAGTATTTTATTATAAAAACAGGGACGTTTTCGTTTGTGCTTCGGAGCTACAATTGGTGACTCAGATTCTCAGGAAGCTCGGGTGTCGATATTCTCTGGATAGTATCGGCTGTTATTTTCTTCTGACATTCGGCTTTATGCTGGAAGATTACACGCTTATTGAGGAAGTGAAAAGGTTAAAGCCAGGCAACTATATTAAAATCGAAGACAAAAAGGCCCAAGTGGATGTTTACAATGTTTTCAACAACGACGTGCTGGTGGATAGCCCTCGGGGAGAAATAATTGAGAACCTGGAGACGTTATTCAAGAAATCGGTGGCGATGGAATATGAAAAGGACCTCGAGTACGGCTACAAACATATAGCTACTCTGAGCGGTGGGCTTGACAGCAGAATGAGTGTAATGACGGCTCGCGAGCTGGGATACGATAACATCTTGAATATAACGTTTTCCCAAAGTAATTATTGGGATGAAAGAATCGCCAAGGAAATAGCTTTGGATTTGGGGAATGAGTTTTTGTTCTACGCATTAGATAATGGGAACTTTTTGAAGAACACGATAAGGGACTCAGTTATAGCTAACGGCGGGCTGGTTTTATATTCGGGTTCTGCTCATGGTTTGTCAATTTTTAAGAAGATCAACTTTGGCCCATTTGGCATGGTACACACTGGACAGATAGGCGATGCGGTTCTGGGCAGCTTTTTATCAAAGCCTCGCAGAGAGAAACCGCAGCCTTCTTCCGGAGCGTATTCGTCATATTTGCTTGGTAAGATTTCCTGTGTGGTGAACAATATACTGCAAAACTACGAGTCTGAAGAGATCTTTAAATTTTACAGCAGGGCTTTTAATGGGGCTATTAATGGCAATTGGATAGTGAACCAGTTTACGGAATCATGCTCAGCATTTTTGGACGTGGACTTTCTGCGGTATGCCTTGAGCATTCCACCTTCCCTAAAGTGTAAAGAGCAAATCTATCACGAATGGATTCTCACGAAACGTCCGGCGGCTGCAAAGTATGTCTGGGAGCGCACGAAGTCGAAACTAACTGCGAACAAATTGTTCGTTGAGGCCAAGGTATTTTTAAGGAGGGCTCGTTTCAAGCTTTTGGGCAAGTCATCTGCCTCTTATTCGATGAATCCTTTTCAATACTGGTACGATACAAATGAGCAGTTGAGGCTGTTTGTCAATAATTATTTTCAACAGAATATATATGTACTTGATGAATATCCTGAGTTGAAGAGTGATTCTACAAGACTATTCTATGAGGGAAGTTTTATCGAAAAGACACAGGTGATGTCATTGCTTGAGGCGATTAAGTTTCATTTTCACGAAAACTACAGCTAAACAGCTACACAAGTCACAGGACGGTTAATTAACTATGGGCAATAGGATACGCAGATTACTTATCAGGATGTACAGTTACTGGATAAATTATCTTTACTGGCGGTCTTTTGTTTTATTACGGTTTCATATATTTGCCCGGTGGTTCGGGGCGGCAGCGATATTGCGGATGCTCGGGGCAGAAGTGGGTCGGGATACGACGATTGCTCCGGATATTCGGATACAAAACGCCCGGCGTGGACGATGTTCCAGCCTGCATATAGGAGGGCATGTTTATATAGGTCCGCGATGCTTGTTCGAGCTTGCGTCAGAAATAACTGTTGAGGATGAGACTGTGCTTTCGGCGGATGTTAGCATTATTACACATTCTGACGTGGGGAATCGTCCGTTGAAAGAGCGTTTTCCGCGTAAGGAAGGGCCGGTTATTATCCATAGAGGTGCGTGGCTGGGAGTAAAGACAACAGTTTTACACGGTGTGGAGATTGGTGAGTATGCTGTTATAGGGGCAATGAGTCTTGTGAATAAGGATGTTCCAGCCAATAGTCTTTGCTATGGTATTCCATGCAAAGTTATCAAGCGATTTGATGGGCCGCCGAATTGATGCTCTGCAGACAGCTTGCAGTTACAGGATTAGCCCAAGCACCGATACTCTAACGAGCATAAAACCAGACCAATAGAAAACACGCGAACCAAATGCAACAAAAACTTGCCAAGCTTGTAACACTGCTTCGAGGATACAGTGTGGATTATGCGGGTGCAACAACGCTTCCACGTGAAGCCGGTGATGTTTTCCGGCGTTATCGCAGCGGCGAGTCGCTATTGGATGGTCTGCACATCGCGGAGTTGGAAGAAGCTCTAAGCGATTACTATGGTGGGCTCGAAGCCATAACATTTGGGGCCGGGAGGATGGCGCTTTATGCCATTCTTAAGGCGATGAAGCTAAAACCGGGTGGTGAGGTAATACTTCCTGGTTACACGTGTGTTGTTACCTGCAATGCGATTCGGTTTGCTAAGTTAAAGCCAGTGTACGTAGATGTATCATTGAAGGACTTTAATATAGAGCCGGATTTGGTGAAAAGGGCGATAACGAACAAGAGCGGAGCGATTCTGGCTCAACACACCTTCGGTATTCCCTGTGATATCGAGTCGTTAATGGAGATATCAAAAGAATATGGTGTGCCTGTGATAGAGGATGGTGCTCATGCTATCGGGGCCCGTTGGGACGGTGAGCTGCTGGGAAGATTTTGTCATTCGGCTTTTTTTTCGATGGAAGCAACGAAAATGATAAGTACCGAGCGAGGAGGCTTTGCTATCACGGCCGATGCGGAGCTGGCTAATCGGATCAGAGAGATTCAAGCTCAAGCCGAGTATGCCCAGGAAGCAGTTGAACGAGCGTGTTTGCTACGTTGGTGCTATCGAGGGGGCTTTTACGGCAGGACAAGACTTAATGCGTTGTGCAGACTCGGGCAAATGCTGGCGCGAAAAATTCACATTCGGGCAGTAAATAATATACTTAATTTTAACCAGAGGGACTACGAGGACTCTCTTGCGGGCCGGCAGATGAAGCCTTATCCTGCCAGGCTTGGTAATCTTATGGCTTACGCAGGATTATTACAGCTTCGGCGGGTGGATGAGGATGTTGCACATCGGCAAAAGTTGGCAGATTATCTGGAGTCGGAGCTTCCGAAGCTGGGTGCAGATGTGGCCGAGTATGACCATGTACGGGCTAAGCCGAGCTGGGTAAAATTTCCGTTTTTGGTGAAAGATAGAACTGAGTGGGAAACGTTGATGATTCGATGTGGTTTCACGGTCGGCCATTGGCTTGAAGACCCAATTCATCCAAAAGGTTCTGACTGCGCTGTTGCAGGTTATGTTCGAGGGATGTGCCCAAACGGAGAATACCTTTCTGAGCACGTACTTAACATGCCGGTTGACAGGCGAGTGAGCGTAGCCCGGCTTGCGAAGTGGCTGCGGCTTTGCAATAAAAGATTCTCATAGGGTGCGGCAGAGACCTGCCAAAAAAGTATTGGATACAGAAGTTTTAGAGATGGGAGATTTGCGTTGCCCTTTGAGAACTCTGTGCCCAACTCATAGTGACAGCATATCCGAACAATGTAATTTGCATAATCCTGTTATGAACATCTCATAGGAGCGTATTAGAGCAGCCATCAATGGAAGGACAGAGAAGCAGAGCATCTTTTCTTAAGAATACGGCCTTTGCGACCATCAGTCAAGGACTTGCAGTCTCGAGTGCGGCGGTTGTGGGGATTATTGTGGCGAGATATCTGGGGACGGCAGGGAAAGGACAGCTAGCGCTGACGATGGGTGCGGGCGTGATTCTTGCAGAAATACTTTGTTTAGGTTTTGACCGGGCTGCGCAGTATTATGTCGCCAGCGGCAAGCTTACATCAGAAATGGTTTTCGGAGCGTGGATAATTACTTTCGTTATCGGTACGCTTGTTGCCTTTGGCATAGTTTATCCTTTATTTTTTGCTTACTGTATGGACAATTTCTTTAATGGTGTTTCAAGAAATTTGCTGCTTCTTGCGGGTTTGAACTGTCCGCTGTATCTGCTCAGACTACTGGTTAATAGTATATTGCGTGGAAATGAGGACTTCCCGAAGGAGACCTATCACAACATAGCCATATATTCGGCCCATATTGCTGCATCGGTATTGGCTCTGGTAGTTCTCGGCTATGGTGTTTTTGGTTACATTTCAGTGATTATGGCCCTTGGTTTTAGTTCGCTTGTGTTTGGTTTTGCAATTTTAAGGAAAGTAATCTCTTTGAGGCCTGTATTTAGTCTGTCGAACTGGCTGAGGGTGCTCTATTATGGGGCCAAGGCAAGTCTTTCAAAGATATTTACGCTGATTGATTTGCGTCTGGATATTTATATTGTCAACTTTTTTATGGATACATCGGTTGTTGGTATATATACAGTTGCCGGTGCACTGGCGAACGCTTTTTGGCTTCTTACAAACAGCATTGCAGCAGTTCTTTTTTCTCGGGTGGCTTCAGAGGAGGCGGAAGAATCGAGACAACTTACCAGTCTGCTCTGCCGAAATGTTCTCTGGCTGACAGCGATTTTTGGTGTACTTTTTCTAACGATAAGTAAACGGCTCATTGTTTTTGTGTACACAGAACCTTTTGCTGATGCGGCCTTAGCGCTTGCATTTCTGATGCCGGGTGTAGTCGGGCAGGCAGTTTCACGAATATGCTTTACGGACTGTTCGGGTCGCGGTTTTCCTGAAAAGGCCACCTACAGTGCAGCTATTACGGCGATTTTGACGATTGTTTTTGACATATACCTGATTCCAAAGTATGGGATTTACGGCGCTGCGGTGGCGTCGTCGATAGCATATTGTACAGGTGGTGTTCTAAGCGTGTACTGGCATTTGAAAGTTTCGGGCAACAAACTTTCTGCGTTAATTATTCCGCGAATGACAGATTTGAGATATTACTCTGCTGTCCTTCGCAAATTGAAGGCCAGAATTTTGGATTAAGCCTGGGGTAGAAGAAGTATGTTTTATGAAGCCGAAGCAGAATACGCGGAAGATGGCTTACTGGAACCGGATGCCATCTACGGAGAAGACCGCTTCGCTGAGGTTGTCAAGCGTGACGGATGGTTAGCTGCTCTGTTATTGTTTTCGTTAATCTTCGGACCACGTACGGCAGCTCGGGCATTACTGCCACCCATGCGTTTTTCTGATATCATAATATTTTACCTGGTGCTGAGCAGGTGGCTAAAGTCGAACCGGCTTTACGGAGGGTTTGTGTTTTCGTACCGTAATCGTCTTTTCGGCTGGTTTATGATTGTGATGGCATTTCTTTTGTTGTTTTCGACAGCGATAAATATAACTGCGGGCCGATACCAATTTTTCATAAAGGACTTTTATCAACCGATTGTTTTTATACGCATGATATTTATAGCTGCTATTATGGCTTCGTTTTACTTTGGCGAAAAGCAAGTCAAACAATTCACGGTGGGTATCCTAATTATTTCGTTAATGTCGGTCATACTGGCGTTTATTCAAAGGTTTGGATATTGGTATGTGTCCGGGTTTGTGGAGCGTTTTTATGCGGTAGAATGGACCACGCTTGAAAAAATCAGAATAGGGACAAGAGTAGTTGGGACCTTCGGCAATCCTAATTATTTCGGTCTGTGTTTGGTTATGCTGGCTGCCGTATCGCTGGCAGTTGCAATAAATATGAAGGGACTAATGAAAGTGCTGGCGGCGGTCACATTCGTGAGTCTCGGCGCGGCAGTGCTAATAACCACGGCGTCGAGAACGGCGCTTATTGCTTTTCTAATGATAACCGCTGTTTCGCTGTTATTATCACTTCGCGGCCGAGCGGTAATACCGGTTATACTATTAGCGATATTGATGATTGGTATATTTATTTTTGTTCGTGCGTACGCCGATATACTACCGCTGCACCCAAGAGTGAAGTTCATTATTGGTAGTGGTGAGCAGAAGTCAATAAGTTCGATCTTACATGCCAGGTATTTATTGTGGGAGAAAAGTGTCAGGGAGGCAAAAGAATCTATAATTTTTGGCGTAGGAATGAGCAAACTGGGCTGGCAACTTACCGATAATGGGTACATTATTATGCTGCTTCGCGCCGGAATAGTAGGCTTATGCGTTTACCTTTTGATGTTACTGTCTTTGTTCATCCGTGGTTTAAAAGCGCTTCATATAGAGAAAAGACCATTTCAGAGGACGGTGCTCTTAACGTCTTTCGTAGTGTTGATTAACCATATGATTTTTGAGTTGACGGGAGATTTTTTCTGGAGCGTGCAATACAGTGCGATATTTGCAGCATTTATGGGATTACTTTGCGGTATGTCAAATCAGCTCAGGCTTGAACGTCGATACGGCGAATATGATGATTTTCGTGCAGCGGGCGAACAGGAATCTTATTGAGACGACCATGCTTTTCGGTTGGGGCGGTTAATGGTTGATGACCGAGATGGTAATGATACCAGGCGTCCTGCGGTGTCGCGGAATTTGGCGACTGCGGCACGTTTGAAGAAGCCTGTTCGTGCCTTTCGCGTTGCAGTGATGGGCAGCCCGCGCTGGCTGGAAGTGGCAGCCGAATTACTTGGCAGGGCAGGAGTCACGTGCGAAGTCGTAGATATTCAGTCAAAGGGTGCCGCGGTCAGTTGGATGCTCAGGTGCCAGTGGCGGCATTTTGATGCCATCCATCATGTCTATGGACCGAACTGGTGGTGGGGGACGTCGATGGCTATTCTGGGCAAACCTGTTATAT
>JGI24422J19971_10003335_pt1 | contig 10036 bp, 9 predicted proteins | sample DeeMarSWOR152_54_FD_19971 | JGI IMG/M metagenome (IMG submission 19971)
GCGGGCGTCCATTTCGTAGATACGGGTCGAGGTGCCCAGCAGCCCCGTCTCTATGCTGGGGCCTCCCCTCTGCAGCCCGGCCACCATCTCGCCCGCCGCCTCAATCATCAGCTCGGCAAAGGTGCTGGGGCGGCTGTGAGGGTCGGCCATGATGGCGTCCATTGCCTGCCAGAACTCAAGGGTAAGGTCGATGCCAGCATAGCCGATAACATAGGCGCGGCTGCCCTCGGGCGGCGTCGTTGACTGCAGCCCGATATAAGGGGTGCCGCTCAAGCCCGTCTCCAGGATGGCGATATCCGTCCCCGATTCGGGGTCCTCGTAAAAGAGGATGTCCTGCACCTGGTGCGGCTCGCCCTCTCCGTAGCGATAGACGTAGTCTACCTCCTCGGCGGTAACCGTCAACTCGTCGTTTATCCACATCCACCACACCTCGCTGTAAAGGGCCGAATAGAAGCTGCCGAAGTCGACCTTTTCGTACCACTCCTCCTCGAACCAGATACCGCCGATAAAGTACATGATGGCGGCGCCGGTGAGCTCTTCCTCGGGCAGGTTAACGCAGTGGGCAGCGGTGAAGACATCGCCGTTTTCATTGGCAAAAAAGCCGCTACCCAACCCCAGAGGCCCTCGGGCTTCGAAGTTCCACCCCGCGCCACTCACCCGGCCGTCAACCCAGGTCATCACCTCAACGGTAGCCTCCTTGGCCGCCGCTACCCCGGTAGGGTATTCCTTCTCGGCGCTAAAGGCAACAGAGGGCGCCAGCACTAACATCAAGGTCAAAAACAGACAAGCTGGTATCAGAATTCGCCTGAATCTAGTCATCATTACCTCCATCGGTTGCAGCCTACAATAACAGCTAAACCACTGTCAACAATAAACGCTGTTGTTGACCCCAGGTCGTCTCTGCTATACTTTAGGGACGTGCCCCCATCGTCTAGAGGCCTAGGACGGCGGCCTTTCAAGCCGTAAACAGCGATTCGAATTCGCTTGGGGGCACCAAACAGACAGCCGAGGTGTCGCTATGATGATAAAGATAGAATGCCCCAAGTGTGGTACTGCGGGTAGCCAGTCCCTGATCAAGCCGGACTACGAAGGTCCCTACCGCTGCTGGAAATGCCGGGAGCTTTTTGTCATCACCATAGAGGGTAACAAGGTCAAGGGCTGGAAGCCCCTCACCGAGGAAGAGTTCCAGAAGATACAGGAAGCGGAGGCGCTCAAAGCCAAGTTCAAGCAGAAGGGGCCGGACTAGGCTAGAATTTGCCCTTTAGCTTCTGGTAGCACTCGGCCAGGGCTTGAGGTATTACCCTGACGTCATCTATTACCGGCATAAAGTTGGTATCCCCCGCCCACCGCGGCACGACATGGGTATGGATGTGGTCGTCGATGCCCGCCCCCGCCACCCTTCCCAGGTTCATGCCGATATTAAAGCCCCCAGGCTTAAAAACCCCTCTCAAAACCACAAGGCTGTGTCTCACCATTTCGTAGTGCTCGTGAAGTTCATCATCGGTCAGCTTCTCCGGGCTGTCCACGTGGCGGTAGGGGGCGACCATGATGTGGCCCGGGTTATAGGGGTAGCTGTTTAGGATAACGAAATTCTTCTGGCCTCGGTACAGGATATAGTTCTGGTCATCTTTGTTTTCCTTGGGCTTGTCACAGAGGAAGCAGCCCTCCACTTTTCCCTGCTGGATATATTTTATTCGCCACGGTGCCCAGATGCTCTCCATTTCACTCTCCTTACCGATTAGTGCTATTTTAGACGGCAATCACCCCGTTTTCAACCACCTTGTATCCCCCAGGTTAAGGAGTTTACTCATTAGGAGGCTGGGTTGGGACAGAAAAACCTCCGCACAACAAGGTGGGGGGATGCAATTGTAAAAACCAAAGCTATCGTCTATAGTTATATGGCTAACCAGAAAGCGAAGGAGGGGAGGCCTTATGACTGAAAATCCCGAATGCGCCAAGTGTACCAAAGTGGTGTGCGACAGCGAAGCATCACTCAAGGGCCCCGAAAACTGCCCGACCAAGACCAAACAGGAAATCATCCAGCAGGCGCTGACTGAATACGACGACCCCCAGGTCAGGGAGTTCGCCCGCCAGGCGTCCATCCAGGAAGCCGAGTGCTACATGAACCTGCCCGAAGGGCTGACCATGCGCTACCCCCGGGTGGAAGAGATCGCCCGGTTCGCCAAAAAGATGGGCTATAAAAAGCTGGGCATTGCCTCCTGCCTCGGCCTCAAGGACGAAGCCGAAATCTTAAGCGAAATCCTAGAAAACAGGGGCTTCAAGGTCGTCTCCGTCTGCTGCAAGGCGGGCGCCATTCCCAAGGAAAAAATCGGCATCACCAAGGAGCAGAAGATAAAAGGGCCGGATGCCTTCGAGGCGATGTGCAACCCCATAACCCAGGCTAAAATCTTAAACGAGGCGGGGACCGAGTTCAACATAGTGGTCGGGCTTTGCGTGGGGCACGACTCGCTATTCTTCAAATACGCCGAGGCGCCGATCACCGTGCTGGTGGCTAAGGACAGGGTCTTTGGGCACAACCCGGTGATGGGCTTATACCTGGCTCATTCCCCCTATTACCGCAAGCTGCTGCGAAAAGAGTAGGAGAGAAATTTTGGCCTACCCCGACCGCATTCTCTATCAGGTAACCCGCCCCGCCCGCTATACGGGCGGCGAGTGGAACGGCGTCAGCAAGGACTGGGAAAAGACCGCCCTTAAGTTCGCCCTGGCCTACCCCGATGTCTACGAAGTCGGCATGTCCAACATGGCGCTGCCCATCCTTTATGAAATCCTAAATAGCCAGCCCGATGTCCTCGCCGAGCGTGTTTTTGCCCCCTGGGTGGATATGGAAGCCGCCCTGCGGGAGGCGGGCATCCCCCTGCTCAGCCTTGAGTCTAAACGACCGCTACAGGATTTTGATGTTATCGGCTTCTCGCTGGACTACGAGCTGACCTACACCAACGTCTTAAATATTCTCGACCTGGGGCAGATACCCGTGCTGGCAAAAGAAAGAACCGACACCCACCCCATCGTCATCGCCGGCGGCAGCTGCTGCCTCAACCCCGAGCCGATGGCTGAATTTATCGACCTCTTTGTCATCGGCGACGGCGAAGAGGCCCTGGTCGAGCTGCTCGATATCTTCCGGGAGTGGAAGCAGAACAAGGCAAGCCGAAAAGAACTATTAAAACAGGCTGCCGCTATCCCCGGTGTCTATGTCCCCGCCTTCTATAAATCCGAATACGGGCCCGACGGCATGTTTAAGGGCATCACTCCCACTGAGCCCGAGGCTAAACCGGTTATCCAGCGGCGCATCGCCGATAAACTGCCGCCCCCCGTCACCCGCCCCGTCGTCCCCTATATCGAGGTCGTCCACGACCGGGGGGCGGTGGAGATTCAGCGGGGCTGCACCCGCGGCTGCCGCTTCTGCCAGGCGGGAATATTATACCGCCCCCTCCGTCAGCGCCCCCAGGCCGAGATTATAAAGACGGTGGGGGAGCTTATCGCCAACTGCGGCTACGACGAGGTCTCCCTGGTCTCACTGAGCACCAGCGACTACCCCAAAATCGAAGAGCTGGTGGCCAACCTGGCGCGCCAGTATAAAAACCTGGCGCTCTCCCTGCCCAGCCTGCACATCGACAGCTTCTCCTTGAAGCTGCTGGAATCCCTGCCCGCCCGCCGCAAGACCGGGCTTACCTTCGCCCCCGAGGCGGGCAGCGAAAGGCTGCGCCAGGTGGTCAACAAGGGCACCACCGAGGACAAAATACTGGCCACGGCGGAGGCCGCCTTCGCCCGCGGCTGGAGGAGCCTTAAATTATACTTTATGCTCGGCCTGCCCACCGAGACCATGGAGGATATCGAGGCCATCGTCCAGCTGGTGGCTAAAATCCGCGCCACGGGCCGGGGAACAAAGGGGGGCATGCCCCAGGTCAGAATCAGCCTCTCCACCTTTATCCCCAAGCCCCACACCCCCTTCCAGTGGGTGGCTCAGGACAGCGAAGAGCAGTTAAACGCCAAGCACGAGGTGCTCAAAGCAGGGCTGCGCCGCAAGGGCAGCCGCCTTTCCTGGCGCGACCCCGAGGTCAGCCTGCTCGAGGCGGCGCTGTCGCGGGGAGACCGCAGGCTGGGTAAAGTCATCCACGACGCCTGGAAGTCAGGCTCGACCTTCGACGCCTGGGACGAAAGATTTAACTACCAGAACTGGCTCAACGCCTTTAAAAAGAGCGGGCTGGAGCCCGCCGTCTATGGCCAGAGGGAGCGTTCGCTTGACGAAGTCCTGCCCTGGGCGCACATCGACCCCGGGGTAACCATCGAATTCCTGAAAAAAGAATACCAGCGTGCCCTCAAGGGTGAGGAGACCCCCGACTGCCACTACAATGCCTGTAATGCCTGCGGGCTGGAGCGATTGAGCGCCGACTGTAAGCGGAAGCTAGGCGATTGAGCCGCCGTCAACGACGATGGTATGGCCGGTGATGTAGGCCGAGGCATCGGAGGCTAAAAAGAGCACCGAGCCCACGATATCCTCCGGCTCGGCCAATCTTGCCAGCGGTATCTCAGACTCAATCTCTCTCAATGTCTTAGGGTCGGCCCAAAGCGGCTGGCTGAACTTGGTCTTAACCAGGGAGGGAGCCACGGCGTTGACCCTTATATTGTGCTCGGCCAGCTCTACAGCCAGAATGCGGGTGAGCATAACCACCCCCGCCTTGGCGATGCAGTAGGCGCCCATTTCGGGGGCGGTGTACATGGCCGCTGTGGAGGCGATATTGATAATATTGCCCCGTTTCTGTTGAACCATTATCTTGCCCGCCGCCTGGGAGCAGAGGTAATAGCCCTTGAGGTCGGTATTTATGACCTTATCCCAGCCTTCCTCGTTAAGCTCAAGCAGGGGCGCCCGAATGTTCATGGCGGCGTTATTGACCAGTATGTCAATCGAACCCAGCTCGGCTAGCGTCTTTTGCACGAGGCTATCGACATCGGCTTTCTGGGTGATATCGGCTTGAATGGCCAGAGAGCGTCGGCCCCGCTTTTTGATTTCGGCGGCCACAGCCTCGAGCTCGCCGTCGTCGACCACTCTATCGCCCAGAACAACGTCGGCGCCGGCCTCGGCTAGAGCCAGGGCGATAGCCCGCCCGATGCCCCGCCTCCCCCCGGTGACGATAGCCGCCCTGCCCGCCAGAGAGGTCACTATTTAGTCTCCTTCTCGAAAGAGGCGATAGCCACCACCTCGTCGCCGGGGTCGAGCCTCATCAGCTTTACCCCCTGGGTGCTCCGCCCCTGAACAGAAATACCCTGCTTGGGGTCTTTCTCCTTGACCGGGGTCTGGATGACGATGCCCTCGGCTGATACAATCATCACCTGCTGGGCAAGCGAAACCACCTCGGCGGCGGCGACCTTACCCGCCTTCTCTACAAGTTTGAAAGTCCTCACCCCGCCCCCGGCGCGGTGCTGCCTGGGATAGGCGTCCACCGGGGTGAGCTTACCGAAGCCGCCGCTGGTCGCCACCAGCACGTAGCCCTTGGGGCGGATAACGCCCATGCCCACCACCTGGTCGGCGGCGCTTAAGCGGATGCCGCGCACCCCGCCGCTGGTCCTCGATGCCGCCCTCAGGTCTTTGACGGCGAAGCGGATGGCTTGCCCCTCCTGACTAACCAGCAGCATATCGTCCTTATCGGTGGCTAAACGGGCGGCCACAAGCTCGTCGCCCTCTTCTAAGTCCATGGCGATAAGTCCGCTGCTGCGCACGGCGGCGAACTTATCGGCCGTCGTCTTTTTCACTTCGCCCAGGCGCGTCGCCATCAACAGGTAGGAACCCTTCTCGAAATCGGGCAGGGCGACCATGGCCGTAACCCGTTCTTTATCGGCTACGGAAAAGAGGTTAATCACCGCCGTACCCTTGGTTACGCGGGAGCTGTCGGCGGGTATCTCGTAGCACTTGAGGTAGAAGACCCGCCCCCGGTTGGTGAAGAAGAGCAGGTGGTCGTGGGTATCGGCCACCACCAGCAGCCTCACCGCGTCGGCTTCCCGGGTCACCATGCCGATGATGCCCCTCCCCCCACGGTGCTGGGAGCGGTAGCTGCGGGAGACAATCCTCTTGACGAAGCCGCGGTCACTCAGCGTCACCACCACCCTCTGGTGGGGGATAAGGTCTTCCTCGCCGAACTCGGTTATCTCCTCCTCGCTTATCTCGGTGCGGCGCTCGTCGCCGAAACTATCTTTGAGCTGGCTCACCTCTTCCTTGATGAGGAGCAGCATGCGCTTGCGGTTAGCCAGCAGGTCTTCCAGGAAGGAGATGGTCTTCAACAGCTCGGCGTACTCGTCGGCTATCTTTCTCCGCTCCAGGTTGGCCAGGCGCCGCAGTTGCATATCGAGGATAGCCTGTGCCTGCAACTGCGACAGGCCGAAGCCGCTCATCAGCTCTTTGCGGGCGGCCTCGGCGGTAGCCGACTTCTTGATGGTGGCGATAATCTTATCGATGTTGTCCAAAGCGATCTTTAGCCCCTCCAGGATGTGCGCCCGTGCCTTGGCCTGCTTCAGCTCGAACTTGGAACGTCGGGTAATAACCTGGTGGCGGAAATCTATGTAGTACTGCAGCGCTTCCTTGAGGCTGATGACCCGCGGCTGACCGTCGACCAGGGCCAGCATATTAACGAAGAAGGACGACTGCATGGCGGTGTGCTTATAGAGGTTGTTGAGCACCTGCTTGGGCTGCGCCTCCCGTTTAAGTTCGATGACGATGCGCATCCCCTGGCGGTCCGATTCGTCGCGCAGCCCGCTGATGCCCTCCACCTTCTTGTTCTTGACCAGCTCGGCGATCCTCTCCACCAGGGCTGCCTTATTGGTCTGGTAGGGCAGCTCGGTGACCACTATCTGCCGCCGCCCCCCACCCCCGTCTCCGACCATAGCTTTAGCCTGAACCACCACCTTGCCCCGCCCCGTGGCGTAGGCATTTTTTATGCCCTCCCCGCCGCGAATAATGCCCGCGGTGGGGAAATCGGGCCCCTTGATGAACTGGGTCAGCTCGTCGACGGTGGCTTCGGGGTTCTCGATAAGGTAGGCGATGGCACCGCAGACCTCGCTCAGGTTATGCGGCGGGATGCTGGTGGCCATGCCCACGGCGATGCCGGCGCTGCCGTTGACCAGCAGGTTGGGTAGCTGGGTGGGCAGGACGAGCGGCTCTTTCAGGCTGTCGTCGAAGTTGGCCATAAAGCCAACGGTATCTTTATCGATATCGACCAGCATCTGCTCGGCGATAAGGGCTAAGCGCGCCTCGGTATAGCGCATGGCGGCGGGGGGGTCGTTATCGATGCTGCCGAAGTTACCCTGCCCGCTAATCAGCGGGTAGCGCATGGAGAAGTCCTGCGCCATCCGCACCATGGCTTCGTAGACCGGGGCGTCGCCGTGAGGGTGATATTTACCCAGCACCTCGCCGACGATACGGGCGCTCTTCTTGTGCGGGCTGTTGGGCGCCAGCCCCAGCTCGTCCATGGCGTAGAGAATGCGCCTCTGCACCGGCTTTAGGCCGTCGCGCACATCGGGCAGGGCGCGGGCAACGATGACGCTCATGGCGTAATCGAGGTAAGAGCTGCTCATCTCTTTTTCTATGTCTACTGGTCGGGTCTTGCCTAAAACCATAGCCTGTTAAAACCTCCTGCTCCTAGCTATCCCCGCTGTTATCAATGTCAACCGACTCGTCGGCCATAGTCTCGATATGCTCCAGCTCGCGCCGCAGCATCTTATCGCTTAAGTAAGGGCGCAGGCTGTCCATTCCCCGGGGAGGGAAGGAAAGCTGCCCCGACTGGGAGGGGTCCTGGTATATCTCGCGGATAATGACCATTACCCGCTCCTCGCTGACGCTGACGATGGCCGCGCTGTAGCGGTTGCCGCCCCCCATCAGCTTTATCAGCCGCTGTCCGTGCTTGGGCTCGACCTGCCCCACATACTCGCCGCGCCCGTTCTCCACGTTCAAGCCCGCTCCTTCCACCTTGAGATAAATCCTATCGCCCGCCCCCATCTTGGCCAGCACCGCCAGCGGTGCCAGGCGGTAAAGGGCGACCACCCCCGTCTTCCCCGTCTCCTCGATAAAGTGCTGGGGCTCGACGTGGTCGGAATCATCCGCCGCACCCACCCTCTCCCCCAGGTAGGAAAGGCGCTGCAGGTTCTTCTGGGCGATGATGTTATAGGGGTCAAGCTCCACAGCTCTGGCGTAGGCTTCCTTGGCCAGGGCGTACTCCCCCAGCTCAATATGGGCTCGGCCCAGACGGTTATAGGCATCGACATCGCCGGGGAAGCTGGCGATTATCTCCTCGTTGGCCGCCAACGCCTCCCGCCACCGCCCCTGCATGGCCAGGGATATAGCCTGCTTGCTGCGCTGCCGTCTCAGCCTTACCTGTTCCTCTTCCTGATAGGCCATCCTCGTCACCTGTAACTATCTAGAACATATTATTTTACTCTAGCCAGAGCGGCAAAACAAGCCAGGTCAGGAGTGGTAAAAACTATTTTCATCCCCTTAGCTAACTTATTCTTCTTTTTCCAGCTCAAAGGCGCGGTGTAAGGCTCGGACGGCGTCCTGGACCTTGTCTTCGTCGATGATGCAGGTGATTCTTATTTCCGAGGTTGAAATAATCTGGATGTTGATGCCCGCCTCGCTTAAGGTGGTAAACATGCGGGCGGCAAAACCGGGCGTATTTTGCATGCCGGTGCCGATTATGCTGACCTTGCCCAGATGAGAGTCGCTGACGCAGTCACCGGCGCCGATTGCCTTACAGATGGGCTTGACCACCGCCATCGCCTTTTCCAGCTGGCTCTTGGCCACGGTAAAGGTCAGGTCGGTGATGTTATTGATACTGGCGTTCTGCACGATGGTATCGACGCTGATGTTGGCCTTGGCCAGCGGGTCGAAGATAGAGGCGGCGATACCGGGCTGGTCGGGCACGCCGACCACCGTTATCTTGGCCACATCAAGGTCGTGGGCGATGCCCCGCACCTTATTTCGTANTTCCATAGACCCCCCTCCATGAATTAGTGTCCCCGGATTCTGGCTGAAGCTGGAAGCCACCAGAATGGGGATATGGAAAAGCTCTCCCAGCTCCACCGCCCGGGGGTGCAGTACCTTGGCGCCGTAGCTGGCCAGCTCCAGCATCTCCTCATAGCTGATCTCGTCCACCTTGCGCGCCTCGGGAACGAGCCTGGGGTCGGCGGTATAGACCCCCTCGACATCAGTGTATATCTGGCAGGTCTCCGCCGCCAGGCTGGCCGCCAGCGCCACGGCGGTGGTATCGGAACCCCCCCGCCCCAGCGTGGTGATATCCATCCCCTCGGTAATCCCCTGGAAGCCGGCCACGATGACGATATTGCCCTTGTCCAGCTCGCTGACCACCCTCTCCGCGTCGATGCCCACAATCCGCGCCTGGCTGTAGACGGCGTCTGTCCTTATCCCCGCCTGCGCCCCGGTGAGGCTGATGGCTTCATAGCCCATTTCCTCCAGCGCCATGGCCAGCAGCGTGCTGGAAACGACCTCCCCTGTGGAAACAGCAGGTCGAGCTCGCGGTCGGCGGGGTGGCTGGTCAGCTGGTAGGCTAATTTAAGCAGGTTATCGGTGTTNTCCCCCATCGCTGAGACCACCACCACCACCTCGTTGCCNTTATCTTTAGTAGCGGCGATGCGCCGCGCCACGTTTTTAATCTTGTCGGCGTCGGCAACCGATGTCCCGCCGTATTTTTGCACAATCAAACCCATTCAACTATCCCCCCAAAAGCTTACCCATTATTTTATACCCATCGGCCACCAAAAGACCAGTGCTTTTTGCCGCCGCCTCGGTGAACCCCTTGGCCCCGTTGGGCTCAAAGCCCTTTCCCCAGAGCAAAAACGGCACTGGCTCCGGGCTGTGTGTCCTTATGGCGATGGGGGTGGGGTGGTCGGGCATGGCCAGTATCCTTAAGTCGTCTTTCGCATACGAACGCAGGCGGCTGATAACCTCGCCGTCTATCTTCTCGATAGCCTCAACCTTATCATTGATGGAGCCGGCGTGGGCCGCCTCGTCGGG
>JGI24422J19971_10003337_pt1 | contig 10035 bp, 12 predicted proteins | sample DeeMarSWOR152_54_FD_19971 | JGI IMG/M metagenome (IMG submission 19971)
CGATTACCAGATTCACGCCGATTTCGGCCAAAGACTCAGCAAAAGTGACGCCTAAGCCACTAGATGCTCCTGTTACTATTGCAGTTTGACCCTTGATACTAAAACACAGGTCCATCACGGCTTGACTTTTTCTCTTATGTACCATCACACTTTCGGTCAAATAAACCACCAATTCTACATACTTGCTATCATGATTTAACATTTCCCATAGGCACCATCGATAGGTCACAGAGTCAACGCCATTGTAGTGCGCAAAGTTTTTTTAGTGCAGATTCTAGATCATAATAAATCGACATGATCTCGGGGAGAATTTGATGGATCCTGAAATTGAGGCGCACATGACCCATGAAGGCAATGGACAAGCGTTTCAGATGTTTCCAATTGGGTACGTCCGAAGAAGTAAGGAAAAACCCAGTTTGGAGATACTGAAACCATTTAGGCCAGCTTTGAAGCAACTTGATCACTTCAGTCATGTGATGGTGTTCTGGTGGGCACATAAACATGATAACGAAAAGAGTCGGAGCAGCTTGCAGTGTGAGCCTCCCTATGCTAAAGGGAAAATCACTGGCGTCTTTGCAACCAGAGCAGAATACCGTCCGAATCCAATCGCAATGACAACGTGCAAGATCTTAGATGTGGACAAGGCTGAGGGGATTGTCACAGTTGCGGATATTGATGCTTATGATGGCACGCCAATTGTGGATCTAAAAGCGTATTTCCCTGTTTGCGACCGGGTGAAAGAAGTGAGAATTCCTGAATGGCTCTCTGATTGGCCTGAATGGATGCCAGAACAAGGATTGGGCCTCTGAAACAAAAGAAGCAAAGCCTGACTGGTTCAAAACTCATCACCTACGTAAGTTTCATAAATACTAGTAACCCACAGGCCGAAGACAAAAGGAACTGTACACGGGATTTCTTGACAGCCCACGAAAAAGACCTACTTGACTATTTTACCTTCCAAGTAAGTCGTAAAAGCGTTGAGAACTTTCACGTGAAAAGTCTTGCCAATTGGATCAGAAGAGACAGAATTTTTTAGAACTATTGGTTTGTAGGCGAAGTTACGCCCCATCCAAGACCCAGGGACTTTGCCAACTTCGTCCACGATAATTTCTCCACTCCAGCCGATCCAACGCTTATTCGTCTCAGACGCAACTTTCTTGGCTACTTTGACCGTCAGGCCGCTTCTATGTTTGATCTCTTGAGAAGATAGAAAGTCTTTGCGCATATCAGTTGCAGCGGTTTTCGGCCTGGCAAAGAATTTCGAAACGTTCACTATGTCTGGCTGAATGTCTCGGATTAGGCTTAAAGTTCTTTCAAAAGCTTCTTCAGTTTCTCCTGGAAAACCACAGATAACGTCTGTAGCTATGGTAGCCTGGGGAAAGCTGGCTCGATAAGCATTTACTGTCTCTTTGAAATCCTCTACGGAATATGGCCGTCGCATGCGCTTCAGAACTTCGTCGTCGCCACTTTGCACAGGTAAATGGAGAAACTTGAAGATTTTTTCGCTTTCAAAAGCTCGAATTAGTTCTCCTGTAGTCTTCTTTGCCAAGTTTGGAGTCATCATACCAACACGAACCCTGAAATCTCCATCAATACTACACAAAGCTGTCAGCAGATTCGCAAGACTCGTTCCAATGTCCTTTCCGTAACATGCTGTGTCTTGCGAGGTTATCCAAAACTCCTTGACTCCAGAAGTCAGGTCTCTTTTTACTCTCTCGACGATTTCTTGAGTGCTATAACTTCTCAAGCGGCCTCTGGCGGCGACAACGCAGCAATAGGCGCATGAACCGAGACAGCCGTAGTTTATGGGAATGATTCCTATGACAGGGTTCAGTCGCAGTCGGGGAAGATCTGGGCTTGGTTTTGCGTCTACAGCTCCTTCTAAGGCGACAACTTTCTGATCATTCGAAACGCGGTCTGCAGCATCAACGATTTTGTCGCCTGCGGCTGGACCAACAACTGCATCAAAGTATACTTCTCTGCGTAGTCTTTCAAAGTTTATTAGGGGTAAACATCCAGCAACAATCAACTTCTTGTCTGGTGGAACTCGCTTCAAAAATGCAATCATGCGGTCTTCTGTTGGTCCTTTGACTGCACAAGTGTTGCATATCACCATATCTGCAGCTCCTGCAGCCTTCACTATTTCATACCCAGCCTTCGCTAAGCATCCTGCCAAGACCTCTCCATCAGCAAGATTCGCCGAGCAACCGTAACTGCCAATGAAGACTCGCATACCTACCCATCGCAATACATTAAATGCTTTAACAAGCAATAAAAACGTGCGGGTGAACGGAAACCAGAATTTACACAAACCTGAAAGGGAAGGGTAGAAGCCTTTAAATAGCTTGACGCGAGCATGTTTAAAGCATATTTTGCGCATGTTATACAGAACTATAACTTCCGCAGCTAATTGTGTGGGTGTATTGGAGGAGGGAAGTTGAATGAAGATGATTACTCTATATCTTCCTGAGCCGTATATTAAGGCGCTGAATCAGCTTGTGGATGAGAAGTTTTATCCGAATAGGGCTGAAGCGATTCGTGTGGCTATCCGTGATCTGATAAGCGATGAAGTTTGGCGGAGGAAGACGGTTGGCTAAAACGCGGCCTGCGGAACATGCGCTTAAGTATGCTTGGCATGGTGCCTTGAGTGAGGGAATCCGTCCTTTAGGCTATTGTCGTATTCTTGTGATCGGTGTTGGAGGAGCGGGCAACAATGCAGTGACGAGGCTGATGGAGCTGGGCATAGAGGGTGCAGAATGCATAGCTGTGAACACTGATGCGCTTCATTTGAATGCTTCGAGGGCAAATGAGAAGATTTTGATAGGTGAGAAGTTGACGAGGGGTCTGGGAGTTGGTGGGAATCCGAGGTTGGGTAGAGCTGCGATTGAAGAAACAAGGAAGAGCATTGAAGATTTGCTTGTTGATGTGGACATAGTGTTCATAACGGCTGGTTTGGGTGGTGGAACAGGGACGGGAGCTGCTCCAGTAATAGCTGAAATCGCAAGTCGAAAGGGAGCAATAACCGTCGGAGTAGTAACTACGCCTTTCCGCATTGAAAAAGGTCGAAATAAATATGCCGCGCATGCTTTAACTGAGATGCGGAGACATTGCGACACTGTAGTTGTAATAGATAACAATAAGCTTATGCAACTTGTGCCTCAGCTGCCCATAAACGAGGCTTTCAGGGTTGCGGACCAAGTTTTGGCCAACATGATTAAGGGCATTGTTGAGACGGTTTCAGCTCCAAGTTTAATTAATCTTGATTTCGCGGATTTCAAGACAATTGTGAAGCGGAGCGGGGTTGCTGTTGTTGGAGTGGGTGAGTCAGATGCTCCAAACCGGGCGGAAGAAGCTGTAAAGAATGCTTTGAAGAGTCCTCTTCTGGATGTGGATTATATGGGGGCGACAGGAGCGTTAATTCATGTTTCTGGGGACAATCAGATGACGATTGAGGAGGCTAATCGTGTGGGGGAGATAGTGACGGAAATGATGGATGATAATGCTTTGGTTATTTGGGGTGCTAGGGTGAATCCGGAATTGGATGGTATGTTGAAAGTTACGCTTGTGATGACTGGTGTGAAGTCACCGCATCTATTAAGTGGATTCAGCACTATTGCACCGCAACTGTTCAATTTGGAACCTTATGCAGAGCCTGAAAAACCACTGGACATGAAGCTCAATTTATATCAGATGGAGCCGATTCTGTAGTTGTTGTAGCTTTTCTTTTGTCTTCGGTGCGTCTAGACCCCCCTTATAATAGGTTGAATTGGAGATTCTCTGTTGCGGCAGGGTTAGCCTTTTTCTAGTTTGGGGCGACAGAACGACGCGAACTCTTTATGTTTTTCTAGTTTCCAATGATAATGTGGCTCTTCCGAAACGTAAAAAAGATGAGGACGCAGTCTAGTATAAGGTTCAAAAAAGGTCGTCGCGGTTTTGCAGAGTGAACTTGATAAAAAGGATAAGCTGCTGAAACTTGCAGGTAGTTTGCTCAACTCGATCATGAAAGGTTTGAACGAAGTTGACCTGAGAACTAGAAAGAAAATTATGGAATTGTGCGGTGAAGCTTGCGCGGGAGAGGCTTTGTTTGGGGGCGGAGACCTTGACGCCGCAAAGAAGATTGCGGAGGAGGCGATCGATGAGAAAGAGATTCTTAGGAAAGCTAATAAGGAGCTTTCTTGGTGCGGTTCTTGGGCCAGAAAGGGTGACACTATTCAATCGACGTGTGTTAAATGTGGCTGTCCACTGGTGAGGAACAGCGTGGTAGATTTAACGGGCACGTTCTGCTACTGCTCCAGAGGCTGGGTCAAAAGGATTTTCGAAACATTGTTGAAGAAACCTGTCTATGTTGAGCTAGAGAAATCAATCGGTCTTGGAGACAAAATATGCGAATTCACTGTATACGATAGAATTCAGTGCCGCACCGAGAAATGACACAGACAAATAGGGGTTTGCGGGAGATATCTCCACTTGCTTTGTAAATAACTCTTTACGGTGTGTTAGTGCCCAACGCGCGTGCTGATTAGGATTGGGTAGTGAGCTATAGACTATTAGCTCGCGCCGGTNGATTACTCAGTGTAAAGGAAAAGATCTGAACTACCAATGCAGTTGTTTATGCAAGTTGATGGATTCGTACCTAAGTAGGTGTGGAAACCGCCCGGTCCACTTGCGAAGACTTTTTTAGGGTTTCCGCGCTTCCCTCAGCTTTTTCGCCTCCGTTTGTCATTCTAACGCTTTCTAAGGCTTTGATATACTGTTTAAGACAGTTTTCGCATACTTTACTGAGATTTAATCCTAATTCTTTGGCTTTTTCAATGACCTCTTTATCGATTAGAAGAGTTGTCCTAACTTTTGTTTTTTTCACTCTTACTTATTTACGATTATGCATAAGTGCATATGTTAACACTTATGCATCTGCAGTTTTCCTCAGTTTTTGAAATGAGAAAATTTCTTTCGGAAACGTTTTATTTGGCTTAAGAGGTTCTATTCTTGAGGTTACATGCCACAAATTCTTGTGATGGGTTTTGATACCGAATCGGTTGATGTAATCAAAAGTGCACTATCCCTCGTAAAGTCACAAATACAAAAATACTGCCAAGAAAGGAAGTTGCTTGTAGACGAATCCCACCATGGCATCATTGACGTAGAAAAAGACGATCTTGTCAGAAATATTGAGAGTTTTGAAAAACTCATCCGTGATACAACTGATCGTCTTTTCCAGATGGATGCTGACGACTATCTCAACTAATGGACACGATAAAAAGTGCTTTGCAGATGTATCTACAAGATACAATAAAGGCAAAGGGTAAAACAGGATTATCGTCATTTGACACAAGAATTGCGGAAACCAGATGTGCTCAGTCTGGAAAGTTTGAAAGATAGGAAAGACAATCTTTTTGATAAGTACTATGCACCTTCGATTTCCAAAAAAGAAGGCAAAAAAGTTGAGGTTTTCCTAGGTTATTCTCATAGTGATAGAGTTCTTGCAGGAAAAGTGGCAGAACTATTGAGAGAAAAGGGAATCGATGTCTTCCTTGCTCATGAAAACATAGAGATCTCGGAAGAATGGAGAGGAGAAATTGTAAAGCATTTGACAAGTTCCGCACTACTAGTAGCTTTGTTAGCTCCTGACTTTGAAAAATCTATATGGACAAATCAAGAAACTGGCTTCATGCTTGGAAGAGGAGCTAAAATAATCCCATTGATTGTTGGAGAAACTGACATCAAGAATTTTGGGTTTGTAAAAGCTTTGCAAGGAATCGGTTCCCTCAATAAAACCATCCATCCATTCAGAAGCATAATTCACAGCTTCATTCTTCTAATTATTGATATATTCAATCCTTTTCTAAGTCTTTTTTGATTTTTATAGGAAAAAAGAAGTCTCCCTTTTTAAATATTCCGGGAACCCTAACAACTATCGAAGGTTCTTTCTTTTTCGCGAGGTCGTAATAATCCACTATTTTCTCATTTTCAACTACTCCACATTTGATTACTATGTCATTCATGAGCCTCATCAGATTTTGGTACAGCGTTTTGCCACTCATGTCTAGATTTGCATTAATTCCGGCCATGTTTTTCGACCTCTTCTCAATTGGACAATGATTTCCTTTTTCTTGGGGTTTTGATCCATTATGACGCCTCGGTAAAGCTAACTTTACTCGAAAAAATACCTCATTCTAACAGAATATTAGTTTTGTTTGAAGGAGCATGACAAAATGCTAGTCATAAGAAAAGTGATCGAGATCGGAAATTCAAAAGCGATATGTATACCAAAAAGCTGGTTTGAATACTAAGAAAAAGAAACCGGGGCAATCCATACAGAACGTAGCCATAGAAGTCAACCGCGTTCTAAAAATCATACCAATAATCACAAAGAGTCAAAACAAAAGGAAGTCTAACCATTGGATAGGGCTTCTGCTTCTACTGCTGTAAAACGTTATACACAAAGCAGTAGCAGAAGAAGACACTAACAGCATGGTTTGTTTTAGGTTGCCTGTTAGTGTTTCGGATTTTTTGCGTGACAATGTACCTAATGTTAGTCGTGCATGTCGAAGTTTGGTTTCTGATTTTGTTGAGCGGTTGCCTGGATATTGGCTTGTGGAAGAGTTTAGGCTTGAGGTTGAAGTTGCAAGGTTAATTGATGAGCTTGAAGATTTGCATAAGTGGCAAAATGTGGTTTTGAAGCATGGAAGCTATGCTGAGGCTTATTTGGAAAAATTGAAGTGTAGGGTCTCCCAGGAGATCGGATACGGTAATCGCTTCATTTGTCCTTTAGGTTTTAGTCGGTAATGCTATATTCCTGTATCGGGGTCACGCTAAACGCTGCAAGTGGCTTGCTTTCTTCTGTAGACTATTACTACTAATAGTGTTACTATCATGAACAATGGTAGGACCAGAAGCGAAAGAAACTCAGGAAGACGGCACATGCCTACAGGGACAAAAAAGAGGTTGCAAGTCCAGTTTTATGGAATTCGCGTGTTCTTTCTGGCTATATTATTTATTTAGGGGTCACTAAGCTACATATCTGTTGTGACTGGGTTCACTTATGAGATATGATACAATACTTGTGCTTGATTTCGGTGGGCAATACTGCCACCTTATAGGACGAAGAATCAGGGAGCATGGAGTCTATTCTGAAATCGTTCAACACGACATAAAGCCAGATGAAATCAAACTTCTGAGTAGAAAAATCAACGCGAAAGGATTAGTTCTGTCGGGAGGACCTGCAAGCGTTTATGAGCAGAACGCACCGAAACCTGACCCGAGGATTCTTGACTTAGGCTTACCTGTTTTAGGTCTATGTTATGGGCACCAGCTTATAGGTCAGATGGCTGGAGGAGAAGTTGAGCCAGCCAGACAGAGAGAATACGGGATAGCCTACGTCACAGTTGACAAACCTGTAGGTGTGTTGAAAGGATTAAGCGAAAAAGAGAGGGTTTGGATGAGCCATGGAGACACTGTCTTCTCCGTTCCTTCTGAATATGAAACCTTAGCTCACACAAGAAATTGTCCTGTAGCAGCCTTCAGACACAAGAAAAAGCGGACATACGGGTTGCAGTGGCACCCAGAGGTTGTTCACACAGAAAACGGTGTGCAGATGCTGCGCAACTTCATCTTTGAAGTCTGTAAGTGCGAGCCTAACTGGAAGATAGAAGACCTTGTAGAAAAAGCTGTAAAAGAAGTAAGAGCACAGGTTGCCGATGGAAAAGCCATAGTAGCCTTAAGCGGGGGAATAGATTCGAGTGTAGCAACAGCCCTTGCGGCAAAAGCGTTAGACGAAAGGCTTACAGCAGTCTTTGTTGACCACGGATTCATGCGAGAGAAAGAACCGGAATTCGTGAAAAACGTCTTCCAAGAGTTCAAGATGAACCTCGTATTAGCGGATGCCCGAGAGAGATTTCTGAGAAGACTTAAAGGCGTAGTTGACCCTGAAAAGAAAAGAAAACTCATTGGCGAAGAATTCATCCGAGTTTTTGAAGAAATCGCAGAGAGAACAGGCGCGAAATACCTGATTCAAGGAACCATCTATCCTGATAGGATAGAGTCTGGTTTTAGGAAGTTTTCGGACAAAATAAAGACTCATCACAACGTAGCTGGCTTACCCACAAATATCAAATTTGAGAAAATTGTTGAACCACTCCGCGATTTGTACAAAGATGAAGTTAGAAAAGTTGCCAAGATGCTCGGGTTGCCGAAGGAGATAGTTTTCAGGCAGCCGTTTCCAGGTCCAGGACTAGCGGTGAGAATCATGGGTGAACTGACTATACAGAAAGTTGAAATAGCAAGGAAAGCGGACAAAATCGTGACAGAAGAAATCGAAAAGAGCGGGTTAGAAGAGAATCTGTGGCAATACTTCGCCGTTTTAACAGACACGAAAGCCACAGGCGTCAAAGGTGACGCCAGAGCCTATGGCTACGTTGTTGCCGTCAGAATCGTGGAGAGCCGAGAGGCGATGACCGCGAGTTTCGCAAAAATCCCTCACAAAGTGTTAGAAACAATCTCAACAAGAATAACAAACGAAATCCCAGAGGCAACACGAGTCGTATATGACATAACCCACAAGCCACCAGCAACAATCGAATGGGAATAAAAACCTTCACCATTCAGGCTTAGCTTTGCCCAGCTTTTTGTCTAAGCATGCCTTAATAAAACCGTAGTACTCAGGGTCCGGCCTTCCCGGACGACTTTTAAATTCGCCATGGAATTGCGAGGCGAAAAAGAAGAAGTGATCTGGCAGTTCTAAAGTCTCCATTCGCCTTCCATCTGTACTTTTTCCGGGAAACACCAAGCCATTTTTCTCAAATTGCTCTAAGTACTCGAGGTTGACCTCGAATCTGTGTCGGTGCCGTTCAAAGATTTCTTGGCTCTTATACAGTTCGTGTGCAATTGTGTTTGGTTTGACTAATATTTTGTGAGCACCTAACCGCATGGTGGCACCTTTGTATTCTATTCCTCTTTGCTCAGGCATAAGGTCGATAACTGGATGAGGCGAGTTTGGGTCGATTTCTGTGCTATTCGCTTTTTTTAAGCCGCAGACGTGGCGGGCGAATTCTATCACGGCTAGTTGGAACCCATAGCATATTCCGAGAAACGGTATGTTATTCTCTCTTGCAAACTTGATTGCCATTATCTTTCCGTCTGTGCCCCTTGGGCCAAAACCATACGGCACAAATATGCCCTCAAAGCCTTCAAGAGTCTCGACTTCCTCTGCGTTTTGTTCGAATTTCTCGGCTTCCAAATAGCGAATCGTAACTCTCGTTCTGCATGTAGCCCCTGCGATCTGTAATGCTTCATTCATGCTCACATAGCTGTCTTCTAGTCCTGCATACTTGCCTACTAATGCGATCGTCAATTCATGTTTTGGGTTCAATATAGCATCCACAAATCCTCTCCATTTGTTATAGTCAGATTTGCCTTTTGGGAACCCGAGTCTTTCGCATATAAACTCTCCCATCCCTTGATTATCCAAGATGAGTGGAACTTGATAAATTGATTTGGCATTGTAGGAGCAGAAAACAGCATTTTCGGGTATCGTGCCGAATAGAGCTATTTTTCTTAAAGCCTCAGAGCTTATCATTCTCTTGCTTCTGGCAACTATTATGTCTGGTTGGACGCCGATGCGTCTCAACTCGTTGACACTGTGCTGAAGAGGTTTTGTTTTCATCTCCTTAGTAACGTCTAATATTGGAACCAAGGCAACATGCACGTACAACGTATTTTCAAAGCCTTCTTCCAAACGCATCTGCCTAATGGCCTCAAGAAACGGTAAGCCTTCAATGTCTCCAACAGTTCCGCCAATCTCTGTCAACACAGCATCAACGTTGGAGTGTTCTGCAACAGTTCGTATGCGCTTTTTGATTTCATTGGTGACATGAGGCACGATCTGGACGCATCTTCCGAGGAAATCGCCTTGCCTCTCTTTTTCGATGACTGTTTTGTATATCATGCCTGTGGTGATGTTATTCTCCTTTTTGAGGTCTATATCAAGAAAACGCTCATAACCACCCAGATCTAAGTCTGTTTCGCCTCCATCATTAG
>JGI24422J19971_10003338_pt1 | contig 10035 bp, 10 predicted proteins | sample DeeMarSWOR152_54_FD_19971 | JGI IMG/M metagenome (IMG submission 19971)
CCTTTCTTATATTGAATGGGGTTCTCATTTGGCCGGTACGCTTAGGCGCAAACATCGCAGCAGGACAAGCGATCTGTCTAACGCCGCTTTCCAACTATCCCATTATCTTCTTCGCGTCTATCCCAAGCTTACTACAAGTCTCCAAGATGTTTTGCCACGACTTCTCATTAATCGGTACTCCTTCTGTTCTCCTCTTCTCCATCATCCTATGTTCTCTTTCCCCTGGCAGGAGGACTTCGTCGAATCCAGGCCTAACAGGAGAAGACTTGACTTCAGTAATAAGTCGGTCTACTTCGTCTTTGAAACCCTTCACTGGTACGAATGCAGCTATGTTAAGAGCTGTCATGAGGACTCCTTGGCCGTTTGCCCTTGACCCAGTTCCCGAAAGGTTCAACGCTCCACCTAAGATGTCTATTGCGAGGTTTATCCCGTAGCCCTTGTACGTACCAAATGGCAGTAAAGACCCTTCTGTTTTCCAGAATTCATCGATGGACTCCATGGTCACATCGTGGCCTTTGACGGGGTTGCCTTTTCGGTCAATTAGCCAGCCCTCAGGAATCGGTTTGCCCTCTAAGAGAAATGTATTCACGTGTCCTTGGGCGACTATAGTCGTGGCGAAGTCCAAGACTATCGGGTATGCCTTGCCAGATGGAATTGCGATGCTCATTGGATTTGTTCCAGTTACTGGCTTCGTGCCTCCCCAAGGGGCACATACGGGACCTTCCCGTGCAACCACTATCCCGATCATATCATTCTCCTGTGCCATCATCGAATAGTAGAAAAGGTTGGTAATCCACTCACCGTTGACGACGCTGCAGGAGGCGACCCCCTGCTTCCTAGCCTTCTTTATGGCTATCTCCATAGCCGTTTTGGCAGAAATAGGCCCCCAAGCTCCACCCGCATCCAGCAGAGATGTTGCTGGCGTCTCTTTCAACATCCTCATCTTGGCCTTGGGCCTCTTCTGAGTAAATCTAGGTAGAACTCTGACACCGTGGGAGTCGATGCCACGCAAGCTACCTGTGACTAAGACATCAGTGACAATTTTTGCATCTTTTTCGGAAGCTCCCGAAGCTCTTACCATCTGGATACCAAGTTTTCTCCATCTGCTTTCTGGGTAGGTTGGCATTCACATCACCTAACCAATCACGTGTATACTGGCCGTCTAGTCGGTTATACGTGCTACTGTAGGTAAAGAGAGCTAGCTAGAGACGCTTGTTAGGGTGCCTTGTATACTGGACCGCGCATAACCTTCCCTGGCAGAGAACCAATGTGTTCGCCCTTCTCTATCACGATTCCCCCGTTGACGAAAACGTAGTTGACACCCTCTGAGTAGACCATGGTATTCCCAAAGTAGTTCGCTTTGTCTGCAATCTTCTTTTCGTCGAATACAACGATGTCGGCGTACATGCCTTCTCTTATTAGACCTCGGTCTTGCAGACCTAGCCTCTGAGCTGGTAGCGATGTCATTTTCCTCACGGTATCTTCTACAGTTAGTATCTTAACCCCGATCTCTTCAGGCATATCTGGCCTAGTTATGCCTCTAACCCATTTTCTGAAGACGATGGTAAATCCGCCGTACGCCCTCGGATGGGTGGTCCCTCTGGCTAGTAGACCGTAGGGAGCCTCTAGCCAAGAATCCGTGTTGGGCATTGCGAAAGGGTGCGCGATGACCTTTCGGAGATCGTCGTCGTCATGTCCCTTAACTGCAGCAAAGATTTCGACGCAGTCCAGTTCATCGTCCTTCAACATATCATACGAGGCATCCCACGGATCCTTTCCCCATTCTTTGGCAATTCTAGCAACAGTTTTACCCGAAAACTCTGGATGACTCCTCTGACGATGCACAATAATGTTGTCCCATGCTGGCTGTCGTCTGCTTTTCTCCATCGATTCTCTCATCTTTGTACGCGTTGCTGGATCACTAACCCTCTCCAAGATTCTCGGGGCGCCCCCTTCTAGCCCCCAAGGAGGAATTACTAGACCTATGAAATACCCACAACCATAGATTGTGGTGCAGACATCGAATGTGACGTCAGCCCCTTTCTGCCTAGCCTCTTCGACGAGCGTGAGAACCGCGTCCTGCTGGCCGAAGCTACCAGTATGCGTCTCTATGTGGGATATCTGGACCGGACAACCCGCTTTCTCACCTATTTCTATCGCCTCGAACTTTGCCTTCATATACGGTGTACCTCTATCATGGGTTGCATAGAAGCCTCCATACGTTGCGACAACCTTGCACAACTCTACGAGTTCATGTGTATCTGACCAGACCCCTGGAGGATAAGTAAGTCCACTCGATAGGCCGACTGCCCCATCCTTCATAGCCTCGGCAACCAATTCTTTCATTTGCTCTAGTTCTTCCTCTGCTGGTAGCCGCGCCTCCCAACCCATTATTGCTCCTCTCACAAAACCGTGACCCACAAGACTAGCCACGTTTACAGAGATGCCTTGCTTCTCCAAGATACTGAAGTATTCAGCAAGCGTATTCCACGTTGGGTTTACCTCCTTGGACCACCAAGGAGAATACACAAGATCTCTGTTCTTGCTGGTTACGGGTGCGGAAGAAAAACCGCAATTGCCTACAACTAAGGTAGTTATTCCTTGGGTGACCATGCTGGCCGCGTTGGGGTTAACTATCAAGTGAATCTCGCTATGGTTATGTATGTCTATGAAGCCGGGGCAGACTATGAGACCTTCGGCGTCTATGATTTCGTCTGCCTCGTCTGTTGCGCATCGTCCGACCTTAGCTATTCTCCGATCTCTGATGGCGACATCTGCCCTAAACCACGGGTTACCCGTACCATCGACGATGCGCCCCTTTCTAATTATAGCGTCAAAGAGCAAACCATTCACGGCAGGTAGTTATTATTGAACATATAAGATATTTGGTGTGTTGTTTGGATATGATGGATTAGCTAGCTACGCTCACATTCTTATTATTCGTGGGGAGTAGATTCTTCTCCAAACCCAGACCCCTTCGATGGCAAATGAGCATTTCACGTTTCCTTTCAATGAGATACGTAGAGCTGAATACCTTTTTGTTCAATGAATCTGTAACAAGCTTGCTGTTGAGGGAAGGCATGTCATGCTGAACATTAGCTAGCTAGCTAATAGACGGCGCGCCCAAGAGACCCTAAACGCCTTGAAGGCGAAAGGGTTGAAGATCGGAATCATGACGAGGAGTTGCCACCAATACACTGAAAAGGTTCTAGGCAGATTTGGGCTAAAGAAATACATAGACGCTATAGTAGCTAGAGACGATGTGGAAAACCCAAAGGCGAATCCGGAACACGCGTTCCATCTGCTAAGACTTCTGGGCTCGTCCGCTAATGAGACGTTACTTGTCGGAGATCATTGGCTGGATGCTAGGTGCGCAAAGAAATCTGGGCTTAGATTCATCTTCGTTAGAAATCCAGGTCAAAACGTTGAAGCCATAAAACGATATGATTATGAAGCCGCCAACAGCATAAGAGATGTCGTCGATTTCGGAGAACCATAATCACAATGGATTCTTTAATGGAATACGTGAAGTCTGATCGTCATAAATGCTTACATCTAGTTAGGGCTTAATCCACCTAGAAAAAACCTTTTCAACCGATTAACGGATTAGGACAATTGTCCAGATTTCACAAGATGTTTCCTGGAAAACTATGTGGGTCAATCATCGTAGAACTTTGCAGGTATAGACGAAGATCTTGAGGCAAATATAAGTATCGAATAGTTTTGGTTCAAGAGGGAGAACTATGGCTTTGAAGAGAGATTTGGCAATTGGGATTGTCATGGGGTTAATTGTTGGCATGGCTTCGGGGTATGCTATTACCGCACAAGAGATAAATAGCCTGCGATCCCAAATCTTGGGATGTCAGCTGCGAATAGAGGAACTGGAGGAGATTATGCCACCTCTAAGGTCACTCGCGGAGGCCCGCGGCATACTGATCGGAGCAGCAGTAGGATATGGCCCGTTGAAAACCGAGCCTCTTTATGCAGAGACGCTTGGGCGTGAATTCAACATCTTGGTCACGGAGAACGCCTTGAAATTTGAGCCTCTACATCCAAGCCGCGACCGCTACAATTTCGAAGATGCGGATGCTATTGTCTCCTTTGCCGAATCCAACGACATGAAGGTGCGCGGTCACACGCTCGTTTGGCATCATCAACTTCCTTCTTGGGTGACAACGGGGAATTTTACGCGTGAGGAATGGATTGGCATCCTGCGCAAACATATCATCGCAGTAGTGAAGCGTTATCGCGGTCGAGTTTATGCATGGGATGTCGTGAACGAAGCAATTGCCGACGACGGCTCACTGAGAGACACCATCTGGCTACGTGGTATCGGTCCTGAATACATTGACTTGGCCTTCGGTTGGGCGCATGAGGAGGACCCGCAGGCACGCTTGTTCTACAATGACTATGGAGGCGAGGGATTGACCCAGAAGTCCGATGCCATCTATAACCTGGCCAAAGGCCTCCTAGAACGAGGCGTACCAATACACGGTGTGGGGCTACAAATGCATATAAGCTTGGAATCATCACCAAAGCCGCAAGAAGTTGCTGCAAATATACATCGCCTAGCAGAGCTTGGTCTGGAAGTTCACATAACCGAGATGGATGTTCGGATAAAGCATCCTGTCACAGAAGACAAACTTTCCGCTCAAGCCCGAGTATACCGTGAAATGTTTGAAGTGTGCTTGTCCGCTGAGAACTGTAAAGCTTTTGTGATGTGGGGGTTTACCGATCGCCACTCCTGGATTCCTTCGTTCTTTGAGGGATACGGCTCAGCCCTGATTTTCGACGATTCATACGCCCTTAAACCAGCCTACTACGCTCTGTCGAGGTTCCTGCTGAACGACTTGATCGAGTACAGAAGATTAGAAAACAATTAGGCGCGGTCCTTGATATTTCTGCGCCCTATGGCCTTAGCGAGCGCGCTAGAATCTCTTGGTAAATTGGTGGCAATAAGGACTGCCACCAGTCTTGTTGTAATAATCTTGGTGGTACTCCTCGGCTTTCCAGAATGTAGACGCCTTGGTAACCTTAGTCGCGATCTCGTAGCCATTGTCTTTCAGTATCCTAATCAGTTTTTCAGCGATTGCTTTCTGCTTGGCATCTAGGTAGAAAACCTCCGATCTGTATTGCTCACCTATATCAGGTCCTTGCTGATTAACCTGAGTCGGGTCGTGGATCTCAAAGAAAACCTTCGCGAGCTCTTCGTATGAAGTCACATCAGTGTCAAACACTACTTCCACTGCTTCAGCATGGCCAGTATCAGCATTGCAGACTTCCTCGTATGTCGGATTATCTTTATGTCCACCAATGTAGCCTACGGTGGTTGAGACGACTCCTTTTGCACGCTTAAAGTAATATTCAGTTCCCCAGAAGCAGCCACCGGCAAAGATGGCCCTCTCTATCCGTCGTTCCTTCTTAGCTGGAATGAAGTTCAGTGAAATTGAATTTGCGCAATGTCGAACATCCTTCTCGGTGAAACTTTCTCCAATGAAGACATGACCTAGATGTGCGCCACAATTTGCACAAACAATCTCTGTGCGAACACCGTCTGGATCTGGAATCCTCTTCACCGCATTTGGGATCTCATTGTCGAAGCTCGGCCATCCACAGCCGGCATCGAATTTATCTTCGGAGAGGTATAGCGGTGCGTTGCACCGTTTGCAGATATAGGTGCCCTTTTCCCAATGGTCGTTATACTTGCCACTGAACGGTGCTTCTGTGCCTCTGCAAATAATGACTCTTTCTTCTTCTTTGGTCAATCTATTGTACTTCACTTCTTTCACCTATACAATTCGATCGAAAGCATGAATAGTCTTACATATAACATTTCTCAAACTAAATACTGATGGGTCTTCACTTCTCTAGCTAGCTCTTGGAGGAAAGGAAACGAGATATCTTAGACCTGAAAAGTTACGTGTAAAATATTTGTGTGTAAGTCACGATTCGCTGAAGGTTCCTCGACGTTACACATTGACTCATTCAGACTTAACGGGTGATTTATTCCTTACCATAGGTTCAGATTTCGATTTAGAAAAGCTTTCAGGTTGGAAAGCCAAGTTAATGAGAGATGAAGTTCTTGCAGAATGGTTGGTTAATGAAGATGTTTTTTCGCTTCATGTTTTCTGTCATGTTAGCGGAGGTTTTGTTTTTGGAAAAGCAGAATGGCGATACAATACCTTCAAGAAAGAGCTACCTCTAGTTCTAGAAGCTATAAGATATGGAGATCGCGAGTTGTTCGAGGCAAATCCAGAACTGGATAAGTCGAAGATAGTAGTCAACTTTCAATCATCTCAGAAAAGATTTCAAAGGACTGAGGTATGGGGTGAGCTTTCCAATTACAGATAAGATCGATCGATTTCACCTTTATCCAGACGTTCCATAAGTGGAAGTATTTCTGAGAAAAAACCAAAAGCGACTCCTTGAGACATCATGAAANCATCATTGCTAGCTAGCCAATGCAGATTATATCGAATCGGAAGCCTAGAAGCCTTATTGAAACTCTTCCTCCTTCAATAGGAACTCCGAAGAGTACCAAGCGAAGACGTGAGATAAAGTATTTGGGAGGCGCCGACGTAATTGTCTTATACCTATTGTGCGGTGAGTTTGTTGACGAGGAGCGAGTACTTTCATGCACCAAAGGTCGCAGTGATTGGGGTGGGATTTGTCGGCTCGTCCTTCGCCTATTCCATGATGATTCACGGAACTGTGTCAGAGATCGTCTTCATAGATATCGACAGAAAGAGAGCTGAGGGGGAGGCCGCGGACCTAAATCACGGTTTGTCTTTTGTTCGGCCTGCAAGAATCTGGGCAGGTGACTACCCGGACTGTGAAGGCGCGGATATTGTCGTCATTACAGCTGGGCTAGCGCAGAAACCTGGTGAATCACGCCTGAAACTGGTCGATAGGAACGTTGGGATTTTTCGGCAGATTATCCCAAAGATAAAAGAGTACAACGAGGAATCTATTCTCTTGGTTGCTACAAATCCAGTTGACATAATGACCTACGTGGCCTTAAAGCTCTCTGGTTTTCCCTCTAGCAGAGTCATCGGGTCCGGAACAATACTGGACACTTCGCGTTTCCGCTATTTGCTAGGAGAGTACCTCAGAATTGATCCTAGAAACGTCCACGCCTACATCATTGGCGAACATGGAGACAGCGAAGTTCCAGTTTGGAGTTTGGCAAACGTTGCTGGCACAAAGCTGAAAGACTATTGCCCAATCTGCGGCCGAGAATACGATGAGCAGTACTTTAATGCGATATTCGAGCAGGTGAGAAACGCGGCGTACAGGATTATTGAACTGAAAGGAAGAACATACTATGCGATTGGACTCGGCCTCACGAGAATCGTGGAAAGCATAATCCGGGACGAAAATGCTGTTCTCACAGTTTCCAGTCTGCTCCAAGACTACTATGAAGTAAGTGATATTTGCATCAGCGTTCCAACGATCATCAACAGAAAGGGCGTCAGAGAGGTCTTAAAGCTCCCATTAGAACAGGAGGAAATTAAGAAGTTTCAAAACTCAGCATCAATATTAAAGGATATAATGCAATCACTGAACCTCTAAAGCTAGCGCGCGCGCAGCATATGTCTGAGCTATACCACAGGATTTACAATCGTCTCAAAGCTAGCTAGCTAGCCTGCATGGCAAAGCGCCCTAATGTAGTAGCAGTCTACCTCTTGTGCTCACGGATCAAATTCTCTCGAAGATGCCGAATTCGTTTCCTTCAGGGTCGGACAAGAGCGCCCACCATCCTAACCCTGGGAGCTCGTGCTTGGGGTCGATGATATGTCCGCCCAGCTCCTCGATCTTCCGGCAGCACTCGTCTACGGACTCCACGTAGATGTAGTTGACCGGCTTATGCTCGGGGCACACCTTTTTGATCATGCTGCCGTTAATGCCCGGCCGCACTGGCATTCCCTTCTCGTCGACGGGGACCGTCTCGATATTCCAGTACTCCGTTGAGCCTGGCACCTTCGTGATCTTCCACCCGAACAGCTGAGTGTAGAACCTACGCATCCGCTCAATATCATAGACCGGGATCTCGAAATGGAAGATCGTATGGTCAACCATGCATAGCTAGCCAGCTCAAGGCCCTCAAAAGCCTTTCGGCCGACCAGATGCATGCATGCTCCGAGGCTTGCTGTGTCATGCGCATAATCTAAGAGCCTTTTCAAGGCACGTATCTCAAGGCAGTATGGTTGGTTGGACTAAACTTTAGCGCGCACACACACCAAGGATCATATTGTTCCAGTATAAAGCCTTCCCTTTTCTCCTCATGATTCAGACAACCTTAGCTACCTATGGGATACAAGGAATGTAGCTGCAGTATGGCAAGCAAAAGACCTTACCATTAAGACTGAATACACGTCAAGGAAGAACTACCTCAATGGGGAATAGTAGGTCGTGAATGAGCAACGAGTTTCTCTCTACTAGGTCTGCCAATTTTGCATAGGCTTCGACATACTCTTCTGCGTTGAAATGGTCGAAGAATTCGTCCCAAAGACCCCGAATTTCGACATCTCTTACGCCTTTCACAGAAGAGTCCAGCCCATGCAGTGTCGCATTGAACTCAGCTTGTTCCCCTCTTTCAAGATGAACCAACATCTTGATAATCTGTTTCTCTAGATCAAGCATGGGTGCTACCTGCTGAGCTATCTCCCACATTCTTATATCCAGATCTCTAATCTCCGCCTTGAACTCCTCATACTCTATGGACAACGATTCATAGTCTGCTTCTAATTCGGTTACTTGAGTGTCTAGCGATGTTATGTTGTCCTTAGCCTCAATCAACTGACCTTGTAGTGATCCAACTTCAGATAGTGTTTTAGAGAGGTCAGACTGCAACTGAGAAATTTGCGGTTGGTAAGTGACAAAGCCCACACCATAACCCGCAACGACACCAATGACCAATCCTACAACTAGAAAAGATGCCGCACTCCTCTCCACAGATGTTCCACCCAATCATTAGCCACATGTTTCAATAATAAAGACTTGCTAGAACTATCTTTCCTTATTTGTTCCTGCTAGCTAATATCAAGAATATTCCCTGACCACCACGTCTTATTGTAACAAGCACGTATAGTTTTACGCAAGGCTATGGTCAGGTATACCTGACAAAAAGTGGTTGGTTGGTTGGATTAAACTTTAGTCACACACACAGGAAGGCGGAGACCTACCGACCAAAGAAGGACGCTAATTAATGGACGCTATATGGTGTGTGCACGGTATACGCTGTAATACCTACGCTATAATATATAGGTAGGACTAAGCTAGGAGGAATAGTGATCCATTATAATGTATAGAGAGATATTTAGAGTGTAAAGGGGAGTAGAAAAAAGAGGGGAATGTGTGTTTTAGTGCGTACTAACTACAAAGGGATTGAGTCCAAGGATTGGTTGGGGAGGCGTTAGCTTGATAAGGCTGAAATTGAGGGTCCTTGCTATTCCTCTTGGGTTCAGATTGATGCTGACTCTGATCCCGATTCTTAATGTTTTCATCCACACGACTACACATCCAACAGGTGAGCAGACAGTATTCCTCGATCGCACTTGGAATGTCGTAGGGTTCTTCTTGAACCCGGTTCTTCTCTTTGCGGTTTCCTACTACGCTACAAAGCGAATGGAACTGAGATATGACGACTACTCGGTCATCGTCTCTTTGCTTCTAGGCAGTCTTATTGTTTCTGTAGCGCTTGCCATCTCAGATATCTGGCTATTGATTGCTGACCCTTTGCCTTTCTCTCCACCGACCAATATCGCCTTTGCCGTAAGTGCGCTGTTGAGAAGAATTTCTCAAGGGCTGCAGATGTTCTTCGTCAGTTTCACTGCAATGACTATGGCCTCAATCTTGGCTAGCTAGCTCTTCAGTTTGGGTTTGGGACTAAACTTTAGCCCAACCCGCTCTCCTCGTCCTTCTCTTACCTTCTCTATCAACACAAGAAAACACACAATTTCATTCTATTCCTGCCTTTTTCGTTGCTTTTACTAGAAGGAATATTACTAAGGCCACTATTATGAAGGTTATCAG
>JGI24422J19971_10003341_pt1 | contig 10029 bp, 6 predicted proteins | sample DeeMarSWOR152_54_FD_19971 | JGI IMG/M metagenome (IMG submission 19971)
GTCTTTCTCGTCGATGAACCGATGGCCGCAGGAATCGGAGCCGGACTGCCAATTACAGACCCCACCGCTTCATTGATTGTCGATATCGGAGGAGGAACGACCGAAGTGGCCATAATGAGTCTGGCCGATATCGCCACCTCAGAGTCAATTCGTATAGGCGGCGACGATATGGACGAAGCGGTAATCAACCATCTTAAGAAAACTTACAACCTGCTCATAGGCGAACCAAGGGCTGAAAAAGTCAAGATACAAATCGGCTCCGCCGCTCCGCTGGAAGAGGAATTGACGATGGAAGTGGCGGGCAGAGACACCATCTCCGGTCTGCCGAGAAAAATCGTTATTACCAGTGAGGAAATCAGAGAGTCACTCCGCGACCCCATCGCTACAATTATAGATACGGTAACCGCGACTCTGGAAAAGGCCGAGCCGGAATTGGCCGCCGACCTCATCGACAACGGCGTGCACATTTGCGGTGGCGGCTCACTGCTGCGTGGAATGGATACGGTCCTGGCAAATGCAACCGGCCTGAAGGTCGAAATAGTCGAGGACCCGTTAAGCTGCGTAGCTCGAGGTACCAGTGTCTATCTTGAAAATCTGGAATTGTGGAAGGATACGATGGACCACAATGAATATGGATGGGAATGATTCGTTGTCCATCGTACGGAACCCCCGCTTTGCGGGAAACGTAATGCGTATTATCTGAGAAACTAACATTCTGTAACATCTAACTTGATGGGTGGCAGCCTCATGGGAGTCGCGCACCAATTAGGTGTGAGCCTACTCGCCTCTGTGAAGTGCTTCGCCGAAGCAGGAAGCTCAATTGGTGCGGGACGAGCTTGGGGATGGCTCGGAGCCGCTTCTGTCCGGCGGACCCACAATACGATAATGGCAAGGAAGCAAATTAGAGTCTCCAGACGAATGCTGTTTACGTGGTTCACGTTAGGCGGCTTCATTTTCCTTTTCTCCCCAACATACCTGACGAATAAATTCCAGTTTGCTTTTCACCGCATTTTCAGCTGGCCCTTAAGCATTGGCAGAAACATTTCACTTTCAGCAGGCACTCACCAGCCACTTGGAGATATCGTCAGTCGGGATGAATACGAAAGACTCCTAAACCATCTTGCAAACGTTACGCAGCAGCGTAATGATGCGCAACAAAACGTACAAAAGCTATCCAAAATGCGCAACATGCCTGCCTGGGAACGCATGGGTTTTGTTTTTGCTGATGTGATTACCGTCTCTATCAACGAGCTGCGTAGTGAGCTTATCCTAAACCGAGGCGAGGATGACGGCCTGGATAAGGGCCAATTCGTACTGGCCGACAACAGCGTCATCGGAACCATATCCGATGTGGACGCCCGCACCGCCAAGGTCAGGCTGTTTACCGACCCAAAATCCAACACAGCCGTAATAATAGGCGGCTCAGATTGGCTCATGCAAGGCAAAGGCAACAACTTAGCAAAGGTAGAAATGATAAAGCAAAAAGTCAAAACCGGCACTGAGGTTATGGCCAGTAAAAGACCTGGCTTCCTGGATACACCCATAATTATAGGAAGAGTGTATCGATGCGAACGCAATGCCCAGCCTTTGCTTTGGGATATAATGGTCGAACCGGCTTGTGACATGCAAAAGGCAGAGAACGTACATGTAATCGTGATGAATCCGCCAGAAGTGCGTTAAAGTACCTAAAGTGAGCTAAAGTGAACGTGGTTATCAGGTTATCAGGACATCAGGTAGTGATTATCAGGTTACCAGGATATCAGGTGAACTTTGTTTTTTCCTGGTAGACGGATTCCCTGATATCCTTCACCCTGATTTCCTGATTTGCTGATATCCATATTTTAGGCACTTTAGTTGAATTGATATTAAGTTGCGCTTTAGCGCTATTCTGCGATAGATTTTAAGATGTAAACGGCTGAGGACATATAAATGCGATGGTTCCGGTTTGCAGTTTTAGTTCTTCTTGCTACCTTACTGCAGGCCAGCTTTTTTGCAGATTTAAATGTCAAGCCTGATTTGCTGTTAATACTTTTGGTATTCTTTGCTGTCTACTGCAATACCTCGGAGGCCATCATAACCTCGTTCACAATAGGATTCGCTGCCGACCTTATTGGTCGGACGATGGGCCCTCAAATGATTAGCTTTGGTCTTTTCGGCACGGCTCTGGCCTACCTGCACAGGGTTATTGCTATCAAAAAAATGACTTATCAATTCCTTGCGATATTCATCACAGCCCTTTTGGCCGGCTCGCTGGTCTATTTCTTAAACTTTATAAAGGGAGAGCCAACACCACCAAACATATACTCTGCTCTTTTCGGGATAGCTCTGTACTCGGCCCTGGTGGGACCGTTTTTATTTTTGCCGTCAGCCTGGTGGATGCGTATAAAGATTCATCGCTTCAGCCGACGTTAAACCCTCACCCCGAAAATGCCGAATTACGAATCGTAGCATGTATCACTAAAGACAGAATATAATGTACGATAAGCGAATAAAAATCTTTGTTATCCTAAGCACACTGCTCTTACTGGTCTGTTTGCTCCGCCTGACACAAATGCAGCTGCTTCCAACCTCTTCGGTCCAAAGTGATATCGAGGAGCTAAAACGCCAAAGAGGTCAATCGCAGGAGCTTAAAACAGTCCGAGGTGAAATACTCGACAGAACAGGCAAAGTTTTAGCCACCGATGAACCACAGTTCCAGCTGTGTATAAATTACAAGCTCACGTGTTTTATGGATGACCGCATCTGGGATACCAGATTATCAAGCGCCGCCGACAAAGAAGATGCTGATGCTGTAGCCAATGTACAAAAAGAGCTGGATATCGGTCTGGCAGATTTGAACCAGATAATCAACAAGTGTGCCCAATTCAAAGGAGTCAAACCCTCAGAGATAAAAAAAGAAATACAGAGAATAAATGATATCATCTGGAATCAGCGCACGTTTCAGGCCTGGCGACGGAAATTCCCAAATTCTGAGGTTCGTCAAAACTATGACAGTATAATCAGTATTCCGGACTATGAAGCAATAGCAGATTTTGAAAAAAAGGAACCAGACCTGCAAAAGCGATTCCGACTTGTGAGTGGAGTTGATATCGCCGAGATGTACAAGCCCTGGCCGCTGCTTGATTTAAAGACCGATGACGATATCTTTGCCGCTCAGCTGGAGTTTTTAAAAGTCGATGATATTCAGATTCTGCCCAAAGCACGAAGGACATACCCGTATGGTACGGTTGCCGCCCAAACAATAGGCTGGGTCGGGCTTGTAACACACAGCGAAGATGATAGCAGGCTCTTCGCAAACGACAAACTATTGAGCTATTTGAGCGGAGAGATCTGCGGCCGAGAGGATGGAGTTGAGTATGTTTGCGAAACCATCCTTCGCGGCAGACGAGGGGAGCTCGTTTACGATATAGACAGTCAGCTTATAAGTCAAACCAGGAGCCGGTTCGGCAAAGACGTTTCGCTGACGCTGGATATCGAGCTTCAGCAAAGAATAGAAAACTATCTGACCACATACAACCACGACCCGAGTTGCGGACCCGGAATGTCGGCAGTTGTCATTGAAGTTGCAACAGGGGACATCCTCGCACTCGTATCAATACCGGTCTTTGATTTGAACCGTGCCAGGTATGACTACGGCGACCTTACTAACGACCCGGACAAGCCTTTAATAAATCGAGCGATAAATGAGTGGTACCCACCCGGCTCAGTTGTAAAACCGCTGATTCTTATCGCAGGGCTCGAATCCGGCAAAATCACCCCTGATGAGGTTATAGGCTGCCCGGCTCAGAAGGCCCCAAAAGGCTGGCCAAGCTGCTTGTTATACAACAGATACAGAGCCGGCCACGACGGCAGGTGGGAAAATTACGCCCGCAATGCCATCAGAGGTAGCTGCAATATTTATTTTTCCCGCCTTGCAGACAGAATCGACCCTCTGGTCCTTCAACAATGGCTCTTTAAATTCGGCTACGGGCGAAACATATTATTCCCACCGCTTTCCTTTGAAGAATCCGAACTCTTCAGAAACTTTCGCCAATTGCAGGGAGTAATCTCTAACACTATACCAAGGGAAACAATCACAAGTTTCGAGCAAGTACCCCCGCTCAGTAAAAGTGAAAGAAGATGGTTCGGCATAGGCCAGGGCAATCTGCGGGTTACACCTCTGCAGGTTGCCAATGCAATGGCCGCTATCGCCCGAGGCGGTACATATAAACCTCCCCGGCTGTTTATGGATAACACCTATGAATTCGACTTTAACAAAATCGACCTTGGTATTTCACTACAGACATTAGCAGTAGTTTATGATGGCATGAGCGCTGTGGTTAATGAAACCGGCGGAACAGCTTATAGTACATTCGAACCGATTCTTAGAAGTCTTGCCGAGCAGGACATAAAGGTTTACGGCAAAACCGGCTCAACCGAAGCCCCGGAGAACGCCTGGTTCGGAGGCTTTGCCACTGACAGCCAAAATCGGAGCATCGCAATTGCCGTCGTTGTCGAAGGCGGCCAGAGCGGCTCAAGACACGCCGCACCTTTGGCCCGGGACATCATCCAGTTCTGTTTCGACGCCGGATATGTGGGGAAAGCAGAGACTCAACCGAATTTACCAAATCCTTAGTATGCCGATTATACAACTTAAGCAAGCGATATACTAATCGGACTATGCAGTCTGTTTAAGACCTCTTGCAGCATCCGGAAAAATTTATCGTTGTCAGGCCAGATAATTCTTTCATCATCCGGCATAGGCTTATCGAGCTCATCGAGGAACTGACCTACTATCGCTTCATCTAATTTTTCAGCCGAAATCCCCAGGCCGAGCTTTTGAACATAATGCGCGTTTATTATCTGCTCATACTGACCGGCCAAAGGCAGCAAAAGCATCTTCTTCTTCAAATACATACACTCGCTTATCAATGAAAAGCCCGCAGAAGCTATCACCCCACGAGCCCCCGCAAGGTCGGCCAGAAAACCCTCCGTCGAACGCTCCTTAAAAACGCAATTCTTATATTCGCGGTCCTGGTCAAAGCCATAAATATAAAATTTCTGCCCGCTGAATTTTTCAAGAACAGCTCGCAGCTGCTTCTCGTCCTCGCCAGTTGTGGAGTAAAGCAGAATATGCTCACCCTCTTCGGCTTTAAGAGAGCAGACCACCGGCCTTATAATCGGCGGAGCTAAAACCGCATTATCAACCGCCAAAGGCACATCAAAGAAATTCACAATAATATAGGCGACCGCTCCCACATAGTGACATTCTGTTACCACGCTGGCGGTTATCCTCGAAAACCAATTCCTGCGCGTGTGCTCAAGCTTACAAAGTGTAAGCATATGCTCGTGGTCGATGCTGATAAACGGCACCCTGTTTCGCCAGGCCCACCACGCACTGAAAGGCTCAAAATCGGATATCACCAGGTCCGGCTGGAACGGCTCAAAATGTTTTTTGAAAAGCTCATCATTCTGTCTGTTGCCCTCAGGCAGCTTCAGAAGGTTTATTTTGAGAGTCTCCGATTTGTCAATTCGTCCATTTACAAAAGCAAAAGAAAGTCCGAAAATCTCCTTCACACGCTCACCAAAATATTGTTTCAGATAGAGCAGTGATTTCTGTGACCCCACAAAAATACAATCGTGCCCGGCATCGATAAGTCTCTGCCCTATCAGGTGAGACCGGCTGCTGTGCCCAAATCCCTCCCCCGCAACAGCATAAATTATCTTAGCCATTTCCTCTTTTTCAAATTTGATTACTGATAAATTGTAACTGATATGGATAAATGTTAACTGGTTAATGGTAATTAGTAAATATTTAATCAATCACCATTTCCGTTAGTGCATCAGAAATTCGCTCGAGCATACCTTGTTTCAAGATAATTAAGAGTCTTTTCGATTATTTTACCCGCGACGGGAGAGGCCACCACTCCGCCGGTATATCCTTTGCCGAGCTTCTTGTTCGGCTTGCGGATTGAAACCAAAACCACTATGGCCGGGTCCTCCGCCGGCGCACCAACTATAAAGGAAGCAACATAATCACTGTCCGAATAGCCTCGCTCGTCGCTTTTTGCAATATTGGCCGTTCCCGTTTTCCCGAACACCTGCCATTTATCTAATTTGGCTCTTTTACCCGTACCTTCATTAACCACACCGACCATAGCATCGCTGACTATCCATTCGGCGACTTCCGGCTTGACCACGTAACCCACCGGCGGCAGAGGCCGTTTTAGCTCGGTAATCTCTCCATCGTTGTCAACAATCGCTTTGACCAGGAATGGGCGAACGAGGCGGCCGTGGTTGGCAAGTATGCAGAAAGCCCGAACCAACTGAATTGCAGTTACAGTAATTTCCTGACCAAAAGGTATCCGGGTTACGCTGTATCCGGTCCACTTGTGTGCGGGCCGCAACAGACCATCGGCCTCACCGGGCACATCAATCCCTGCTTTTTTGCCGAAACCGAAAAGTCTCAGCCCATTATAAAGTTTGTCTTTGCCGAGCCTCTGTCCGATTTTTGCCATTCCTATATTGCTGGACTCAACCAGAATCTCTCGCAAAGTCAAATCGCCGAAACCCCTTCGAATCTCACCGATTCGTCCAAAACCTCTGCCGGAATAGTTCCCGTTTTCGCAGAATATCTTTTCAACCTTGTTCACAGCTCCCGCATCAAGGGCAATCGCGGCCACGAGCGGTTTGATAATACTGCCCGGCTCGAACTCATCGGTTAAAACCCGGTTGCGACGATTATCCGGGTCGGTCGAGCGGGCCTCGGCAGGGTCGAAATCAGGTAGCGAAACCATCGCCAAAATTGCTCCGGTCTTTGGCTCAACCACAATCGCCACAGCCGACTCGGCCTCGTAGTTTTCGTATTGCTTTATAAGCTCATCTCTGGCAAACTGCTGGATAGTAGCATCAATGGTCAAAATAATCCCGACGCCATTGGTTAAAACGGCATTCTCCACATCGTTATTATCCGCCGGACTATGCTCACGAGGCGCCGGGCGAATGGGCCGGCGACGTACGTCCGCAAAGAATATATCCTGTGCCGCCGAACCGCTGAGCTGTTTGTCGTATTGGTACTCAATGCCATCCAATCCCCGATTATCGAGGCTCGTAAAACCAACAGCATGAACAGCTAATCGACCCATCGGATAATGTCTTTGCCAATCAGATTCGACGCCAACCGCGCTGGAAATTCTGCGGGCGGCATCACATTCACTCGGCTTGGCATCGGCCTTGATTTTTACATATCCCGGGTTGTTGCTTTCGTTGATAAGCTTACAGATTTCGTGCGCGCCCATACCCAATATCGGCTGAAGCTCGCTCGATAAATCTTTGGGGTCTTTGACCCTTCGAGGCTCAACTTTAATGAACCGAACTTTATTGCTCGCAGCGAGCACTCTGCCGCGACAATCAAGAATCACGCCGCGCTGAGGCTTGTAAGGAAGGCGGCCTTGCTTTTGTTCGAGATACCTGCCAATATAAAGGTCGTTCCGCAGAAACTGCAGATAAAAACACCGCCCTGCCAGCGCCAGGAATGCGCCGATAAGAAGCAAAGAGAAAAGAATGGTAATTCGAACGCTTTTCAACTTTTAGTCGTTGGTATTTAATTCGTCAAATCGCCGCGAAAGCGCAGCGGGATTTATTAAACCTTCCAATAGCAGCTGTTTCGTGCCAAGCTCCTGTTTTAATCGGCTTTGTTCGCCTCTGCAGGAGCAAAGGTCAAAGAAAATCCGATTGTTGACACTACGCAGATAAACAGCAAAGATCAAAACAGCCGTGAAACAAAAAACAACAAAAACAAGGTGAAATCGGGACCTCATATAACGCCTAAAATATAAATTCGAATATGGAAAAACACGGTTAATTAGTATCTGTTGCGAAAAATAAAAATCGACGATGCCACCCCTGCGAAAGAAGGGGTCAAGAGCGAAAAACTGGATCCCCGCTTCCGCGGGAATGACAAATACTGTTTCCGCAACAGGTACTAATTAGTTTTTTAGTTACAATTCGCTAATTTACCAATTAACTAATCAACTAATTAACCAATTAACAACTCATCGAGCAGGTATTCTCAATTGCATCCCAACAGCAAGAAAGTCTTCGTTCCCTAAAGTATCAGCATTTAGCTCGCTTATCTCCTTGTAGCGAGTGCCGTCTCCAAGCTGCTCAACAGCAATTCGCCATAAACTATCACCTTCCCGTACAACGTATTGTTTGCTCCGTCTGCCGTTGGGAGTATTAGATGTCTCAGACGAAGTAAGTCTGCGACCGATGGATTTCACTTTATCGAACAGTGAGTCCGAAAATACGCTGTCGGTTTTATCTATGAGCGGCGGGATAGTAAGTTCTTGCCCGACATAAATCTCATCGAGCGATTTCAACAGTTTACGATTGGCTTCGAATATCCGGGCAACGTTTATTTTCTTATTACCCTCATCTGGGCCGTAAAATTTTTGTGCTATAATAGCCAGATTATCACCTTCGCTAACGACATAGGTTTTTGGCAAAGCCGGCTCGACGGTCCTGGGTTTATTGACTCTGTTTTTCTCATTGGTCTCCGACAACAGAGCAGACGGCTTTATCCTATCAATGGGAATTTCTACAATCGAGTCATCTTTCCCAGCCGAAGTGCCTTCCGGCAAGGGCATTTCGAAGCGAACTGCTCCCTCGTTCTTTGAGACGACCGGCACTTCATCAGCACGTTCTTGTGTGAGCCGCCCCACACGGTCGAACACTGCCTGAGCTTTACGTTCCTTAGCTGCAATACCCATCGAGTCATCTGGCGAATTGAACGTATTAGTTGTCAGCTCATTATTGTTCGTGTTACTGCGAAAGCGCGGCAGGCCGTTAATTATAAATGCAATTATAAATATAAAGACTAAACCTAACAGCAACCCAATCTTGGCATCGGATGTCATAATGAAACTCCATTTTCTGTCGCGTATTGCATAGTATTCTGTAACACGCCTGTCAGTCGAAAACCCCTTCCAACAGGGTGAAGCGTACGTTTCCGCATCCAATTTGACAGGTGGCGGCGTTCCGTCGCTTTGGAGCGCCGGCGACCTCAAGCGAGCCCCGAAAAGCTTGTCCCCGAGAAAGCGGGGATTGGGACGAGCTTGGGGATGTCTTGAAGTTTCGTAAGGTGGGCTTTAGCCCACCAAACAAAACTGCCCACATCATCTTGGTGGGGCAAGCCCCACCCTACCAGTAACCGCCACGCATTTATCTTGTTACAGAGCACTCGTACGCAAAACAATATTATTTTTTCTGTGCAATCCTTAATTTTGCGCTTCTTGCCCGACGATTTTCGGCAATTTCCTGTCTTGTCGGCACAATCGGTTTTTTCGTAATGACCCTGTAAATACTGTCCTTTTCGTTTCGCTTAAAATCGTTTTTAACTAATCTATCTTCCAGACTGTGATAACTAATGACTGCTATACAACTATTTTTGTTCAGCAGCTCCGGCACCGAAGCAAGTAGCTTCTTCAAATTCTCCAGCTCGTCATTGACCGCAATTCTCAGGGCCTGGAAAGTCCTGGTTGCGGGGTGTATCTTACTTTTTCGGCCTCGCCGGGCACTTCCCAGCGCCTTGCAGACTGTCTTTGCCAGCTGGGCGGTCGTTGTTATCGGCCCACTTTCTCGTTCCCGCACGATAAAGCGTGCAATTCGCCGTGAGGCCCTGTCCTGGCCGAATTTGTATATCAAATCAGCCAGGGATTTTTCATCTGCCTTATTAACTATATCGGCAGCGGTGCTCTTTAATCTTTTGTCAATTCTCATATCCAGCGGCATATCTTGAAGAAAACTAAGCCCCATCCGGCTGTCAGCCAACTGCGTCGAACAAAGCCCCAAATCGGCCAATATGAAATCAACTTTATCTATACCCTGCTCATGGACTTGCTCGCTGATTCGTGAAAAATTCGAATGAATCAAAATAACCTTACAGGCAAGGTCCTTTAATATAAATTGGGCCCTTCGGATAGCATTTTTATCAACATCCAGGCCTACGATAACTCCCTCAGGGCCCAAGGTCTTGCCGAACAGAAAACT
>JGI24422J19971_10003342_pt1 | contig 10029 bp, 7 predicted proteins | sample DeeMarSWOR152_54_FD_19971 | JGI IMG/M metagenome (IMG submission 19971)
AATACCATGTTTCATGTCTTCAGGAAACTTGAAATCTCCCCTGCAAATACAATCTCCCAAGACCAGGATAAAATTGTTAGTTATATGATCTTTAGTTAAAGAAACTGCATGAGCAATTCCCTTTGGTTCATCTTGCTCAACAATTGTGTAGTTTATTGGTAATGTCTTTACATAATCTATTACCTTTTCTTTTTTATAACCCACAACAAATACAAAATCATTGGTGTATTTTTTCCAGTAATCAACGATCCAACCTAAAAGAGGCTTGTCAAAGACCTTAAAAAGAGGTTTTGGCTTCTTTCTAAGATTAGAAAAGAATTTTATTGATTTTAGACTTCTTATGTTCTCCCATTTGAACGTGAATCTAGATTTTGTCCTAGAACCCCTACCAGCACATAAAACAACACATTTTAGATTCTCGTCTTTGGTCCACGAGGTCATTAAAAACACTTACTTTAAATGTAATTAACAACTTATTAAAAACTTTCTAAATGGGATTGGTTTTAAAAGATTTCAATACTTATTGGTAGTAAAATTACTCTGGTGACAGTGCTATTTTGATTAGTTATTTTCTACAAGTAATATTTATTTTGTGTTGTTTTTCAAAATATAAAATAAAAGGAACGAATAAACTTATTTTTTTGAATATGTTTTCTGGCAATACAAATTCAAATATGCTATGACATTTTATATTTCTAAATCCCACCTCTTTTAGTAATTTTGTTAAATAACTAGCAGACTCTCCTATTTCTCTTGTCCCATATCTTTTCACTGCTTCTTTAGCTGCTTCCATTTCTTCCAGCTTCTTTCCAGGTTCCATTATAACAAGTTTTCCATTTTTCTTTAAAACTTTATAAAGATTTGATAAAACCATTTTTTTATTTGGCATGTGGTGTAGAGCAGCATAAATCAAAACACCATCAAAGTTTTCTCTTAAATCTAAAAATTCAACATCTTGAACTATAAATCTTACATTCTTTGTTTTTCTTTTCTTAGCTAAATTTATCATATGAGGAGAGATGTCTATTCCCACCATTTTATAATTCATTTTTTCCAGAAGATCACTTATCCAACCTCCTCCACAGCCTACATCAAGAATTTTTGAATGAAGTGGTAAATTAAGTAGTTTAAGAATAATACTAAAATCTAAAAGACGTTGAGCATTATGCGAAGGAAAATTAATATTTTTTAAAGGAGTTCTACTAACATATCCAAAAGGTTTTGTCCATTCCCATTTCTGTAATTGTTTGCTTAGCTTTAAAGGATAATCTATCTCTGCTCGTTTTTGTTTATCGGATATATTTTTCATAAATATACTCTATAAAGTAACTTTTATAATTTTATTTTGTCATTCTATTATAAAAATTTATAATACTCTTCGGATGATTTATTAATTTTCTAAAACTTTTTATTGGATGTTTTACTATCCTATTTAATATAAGTTTTCTATGAACAGAATTAAAAATATTTTCTACCTCTTCTTTAGTAAAGTTTTTATTACAAGAAAAAGGGGCATAATCTGAATTGAAAAGACTCCAATCAAAGTTATCTGGTAACATGTTATTTTCTTTGCAATAGTTCCATAACTGAGTTCCTGGATACGCTGTCATTATACAGAGTTGAAAATTTTCTATGTTATTGTCGATTATGAATTTTTCAGTTTTTTTAATATCTTTTAATGTTTCTGTTGGGCTTCCTATTATAAATGAACCCTGAAAATTCAAACCAACCTTTCTACATAATTTAATTGCTTTCAAGTTTTGTTCAACTGTTGTTTTTTTGTTCAATACATCTAAAATTCTTTGTGACCCACTTTCAAAACCAAAATCTACTTGTTTACAACCAGCATCTTTTATCGTTTTAAGAGTATCATAATCTATCGTGTCAACCCTACTATTACAGCCCCACAATATATCTATTTCATTTTCTTTCAAAAGTTTGCATATTTTTTTAACTCTCGGTTTATTAATAAGTAAATGATCATCATGAAACCATATTGCAGAAACAGCATATTTTTCTATTAAATGTTTAATCTCTTCTATAACTCTTTCGGCAGAATTAAACCTATATGGAATATCCCTCCAGCTATTCCAACAAAAAATACAATTGTAAGGACAGCCCCTACTAGTCAAAATAGTAGATAATCTTGCTCTCCTTGGAACAAAATCCATATAACTTGAATTTGGATTTCTATCTTTGGTTCTTAGATGAAACTCCATTTGCATCAAATGTCTGGCAGGTAAAGGAATTTCATCTAAATCCTTTATCCACTTACCCTTTACAATACCTTTTTTTGGTTTTTTAGCGAGATTTAACATGGCAATTTCGCCTTCTCCGACTACAACTGCATCTGCATGTTGTATTGCCTCATGGGGTAATAAAGAGGCATGAACACCGCCAATAACAGTAAATATATTCATCTCCTTACAGATATCAGCAGCCCTATAAGTATAATCTATGAGAGTACTTGTGCCAGTTATTCCTGCTATATCAGGCTCAAATTTCTCTAATTCAACTTTTATGTCTTGTCCAGCTACTTGATCAATTATAGAAACTTCTATACCATGTTTTTCTAGATATGCTGCTATGAACCCAAGATTTAGTGGTTCCCCCCCTGAATATTTTTCATCACCTACGTATATTAAGGCCACCTTTGTTTTTTTCATAACGAACACTAAAGTTTTTGATAGGCTTTCTTATCTTTCTCAATATTTAAATTATCTTAATGATTTGTAAAGACCCATCAATTTATCAACAATATCATTTTTATTAGTTATTTTTAAAATATCCTTTCTTGCTTTCAATCCCATTGCTTTAGCCTTTCCCTTATTCTTAAGGAGCCAAATAATCTTGTTTGCAAAGTCATCAGAATTTCTTGGTTCTGCCAGAAAACCGTTTTCTCCAATATCTATGAAATCAGGAATTCCTCCTATATTACTGGAAACAGTTGGCTTGGCGACGGCCATTGCTTCTGTTAATGCTATTGGCCATGCAATCTCCCACTGTTCTGGTATTGTGATAACTTCAACTTTCTGCATGAAATCTAATACTTGTTGATGTGGCATCTTTCCAAGAAACTTGATATTCTTTTCAAGTTTATTTTTATTAATATAATCATCAATCTTCTTCTTTTGACTTTCCTCTCCAATAGGTCCTATCAAATAGAGCTTAGCATTTGGAATTTTCTTCAATATTTTTGGCATTGCCCTTACAATGGTATGCGATCCTTTTCTTCTATCTATCCAGCCAACAAAAAGTATAGAGTTTCTTTCTACTTTTCTATTTTTCTTAACTTTTATATTTCCTTCTATTGGTAAGGGTATAACATTTATCTTTTTCTCATTAATTCCATATTTTTTTAATATATCTACCCAGAAAGTTGATAATACAATGAAAGCATCAAATTGTTTTAGGGACATCTTGAATATTTTTTCTCTTATGAATAGCATAGGTTTCAGTAAACCAAGCTTCTTTATTAATCTAAATTGTGGTGGAATGAAATTACATTTTTCACATAAAACACTGTTGAATATCCTACAGCGTTTACCTTTATTATTTATCAAAGTTCCAGCTGGGCATACACACCAAAAATCATAAACAGAAAAGATAGTTGGTATTTNCATCAGCTTTGCTGCCCAAAGCATGGGAAAAGACAATACATTAAAATTTTGGAAATTTAATATTTCCGGTTTAACTTTTGTATATACTTTTAGCGAATGAAAGAAAGTTAATATATCATAAAAAATACCCACTATCTTCATTGTTCGTATGGTCTTTTTCATTTTTTCTGGCAAGTGATCTTCTACTGCTTTTATTGGAACAGAATTAAATTCCCCTTCATCAAAATCTGGTTTTGTAAAAATTACACCTACATTCTTTCCTCTATCCTTTAAAAGTTTTAAGATAGAATGAGCTGCTATTTCACCACCACCAGAAATTTTATGATATTTTGGTAAGTAGTTGGTTACAATATATATTTTCATGTAATACCTAAAACCGCTTTTAACTAGTAATAATCTAGCGTGAAAATTTATATTACTCTTTTTAAACCTTGAATTATTAATATTATTTATATTTTTTAAAGCATAATAATTTAGGTCTGCATATTATGAAAAGCACAGAGAAAAAAATTGAGACTGTATTCATAAGCTTTTTGATTTTGCTTGGTTTGTATTATATGGTTTTAGCATCGCAAACCAACTTTTTAGGAGATGACGAATTTGGCTATTATTTTAATGCCAAACAATTTTCTCAAGGGACGATGCAAACCTTAGATATATACGGTTATCCTGCATTGTTTGCCGCACCATTTGTATCTTCTTTCACTTCATTTTTCTTTTTCTTGTTTGGACCCTCTCTTGCAATTTCAAAAATGGTATCGGCCTTTTTCGGGGTTTTAACTTTGATAGTGATCTATTTAATTGGCAAGAAAATTAGTGTTTTTTATGGAATTCTATCGTCAGTTATTATTCTATCCATATATTTCTTTACGCATTATATGATGTTAGCTTATACTGATATACCGATTACCTTTTTTTCAGCATTATTTCTTTATATTTTATTAAAAAAAGATGACTTTAAGAAAACCATAAGTTTAGGTATTGTTTTGGGACTTGCTTATTACATAAAGAGAAGTGCACTTGTCATAACAATGTTCTTATTCATATACTCCTTGTTTAAGAGCTTTAAAGAAAATAACTTCAAACACTTGAAAAGCGCAATAATTTCTATATTAATTTCTTTTTTGATTCTTTCTCCCTTCTTGATTAGGAATATTATATTTTTCAGATATCCCTATTACGATATAATAAATATTTTTTTCAAGGATTATGCATTATATCGAGTTACCTTTCCAGTATGGCTAGATAAAATGATTTCTACAATTTCCCCAGTTACACTGTCTCTGAATACATTTGTATCGACGTTGGGATGGTTCTTGTTTATGCTTAGCATATTTGGATTTAGTTGGTTGGTTGATTATGAAAAACTAAAACCTAAAGAAAGAGACCTGTTAGTTAAATCAATCTTTTTTGTTGGAACCTTCCTTTTGGTATTTATTACGACACAAGTGACAGGCCTTGTTCCCTTAGAACCTAGACATATGCTTATCATGCTTCCTCCTCTTGCTTTAGCATCTGGATTTTTCATGATAAAACTTTACGAAAAAAATAAATTTCTCATAGTTGTTACAATAGTAATTTTATTGTTAAGTCTACAACAAAGTATTGTAACTGCTATATCTACTTCTCAAGCCCAAAGATTTCCAGATGACCATATCGAAGCAATAAACTGGATAAAAAGCAATACGAACCAAGACGATCTTATATTTACCACGTATGGCGGACCATTGGGTTATTATGGTGAAAGGTTTCATATATGGGCAGCTAGGCCATGTTTAGGAGAAGAATTTCCAACTATAATGACAACTAATGACGGTACTTATATAAAAGAAGTGTTGAAAAAATGTGATGTTTCTTATATTTTAATATGGATGCCTACAGTTGCACAAAATTATGTGATACCAGCGTCAAATTTGTGGGGTGTTTATACTTACAATTTTGTGAGACTTGTGACAACCGATACTGAAAACTTCCTTGTAGTTTTTTCTAATCAAAATAATGTTGTATTAAAAGTTTTATACGAAGAAGAGAAGGAACCTTTATTAACAAACATTACTGAAAGTGTTTTCGGTTAGGTCTATAATCCTTTGTATCATTTATAAGCTTTAATATTTTAAAGATTAATATGAAAATTTTACTCATCAATCCTAATGTCGATTCTATTGTTGCTCCCCCCCTTGGTTTGTGTTCTTTAGCTGCAATGTTGAAAAGTAAAGGGTATGGAGACATATTAGGCATAGATTTGAATTTAGATTCTATTTCTGATTTCAAAAGAGAGATTAGAAAGGCAGATATAATTGGAATATCAGTTGTGAGTAAGGTTTTTCCTGATGTTGTAGAACTTTCAAGAGAATTAAAGAAGATAAACCCTAAAGTAAAAATTTGTCTCGGCGGTCCACACCCCTCTCTTGAACCAAGAGACTGTATCAGCCCAAAAACTATAGACTTTGTTATTGTTGGTCACGGAGAGAATTCTTTCTATCAATTAGTTGAAGTATTGGATAACAAAAAAGATTTTTCAAAAATAAAAGGATTATGTTATAAGAAACGGGGTAAAATTAAGATTAGCAAATCATGCGAATTTGTTAAAGACTTAGATGAATTACCATTTCCAATTTTTGATTCCTTTCCTCTTCAAAAATATACGCGCATGAGATTTTTTCCAATAGCTCCAATAATTTCAAGCCGAAGCTGTCCAAATGTTTGTACGATATGTCAGCCAGCACTTCGTAAAATTGCAGGACCATATCGCAAAAGAAGTATTAAGCATGTAATTGATGAAATGAAAGAATTGAGAAAGAAATATAATATAAGACTTTTTGATTTTGTTGATAACACCTTCACTATAAATAAAAATTGGGTTATGGATTTTTGTAAAGAATTAAAAAAGGAAAGGATGAATGTTAAATGGGGTTGTGCAGCAACTATAAAAACAATTGATAAAGAAATGATGAAAGCAATGAAAGAGACAGGTTGCACCTTTCTTAGTTTTGGTATTGAAAGTGGTTCTCAGCGTGTTCTTGATGAAGTTATTCATAAAGGAATCTCTCTTGAAAAGGTAAAGAAAGTCATGAAATGGGCATCTGAACTTAGATTAAGAGTTCATTGTTGGTTTATTATTGGTCTTCCTGGAGAAACTAAAGAAGAGATAATGGAAACTGTTGAACTAGCCAAAAATCTTAATGCAAATTCTGTTATGTTTTCTGTTGGTGTACCCCAACCATACGTAGAAATAACTAGAATAGGAAAAGAAAATAATTGGATTATACCGCACACACTTTCAGATTTAGAAAAGCCTGGTTTTTATTCGTATGGTTTGTTTGGTAATCTCGACCCTTATCTTAGTAGAACATCTTTGTTTCAGACAGATCAGTGGGGTCCAGATTTTATAGAACTTGTTAAATTTAAAATTATTGAAGACTTTAAAGATTGGGACAGATCTGGCTTTGGTTTTAGAAACATTAAAAAAGAATCAAGATATCATTTCATAGAATTTTTTGGTTCAGAACTTTTATCATTTTTTAATGACTTTAAATTAAAACATATCAAATTAATGATGAAAGCAATCAAATATAGACTTTCTTCCTATTAATCAATATTTTCTCAACCTATATTTTATCCCTTCTATTACTATGAAAAGAAAAACACCTAAAACTATTCTTATGCCTCGCTTGACTCCAGAAATTTTCTTATATTTGACCTTTACAGGAGTTTGGGTTATCTTGAATTTGTTTTTAACAGCTGATGAAAGCATACAGTTTTCAATTATATACCCACCATGAATTTTTAATTTTCCGAAACATTTTTTTGAAAAACCAAGCAGTCCACAATTTGTATCTCTTAGAGATGTTCCGAATAGAATGTTGAAAGTAGTTTTCCATATAAAGTTTCCAAGTCTATGTCTGAAAGCAATCTTAGAAAAGTTTCTATAACCCATTACAAAATCTGCTTCTTGTAAAGCTTTAATAATCTTTAAGGATTCTTTAGGTTCATACTGCATATCGGCGTCTATTATCACAATAGCATCCACACTTATTTTTTTTATATATTTCAAACCAGTTTTTATTGCTTCTCCCTTTCCCTTATTTTTTTTATGAGATATAACCACTACTCCAGTTTTTTTTGCAATTTCATATGTTCTATCTTTTGAACCATCGTCAACAACAACAATTCTATCGAAATTTTTCATTTTCTTAAGTTTTGTGATAACCTCTAAAATATTTTTTTCTTCGTTATATGCCGGTATCAAAGCAATAGTTTTAATGTTTTTCACCTTTTAATTTTTTCTTGAAACTGTTATGAACATCCTCGGGTATATTTTTTTACCTTCTTTGTAAGGTAAGGGCAAGTATTTTTTATTTAATTTTTTAATAAGTTTGTCTGTAATGTATACATATTTTTTGAGATCTCTATCATTTACGGTTGTTAAACCCGCAAATTTTTTCTTGTATAAATTTAAAAAAAATTCGTTGATTTGGAAAAAAGAAAGTATTTTATTTATAATAGCTAGAAAATCCGCCTTTAATTTACTCTTATAGCTAATCATATCTTGCATATAAAATTTAGTATCTGGGAAGTATTTTTCTATGACATCCTTTAATTCTTTGAAATAAAATTCTTTTACGTGAAATGGTGTTAGTTTGCAACCAAAGGGAGAAAAAAATTTTTTGTTTGGGGTAGAGCAAATAAATAAACCATTTTTTTTAAGTACCCTTTTACATTCACTTATAAAATTTTTATAATTTTTTATGTGTTCTAATGTCTCAAATGATATCACTACATCAAAAATAGAATTCTTAAAAGGCATTTTTGTGGCATCTAAATGAACAAATTTCAAATTACTTTTTTTATAAAACTTTTTTGCATATTTTAATGCATCGGTAGATTTATCACCACCAATTATCCTCTTACATTTTTTAGCCAGATAATATGAACCATAGCCTGTGCCACAGGCAACATCTAATACATTTTTTCCTCTGATAAATTTTGATGCAAAATAATATCTAAGAACATGTTTTTGATAATCGTCATAATCTATAAGTGGCACTTTATCTGGAATTAGGAAATCGATATATTTTTTTTTCAAATTTTTCACTAAATAACAATTTACATCAATACTTCATATATTTTGACCTGCTCATTTCTGAAAACCTGCTTAAAATGTTCCAAACCCTCTCCTTCTAAGAAGAACATCTTGGTAAAAATGTTCTCTCTTTGGTGGTCTGGTATTAAAACTATATAAGATCTATGCTGTGGTATCCAAACTGCTAACTGTATAGTCTGGTTTACAAATCTAAAGTTAAGCTGTCTTTCAAGAGGCTTTAGAGTATTTATGATCGCTTCCCTTTGTTGATCATCTATTACAAGAGTTTTTGGTATTCCATCTTCATAGAAAATTATTTCTTTGAATATAGCACCGTTTATACCTTGAACAAAAATAGGTATTGGAATATTTCCGCCTTCGTAAACATGAATGCTTCCATATTTTCTAATAACAATGTTTCCAGCTTGATCTGTTGAGGTAGATTCTAAGCCCATTTGCATATACAATGGACAAGTGGGATCGTATCTTGCGTCACACCCAGTTCCAAAGTATTGACACCACTGGAACTTTCCTATCAAATCGTCAGAAGCTATCCAATAAACTTTTTCTGATGTTCCCTGATATTTTCTTATTAATCTTATAGATTCATTTTCATCATTCGTTGCCATTATTTTTCCTAAATCTGTTATTCTATCATTTATGTTGTAGAGGCAGTGTGGTCCACAATGAGCACCATCTCCTATATTTCTTCTTTCAGCTAAACCCGCTATCATATGTCCAGGATCCCACCATGTTCCTATAAGCGATGATTCTGGAGTTTGTGTTTTAAGAAATTCCCAAGCAGTATCCCAATTCGGGTTTATATCTGGACCAAGTGTTTGTCCTATTTGTTGGCCTAAATCAAGTGCTATGAAAATTAAAATTAGACCTAAACCAATGGAAAATGATTTTAGAAGGTTATCCCTTTTAGACCATTCAATGAAAAATCCAAAACCGACAGATACTAAGATTATAAAAAATGCTGACGAAAATTCTGTAAATCTTATTCCTCTTGTTGTTGTTACAGCAGATATTAAAAACAATGTTAAAAGAACAGAAGTCAGGAACAAGTCTTTTCTATAACTATATACTATGCCGAATAACATCATAAAAATAAATATTATTAATAGCGTAGTATCGATTAATGCATCATTTAAAGTAAACCTACCCATAGCTAAAACCCAACCACTTATATTAAATATATCAAATGGTTGCAGTTCTGCAATTGATATGTTTACAATCCATGTTTCAGGTGCTCTGGCGAAATTAATAACAGCATTAAACGCTTCTAATATAGTAATACTTAAATCAAATTTTGTTACAACA
>JGI24422J19971_10003345_pt1 | contig 10024 bp, 7 predicted proteins | sample DeeMarSWOR152_54_FD_19971 | JGI IMG/M metagenome (IMG submission 19971)
CATATCGGTATAAGACCGCAGAGCATCAGTAAGATTGGGCGGTTCAAGGCTGAGGCGACTACGGCGGAGATGGCTGTGGAACTCGTAAGTCTTGCTGAGCAAATGGTTAATAGCGGTGCCAGCTCGCTGCTGATTGAAGGAACTGCTGAGGAGGTGGCGGAGATTATCACAAAACGTTGCGAAGTGCCGGTGATCGGCTGTGGATCAGGGCTGGGTTGTGATGGACAGATACTGATTGCGCCTGATATTTTGGGGCTAACACAAGGGCCAAGTCCAAAGTTTGCAAAGAGTTACGGCAATCTGGCTGAAGGCGCAGTTGAGGCATTCAACGCCTACAGCAAAGAAGTACAAAGCGGCCAATTCCCTGACAGCGAGCATAGCTACCACATGAAATCAGGGGAGCTTGAGAGACTGCAGGAATTGCTAAAAGGCAAACTTAAGGAGGAGAAATTTTAGACTGTATATATTGGGCAGCCGGATACCCAATGAAAACTGTGCCTTAGCGGTGTAAGGAGGCTCACTTTTTCGGCCATTCCGGGATTGGCAGGCCGAGTTCAGCGAGGACCTTTTTCATATCTTCCCAGACTCTCCTTCGGTTTTCCGGGGAGTAATTTCGCAGCAGATAAGCGGTGTGATATGTAGCCATAAGTTTTATAGGCGGTCTGCCGATACCGGCATAGTATTCGAGGAATTGGCCGCGCAATTGGCCTATCGACTTGGTGGTGTTTAACAGCGTCCTGGCTGCGTGAGCACCCAATGCTACAATAATCTCAGGATTTATTATCTCAATCTGTCTCTGAAGATAGGGTAGGCAGCTTATTATCTCATCTGCACGGGGGTCGCGATTCTCCGGCGGGCGACACTTCAGGATATTGCCTATCCAGACATCGCTTCGTTTCAGCCCCATTGCCGAGATTACTTTATCCAACAGTTGGCCGGCTCTTCCGACAAAAGGTCGGCCTTGTGCATCTTCATCGGCCCCTGGTCCTTCACCAACAAACATTATGCGGGCGTTGGAGTTGCCTTCACCCGGCACCGTGTTTGTTCGCAGCGATCCCAGGTCGCATTTGCGGCACTGGCAAACTTCCTCAGCGATTTTTTCAAGCTGCTTTCGCGCCTCGGCGACAGCCGCGCCATCATCTTGTTCGTCTGGCTCGGACGGATTGGCTTTACCTTTGGGAGCGAAGCCGGTGAAAAACTGCTCCATCTGAAGGTGCTGGCGAACAACTTTGTTAATGTCAACGTTTTTTTCCATCGCGGCCGATTGTAACAACATCCTCAAAGTTACGCAATAACAAAAGGTGCTTGCCCAAGCAAGTGCATTTTAACAAACGTGAGGTGGGTCTTTTTATACAAGGCTCTGGGTCAGCATCGCATTGCTAACTTTGAGAAATCCGGGGGGTAACAATCCGAAAGACGAAGTTGCTCTATAGTCACCGATGGAGATTTACAGTCAACAGTTCATCTTCTTCAGAAGGTACAATGAAAAAGCATATCCGCGTCCTTAATCTCATTGGTATAAGAGTTCTCGATACTCTTGACCCTTTCCCACGAATGGGAGCATTTCTCTTTGGTCATAGCCTATGTTCTTTATACAAGGCCCTGGTCGAGCATCGAATCAGCGACTTTGACGAAGCCTGCGATGTTCGCACCCATTAAAAGGTTGCTTGGCTGACCATATTCTTCAGCGGCCTCGTAGCATTGCTTGTGGATGGCAATCATAATGTTGTGGAGCCGTTCGTCGATCTCCTCACGTGTCCAGGAAAGGCGAAGCGAGTTTTGCGACATCTCTAAGCCAGAGGTAGCAACGCCACCGGCGTTTGCTGCTTTGGCAGGGCCATAGAGTATCTTATTGGTGATGAACTGTTCGATAGCTTCTGGTGTGCTCGGCATGTTGGCTCCCTCTGTGACAACATAGCAGCCGTTCTTGAGTAGCGTTTTCGCATCCTTACCACTAATCTCATTTTGTGTTGCACAAGGGAAGGCGCAATCGCATTTAATTCCCCAAGGTCGTTCACCCTCAAGATACTCGACGCCAAATTTCTCGGCATATTCCTTGATGCGGCCACGTCGTATGTTCTTCAGATCCAAAACAAATGCGAGTTTCTCAGCGTCAATCCCGTCCGGGTCATGGATTGTACCGTTGGAGTCAGAGAGGCTGACGACCTTTGCGCCGAGTTGGTTAAGTTTTTCTACGGTGTACTGCGCTGCGTTTCCGGAACCCGAGACAGTACAGACTTTACCTTTGAGGTTCTCACCGCGCGTCTTTAGCATTTCTTCGGTGAAGTACACACACCCGTATCCAGTCGCTTCCGGACGAATGAGTGAACCACCCCAGTTCAGTGCCTTACCGGTCAAAACACCGGTGAACTCGTTGCGGATACGCTTGTACTGGCCGAACAAAAAGCCGATTTCACGTACGCCGACCCCGATATCGCCTGCGGGAATGTCAGTATCAGGGCCAACATGTTTGCAAAGCTCTGTCATAAAGCTCTGGCAGAAACGCATAACTTCGTTATCACTCTTGCCCTTAGGATCGAAGTCTGCCCCACCCTTACCTCCACCCATTGGCAGAGTAGTAAGAGAATTCTTAAATACCTGCTCGAATCCGAGGAATTTCAAAATACTGGCGTTGACGGTAGGATGGAATCTGAGNCCACCCTTGTATGGACCGAGNGCGCTGTTGAATTCGAAGCGAAATCCACGGTTGATATGAATATTGCCATTATCATCCTGCCAGGGGACCCGGAACATAATCTGCCTTTCCGGCTCAACCAAACGCTCGAGAATTTTTGCCTTGATATAGTCAGGGTTTCTATCGAGCACCGGCCCCAAACTGTCGAGAACCTCTTTTACCGCCTGGTGAAATTCGACCTCGCCGGGATTACGTTTGAGAACCTGTTCGTAAACGTCCTGTATAATGGTGTTCGCTTCCACTTTAATAACCTCCGATCAAAATCAAAATTGTGATTTCACACAACTATTGCAATAAATTAAACTAATAGCAGAACCAGGTGATTACCTCCCGGCTATGGAAAGAAGATTTGAAAATTTCACAGTTATCGCGACAGCCGACAATGCAGCGCGTACAGATACCCGAAAAAGATTAAATACTTCTTGAACGGTTCGAAGTCTCTGAAGCTTCGTTGGCATTGTGCCGCCGTAGATTCATTTTCTTACTCTTCACAACTTTGAACTTTTTCCTTGTATTTTATTAGCAACACTAATAATATAAACTCTAAACTAAATACAGCAAGAGCTTTATTTTTATATGAGTTATTAGAGGAGTTTATAATGCATTTAGAAATGCTAAAGATATTTTGCGATTTAGCTGATTTAGGAAGCTTCTCGAAAACGGCTGAAAAACATCTTCTAAGTCAATCTGCAGTCTCACAACAGCTTGCACAACTGGAATTAGCTCACAAGTGCCAATTAATCAACCGAAAGAAAAGACCCATTGAGCTTACAATGGCAGGCCAGTTACTTTACCAGGCCTCCAAAGACATTTTTGACAGATACGAACAATTAAAGAATGAACTAAACGCACTGCAAAAATTCTCCGTTAGCAGAATAAACGTAGCCGCAATTTACAGCATTGGTATGCACACTCTACCGGACTATGTTAAAAGATTTATGGTCAGCTATCCAAATGTTAATGTTCATATCGAATACTTGAGCGGCAGGAAGATTTATGAGATGATTTTGGCAGGCGATATCGATATCGGCCTTGTTGCTGTGCCGAAAAGAGATAAAAGACTGGATGTATATGATTTTGAGGCCGAGCCATTGGTTTTGGCCTGCAGCCCAAAACATCCTTTATCACATGAGTCGCAGGTTGATATTCACAGATTACAATTTGAACGATTCATCGGCTTTGAGAAAGGTTCCCCCACGCGGGTGTGGATAGACAATATTTTAGAGCGTTATAGTATTGTTGTCCGCCCCGTGATGGAATTTGATAATATTGAAACCGTCAAACGAGCAGTGGAGATAAACGCAGGGATAAGCATAGTGCCGCAAACTGCGATTCTTCAGGAAGTTAGCATCGGCACGATAAAGGCGATTGCATTTTCGAATGAGAATTTTGTCAGGCCAACGGGAATAATCGTTCGTAAAGATAAAATTTTGGGCCGAGCTGGCCGATACTTTATTGAACTGCTGCAGAAAAAAGCTAAATAATACGAATGTCGAATATTGGGATTGCTACCCCTTCGGCTGCGCTCGGGACTAAAGCCTCTTTGTGCTGGCGATGGCAGAAGAGGGGGGTATACAATAAGAGCAAAATACTACCTATGACTTATGCGCTTATAATTTGTGCACTGTTTGTACGAGATACGAACTGCTATGTCGATTAAAGCGGTAATATTTGATTTGGATGGAACGATAACCCAGCCTTACTTTGATTTTGACGCCATTCGCGAAGAAATGGGGTTAGAGAGAAATTCCGGACCTGTTCTGGAATCGATGGAAAAAATGACTGCTCAACAACGTGAGGAAGCGGAGAAAATACTACACTATCATGAGCAAAAGGCAGTAACGGAGTCCACGCTTAACGCCGGTGCAAAGCAAACACTTTCGACACTTCGCGCAGCAGACATTCATATCGGGGTGTTAACCCGTAACAAGCGAAGCAATGCCTTTGCTATAGCCCGCAAGCATAACTTGAGATTCGATGCTGTTGTCGGTAGAGAAGACGGTCCGGTCAAACCTGATGCCTTCGGGGTGTTGCAGCTATGTCGGCAATTCGGAGTAAAGCCGGAAGAAACACTTCTTGTGGGCGATTATCTGTTTGATTTACTCTGTGCCAAAGCCGCAGGTGCCGTTGCGGTGCTGCTGACCAATCACGATCAGGCCGATGAGTTTGCTGAGCATGCGGATTTTTGTGTTGAAAATATGAGCCAGATACTTGAAATTATTGAAAATAAAAAATAGCTTATAGTTGGTAGCCGTTAGTGTATAGAGAAAAGGGGAAGCAGATTAAAATGAATAAAAAGATAATTACCAAGGCAGCTATTATCTTGTTATGGACAGTTAGTACGTGCTGGGCCGTTGGGTGCACAAAAAGCTTGGCTGGCTGCCAACCTAAAGAGGCAGATGCTAATTCAGTTGAGACAATCTTAAAACAATTAAAGCAGAAAACCGGAAAGCTTAAATCCTACCAGGGACAGGTTGAATATAAAATCATTCAGCCGTTACTCGAATCAGAAGCACTCAGGAAAGGTGTTTTGTATTATGCGAGATTCGGCAAAAAATCGAAGTTGAGGATGAATTTTGAAACGCTTAAGCAAGATGATGAAAAAGAACGGAAGTGCATCCAGCACTATATTTTCGATGGCGTCTGGCTAACTGAGATCGATTATGAAATGAAGGCTGTTAAACGTTACCAGATGGCTGAACCGAATAAGCCGGTGGATGCCTTTGATGCAGCCAGCGAGAATTTGCCGATAATCGGCTTCACCAAAATAGAGGATTTGAAAGAGCAGTTTGAGGTAAAACTGGTTGAGCGAAAAAAGGACAAGCCGGAAAGTTTTATCCAATTGCATTTGAAAGTTAAGCCGAATTCGACTTATAAGGATGATTATACAACTATTGATTTTTGGATTGACAAGAAATTAGGCCTGCCGGCAAAAGTAGTCACCGTCACGACTGAAGAGGATATTTATGAGATAAAATTTCTCAAGCCGCAGGTCAATAAGAAGATAGATAAAAAGGTTTTCGAGTTTAAGATTCCCAAAGGTTTCGGTGAGCCGGAAATAATTCCACTCAAGAAAAAAGCAAACGAAAATAACTGACGGTTCCTTCTTCTGCCTCATTGCGAGTAATAAATATAACAGGAGCAGGTTGCATGGGGCCTGTAAAAATTGCTGGTAAGGATTTTCAGGAGTTAATTGCAAAACGTGCACAGACGTTGTTGGGCCTTGCGGGCTATCTGTCACAATGCCAATCGAGCAGTGAAATCCTAACACGTCCATTCTTGGGTGAATTGCTTTCGCAATCCATACAACTGGAGGAACTTCTTGACGCTTACGATGCACGCAACAATTGCCGGTGGTGTTCGTTCAGGTCGCTGACAGCGGCGATTAAGCTTTTTTCCGACGTAAGTTACGAACTGCTTCACATACAACATGCATTGCCCGCTTACCGGCTTTTACCGATTGAACAGGATTTTGTTAAGGCCACTGAGGATACGCTTGAGTTTACCAGCGATGTGCTTTTGCGAGCTGCAAAGCAGTTGCTCGTTAAGGCTGACCAGCTTGGTCTTTCAGTACCACCGGAAGATTTGCTTGAGAAATCTTACGCAGAAGAGCTTCCTGGCGGACGACTTCCGCGCGACTGTGTCGCGCGCAGGATCGAGACGGTCTCGGAGACAGTAACTTTACTGGCGACGGCCTTTTTGAACCTGGCCGCTGAAAGTAAAGATGTTCGCGCTGCAAGCCGAGCTAAACCAGAAGAGTACGCCTCCTACGCTTCGGACGTAGTCAGTGAGGAGAAGCTGCGAAGTCTCGAGCTTCGATTCCATAACCTTCAGTCGCTGTACGATACATACGTTTCCGGTACCGAAGCCGAGGGTTTGGATACAGACTTGCCGGTTCTGAGAGGGCACATAAGCGTTGTCTTTCATCTGCTGAAAATGGCTACATTGTTCGCTCACTACTACGAGAGGCATTTGAACAAGCAGCCGTGCGATTCGCCAGCCCGGCAAAGGCCTATATTAAAAGCCGAGGCGTTGCTGGGCGTACTAATGAACTACTCCATCACCCATATCGGCCTTTATATCGGCTGTGCGGAACATCTGTGCCAGGAAATGCTAAAGCGCTACGCCGAGGTTGACAGGATCGAAGTTTCCATTCCTCGATACCGTGGCTTCCACGTACGGCCTTCAACGTTGATTTCTAAGCTTGTCTTGCACTACGGAAGCGATGTTCGAATGCAACTGGATGAGGAAGTTTACGATGCCTGCTCTCCGCTGGAGCTGTTCCGCGCCAACGAAAAGATAAACGCACAAAAACGGCGATGGCTGGCCGCGGAAACCGTCCGTCTCAAGCTTGTCCAGGAAGAAGTGGGCCAGAGCGACATAAATGCAATAGTTCGAAATGTTGTGCTCACGTTGGCCGAGCAGAGTAAATTAATCCTGTATGAACAACCTCTGAAGCTACCGGAGGAGCCCGCCCGAAAGGAAGGAACACTGCTGGAGAAGGTTACTGACGAGATGTCCCAACTGCTGGCGCTTGGTAAGATCGATATCGACACAGACATAACGGCGACGTTTGTCGGTGATAAGAGAGTTCTGGCCGACATCAGACTTCTGGCGGAATCAGGATACGGCGAGGATAACTTCGGTCACAATATTTCTCTGCCGAAAGAGCTTGTGTACCTGCGGCGGTGAACAATCAGTTGGGGCAAATTAGTGAAAGGTGCCAGAATGAAATATGCTGTGAAAACAACTTGTAAGCGCAAAAGTCGTAAATTACCAGGTACCCTGATGTTCTTGTGTTCTTGTGCTGTTATGCTCTTATGCTCATCTGTTTCTGTCCGGGCCGAAACGCTGCCCGAAACAGCCAGGCTTCTTCCTCCTGAAACAATCCTTCTGGTGGATATCGACGATTTTAGCCAGCTTCGAACACAGTTCGAAAAGACTGACTTTTACAAATTCTACAAGGACCGGGCAATGGCTGCCTTTTTCGATGACTTTAAAACCAAAGGGAGCGAAAGAATCCGTGAGCAGGATAACAAAGTTCTCAGAACAATTGTCAATGTGGATGCATTGCCTCAAGGAAGAGCGGCCGTCGCTTTAGTACTTAATCCGCCAACGGCCCAGACAAAAGATGCCAGTGAGCTGCCGCTGTTGTTCATAACCCAGTGGGGCCAAACAATAGCTAAGGTCAGAGAAGTGGTAGACAAAATGGTCAAAGAAGCTGTTGAAGATGGTGCCCACCGGAGAACCGAAGACTATCGTGGCGTTAGTATCACAACCCTAATTAACCAGTCTTCCGCAGCTCTAAGCTATTGTTATATTGATGACAGTCTCATAGGCTCGGTGAATCTGGATGTTCTCAAATTTGTCATCGCACATATCAAGGGTGCCGCCAGCCCAGCACTTGCTGATGACGCCGATTATACCACTACCTTAAAAACCATTGGGCCGCATGCACCGGGGCGGGTTAATTTATACGTTAATATAAAACAAATCTTAAAAACAATAATTGCTGAGGATGCTACCGGCGAAGCAAAAACAATAATGGCTAACTTGGGTCTCGATAACGTTATCTCTTTCGGCTGTTCGATTGGCCTTGGCGGGGGCCCTGGCAACTCTTCTTTTGGAAAAGCATTCCTGAAAACTGATGGCGCCAAAAAGGGTATTTGCAAAATGCTTGATGTTGAATCCGCTACTCTTAGAGCGCCGCAGTTTATTCCTGCCTCTGCATTTTCGGTTTCATTTGTGAATTTGAATATCAAGAAAGCCTATAGTGAACTTGCCAATATCCTTAACAGTATTTCACCGCAATTTGCTGCGATAATGTATATGCCGCTTTTGCCATCGAGTCCGCAAGGCGAACCGCCATTGCAGTTAAAAACTGATATTATCGACCATCTCGGCTCGCAAATTATAATCGCCCAGAGCACAAGCAAGCCTTCTGGCAATGCCGGATCGCAGGTGCAACCAAAATCACTTGTTGCTGTGGCGCTCGATAACCGCAGTGCCCTTGAAAAATCTTTGTCGCTTCTGCACAGCAGGATAATAGCTCCAAACCCCGACGCCCGGCGCGAGCTTCTGGGCCACACGATGTATTTGATTGACTTATCGACCATGCTGCCGGCTTTCAAGCCAGGCGAGAGGACACCAATGCAAGCCCTTCTCAAGCCAGATGCTCCTAAAATGCCTAAATTGGCATTTACCGTCACTGACACTCATCTGATTTTCGCGAGCGAATCAGTTGTTGAACAAGCCATCCGGACATTGAGCAGTACCGAGACCGTATCGGTGGGTTCTGCGAATTGGTTTAATAAGGCCAAATCAGCTATTCCTTCGGTGGTAGGAATGGCCGGCTTGCAAGACATTTCAGCATCGGGCGAATACTTCTGGCAAATGTTGCAGAAAACAAGCAAAAAAAGTAAGGCTGAGGATTCGAGTGTTAAGATGGGCGTCGCGATGAGCCCCCGGTCGGTCTTGCCGTATTTGATGTCTTCACAGGCAGGTTCTGATTTGTTTAATTTTGGTCTTTTACCTGAGTTTGATGCTGTGCGCAAGTATTTTGGCTTATCTGCTTTTTATGGTATCAGTAGGCCGGATGGCTTCTTCTTTGAATTCAAATATCTTAATCCTGTTGGCAATTGATGATTGGAAAAGCATTGAAGATAATCAAGGGGAGTCAATTATCAATTATCAGTGTATGACTTTGTTAAGGGGATAAGTGATTATTCCTGAGGCGCCAGCGCGTTTCAAAGCCGGAACCAGGGACCGCTCGACCTTGTCGTCGACGATGACTTCTATTGCCACATAATCAGAATCAGCCAAACTCGAAATAGTCGGGCTTTTCTCAGCAGGCAGTATCTTTAAAACGCGCTCCAAATCGTCCTTTTTAATATTCATCTTTAGCCCGACTTTACTGTGGGCTTCGATTGCAGCATTGAGCAGTATGCAGATTTCTTCTAATTTTTTCTGTTTGAACTTATCCTGCCAGGACTGCTTATTTGCAATAAATCTTGTCGTAGAGTTTATTACGGTATCTATGATTCGCAGATTATTTGCGCGCAGTGATGCGCCGGTCTCGGTAAGCTCCACTATCGCATCCACCAGTCGAGCCTTTACCTCGGTGGCACCCCAGCTAAATTCGACCTTTACGTCGATATTTTTATCTGCGAAGTATTTCTTTGTTACGTTAACCAGCTCGGTTGCGATTATACCGCCGGCCAAATACTTCGCACTTTTAACTCGCGATTCATCAGGCACAGCCAGGACCCATCTGGCCGGTTTGCCCGTAGCTTTGCTGTAGGCAAGCTCACAAACATCCACCACGTCGCA
>JGI24422J19971_10003346_pt1 | contig 10022 bp, 9 predicted proteins | sample DeeMarSWOR152_54_FD_19971 | JGI IMG/M metagenome (IMG submission 19971)
ACCGGATGTCGAAGAAGCATGTCATCGTTGCTGGTACAGTGGGCGCGGCTCTGGTCTCCTTGGGCGTTGCTCTGGCCCTGACCTTGGGCTACCTCGGGCCTGAACGCCCCGGGTCTTGGTGGATTCTAGCCGTGGCCGGTGCACTGCAGGGGGGCATCATGGCCCTCATGATACCGGCCCGACTGGCTATCGTCCCGGAGATTGTCGGTAGAGAGGAACTACTGAACGCCGTGTCGCTGAACACGATGGAGATGAACGGCCTTCGAATGCTGGCTCCGGCATTAGCTGGCTTCCTCGTGGAAAGCTTCGGTTTCGACACCCTCTACTATGTCATGACCGGCTGCTACCTGGTGGGAGCTATCATCTTCTCCTTTCTGCCTCGCACCGGCACAGCGGCTACTCCTGGCCCTAATGCGCTGGCTCAGATGAAAGAAGGGCTTAACTATATCCGCCATAATACCGCCATTCTCCTCATCCTGTTCTTTACCGTTTTCGCTGTCATCCTCACAATGCCCTATTATGTGCTAATGCCCATTTTTACTGAGGATATCCTGATGGTTGGTGCTGCAGGCTTGGGGATACTGATGAGTGTCTCTGGTGTTGGTGCTATCATTGGCTCACTTGTTCTTGCCTCCCTGCCCAACAAGAAGCGTGGTCTAATGTTCTTAACTGGCAGCCTCATTCTGAGCCTGGCATTGATAGGCTTCTCTTTCTCCGGTTCGTGGCACCTCTCCTTAGCCCTGATTGTCATTGTTGGGCTGGGAGATACGGCACGAATGACTCTGGGCACTACCCTGCTCCAGTACTATACGGAGGAGGAGTACCAGGGCCGGGTGATGAGTATCTTCGTAATGCAGTTTGGCCTGATGGGCTTTGGCGCCTTTGGTGCGGGACTGCTGACCGAGGTTGTGGGAGTACAGTGGGCAGTTGGCGGGCTTGCTGCTGTTCTTGTCCCTGTGACTCTCCTGGTAATAGCCTTCGCCCCCCGTCTACGGAGGCTGGACTAGATACAAGTGCTCTGGCTTAGCAGGTCCTGCCACAAAGCTGCCTGACACCCGGCCATATCGTCCCTGCACACCCCACAAACCCAAAGGAAAGTAGAGTTGACCTCCAGGCGTGACGTGAGGGAAAGGATTCCTTCACGCCTCAATGATTCATAACTCCCCTGCCCCCTCTTACCTTAAGAGGGGAAATTTTGAGCCTCTGGCCCTTTTATAGATTCTTACATTGTAAGAGAGGTGTAGTTTGATATTTGAGTGGTAAATAGCTAAATGTTAAAATTCGGTCGGGATTTATGGAGATGGGGCAATTCTATAGTGGGCTGAGATAGTAGAGGGTTAGATGCGAAGGATATATCTGGACCATGCTGCCACCACGCCAACTCATCCTGAGGTGGTGAAGGCCATGCTGCCTTATTTTGCCGATGCCTTTGGCAATCCTTCGAGCATCTATTCTTACGGACAAGAGGCAAAGGGGGCCGTAGAAGAGGCCAGAACTAAAGCAGCGGAACTTATCGGTGCTCGGAGCGAGGAGATTATTTTTACCAGCGGAGGAACGGAGGCGGATAATTTTGCCCTGAAGGGCGTGGCTTATGCTAATGAGCACAAAGGGAACCACATCATCACCACCGCCATTGAGCACCATGCGGTGCTGGAGGCGTGCAAGTTTTTAGGAAGAAGAGGATTTAAGATAACTTACCTCCCTGTAGATGAGTACGGCCTGGTTGACCCTGACGATGTCAAGAAAGCTATTACCGATAAAACCCTCCTTATCTCAGTCATCCATGCCAACAACGAAGTCGGAACCATAGAGCCTGTGACAGCAATAGGCGAAATTGCCCGAGAGGCTGGGGTCTATTTTCACAGCGATGCCGTGCAAACGGTGGGGCATATCCCGGTGAATGTGGCTGAGCTTAAGGTGGACCTGCTCTCTATTTCCGCGCATAAGTTCTACGGGCCTAAAGGAATTGGAGCGTTGTATGTCAGGAAGGGCACCAGGTTAGTTTCCCTCATGCATGGAGGGGAACAGGAAAAGAGGCACAGGGCTGGTACAGAAAATGTCCCGGCTATCGTGGGGTTGGGCAAGGCGGTGCAGCTTGCCGGGCGGGAGATGGGCAAGGAAGCAGAACGGTTGGCTTGTCTTCGGGATAAGCTGATTAAAGGTCTCGGGGAGAAGATTGACCACATCCGCTTGAATGGTCATCCCACGAGAAGGCTGCCCAACAATGTCAATGTAAGCGTGGATTTTGTGGAAGGGGAATCCATGCTTTTAAATCTTGATTTAGAGGGCATCTGCGCTTCTACCGGCTCAGCCTGTAGCTCGGCAAGCCTGGAACCATCCCATGTTCTTCTGGCGCTGGGGCTTCCTCCCGAGCAAGCTCATGGCTCGCTCAGGTTTACCCTGGGGCGAGAAAACACGGAGGCAGATATAGAACGAGTCCTGGAGGTCTTGCCGGGAATTGTCGCCAGGTTGCGAGCCATGTCCCCACTTTTGAAGACTAAAAAATAGGAGCCGAACAAATGTCTGATGTCTGGTCACAGTACAGCGAGAAGGTGATGGAGCACTTCAGGAATCCCCGCAATGTCGGGGAGATGGAGAACCCTGATGGTGTGGGGCATGTCGGGAATCCTGTCTGCGGCGATATCATGGAGCTTTATATCAAGGTCAAGGATGGCATCATTGTTGACGCTAAATTCAAGACCTTCGGCTGTGGAGCGGCCATCGCCACCAGCTCCATGGTCACTGAGATGGTGAAGGGGAAGAGCATAGAAGAGGCTTTGAAAATCTCCAATGAAGCAGTTGCTGAGGCTTTGGATGGGCTGCCGGCGATTAAGATGCACTGCTCGGTCCTGGCCGAGGAGGCACTCAAATCGGCCATTGAGGATTACTTAGGAAGGCAGAAACTGAAGAAGTAGGCCTAGCATCTAGGCATTCAGCTTTGTTTTCCTGTCGTTCTATCCAGTCTGTTGGATGTCTCAGACACTATTCCATTTAAACTCAATTGACTTTATACAGTATATGAATTATAATTCATATAAACGGGGATTCATATACCAGTAGTGGAAGACCAAGCAAGGTTTCTGAGGTGCATTGGAGAGCCGACGAGACTCCAGATACTTAAGCTGCTGGCTGAGGGCGAGAGATGCGTTGGTGAACTCGCCAGCGTTCTGAATAAGGAACAATCGTTGGTTTCGCACCACCTGAGAGCTCTTAAGGAATGTAACATTGTGAAAGAGAGGCAAGAAGCTCAAAAGGTTTACTATAAGCTTACAGATGCTAGATTAGCCAGGTTAATTATTGATTGCGAAGCTCTAATGAAGGAGCTATTGCTATGCAAATGTCAGGAGGTGAATTATGAAAAAGAAGAAAATTAAGGAAATGGTGAAGGATAGATATGCCCAGATAGCTAAGCAAGACCAAGAGAGTTGCTGCCCAAGTTGTGGTTGTGGAGCCAGCTCTTTGTTGCAAGCTGACGTTATCGGATACTCAAAAGAGGATTTAGAGCATATACCAGAGGAGGCGATTATGGGGTTGGGGTGTGGCAACCCCATCGCCATAGCGGACCTCAAAGCTGGTGAGGTGGTCCTGGATTTAGGGTCAGGAGCTGGGGTAGATGTGTTCTTGGCAGCTAATAAGGTTGGTCCAACCGGCGGGGTTATCGGGGTGGATATGACGGAGGAGATGGTAGATAAGGCAGAAGGAATCGCCAGGAATTATGGCTACCGTAACGTGGAGTTTCGCCTGGGGGAAATGGAGAAGCTTCCTGTCGAGGATAAATCTGTGGATGTCATTATCAGCAACTGCGTTATCAATCTCTCACCGGACAAATCCAAAGTCTTCCAGGAGGCTTACCGAGCCCTGAAGCCCAAGGGCAGGCTCATAGTCTCCGATATAGTTTCCGAGGGAAATCTTCCTGCGGAGATAAGGAATAATCTCGATGCTTGGGCATGTTGCATCGGCGGGGCTTTGGAGCAGCAGGAATATTTGGAAGAAATAAAGGAAGCCGGCTTCACGGATGTGCAGGTGGTGTCCAGCAATGAGTTTTATATAGAAGGCGAGGGAAGCCAAACACTGGCGAAGCTTCAGAGCATTACCGTGAAGGCTTATAAGTAACAAAGTGAGGCGCAATATGCCCCAGGAAAAGGAGAGAAGATTAGGGGTTTGGGAGAAATATCTGAGCTTGTGGGTGGCGCTCTGTATTGGTGCCGGGATTGGGCTGGGAAGGGTTTTCCCTCAAATCTCTGATATATTAGGCGGGCTAACTGTCGCCAATGTTTCTGTCCCAGTGGCTGTCTGTTTGTTCTTGATGATTTATCCCATAATGGTGCAGATAGATTTTGGCCAGGTAAGAGAGGCAGTCAGAACCCCCAAGCCGATAGTCACCACTCTTGTCGCCAACTGGGCAGTGAAACCCTTCACCATGGCTTTCTTCGCCTGGCTGTTCATGGGCGTGGTTTTCAAAGGTTTCTTATCTCCCGAGCTTGCCCAGGAATATCGAGCGGGGATGATTCTCCTCGGGGTGGCTCCCTGTACTGCTATGGTTTTGATGTGGAGCTATCTGGCAAGGGGAAATATGGCGCATACACTGGTAATGACTGCCATAAACTCGCTGTCAATGGTAGTGCTCTATGCCCCGCTGGCCCGATTTCTCCTGGGAATTTCAGGAATCGTCATACCCTGGAAAACGGTAGCCTTTTCGGTAGCAGTCTACATTTGCCTTCCCCTTTTATGTGGTTACTTCACCAGAACGCAGGCCATTAAGCGGGAGGGCACAACCTGGTTTGAATCAAAACTTGTTCCTCCATTGCGCACAGTTTCTATAATCGCTCTCTTAATCACCCTGGTGATTTTATTCAGTCTACAGGGAAACATAATCGTAGAGATTCCAGCGGTTGTGGGCATGATTGCTGTTGGTATATTCTGTAATATCCTTTTTGTTTTCGCTCTAACTTACCTGCTCTCCAAGCCTATCCGACTCTCTTATGAGGATGCGGCGCCAACAGCGATAATCGCTGGAAGCAACCACTTTGAGGTAGCCGTTGCCGTGGCCACGACCATCTTTGGCCTCTCTTCCGGTGCAGCGCTGGCTACAGTTGTGGGCGTTCTGACAGAAGTCCCCTTTATGCTCTTTCTGGTATGGCTCTGTAAGAAGACGAGATCTTTCTTCTACCAGCCACGGCTTCAATATGGAGGTAAATAGTTGATAGTTCAATATTTCATAGTATTTAAGGATTATCTCATTGAGGTATTGCCCTTCCTAGCAATAGGGTTCCTACTGAGTGGCTTAATTCACGAATTTGTGCCCTCAGAATGGGTGGAGAGACACCTTGGTGGAGGGGGAATAAAGCCCATCCTTTACTCCACCCTTGTGGGGACAATCCTTCCCATCTGTTGCCTCGGCTCCCTCCCGGTGGCGGTGAGCCTGCGTCAGAAGGGGGCGAGGCTGGGACCAGTGCTAGCTTTCCTGGTGGCAACGCCAGCGACTTCCATAACTGCCCTTCTCGTCACCTATGGTCTCTTGGGATTGAATTTCACCATATTCATCTTCTTTGCCGTGATAGCCATGGGGTTAGTCACGGGGTTGGTGGGAAATACGGTCGAGGGCAAAGCCAAAGCCAAAGTTCTTGTTCCTCCAGCGCAGCAGGCTCTTGACCCAGTTTGTGGGATGAATGTTGAGGTGGGAAAAGCGGCTAAAACAAAATATGGCGGGGAGACGTATTATTTTTGCTGTTCCCACTGCCAGCAAGCCTTTGAAGATAGTCCAGAGGAATATATAGGAGCTTATTCCCGGAATATTGCTCACCGAGTGAAGCACGTGTTCAGGTATGCCTTTGTGGATATGGTCAAGGAGATTGGGCCGGAGTTGCTTCTGGGTCTGGCCCTGGCGGCTTTGGTAGCGGCGGTGGCTCCGGTGGGGGAGTTCGTGGGTGCTTACCTCGGTGGGGGATTGGGGTATCTTTTCAGCCTTGGCTTTGGCTTAATCATGTATATCTGCTCCACAGCCAGTGTCCCCCTGGTCCACGCCTTCGTGGTGCAGGGAATGAACATTGGCGCAGGAATGGTGCTCTTATTAGTGGGTCCGATTACCAGTTGGGGCACTATTCTGGTTCTGAAGAAGGAATTCGGCGGCAAGATTCTAGCTGTTTATCTGGCGGTCGTCTGTGTGATGTCTCTGGCTCTGGGCTATTGCTTCTCGCTGATATAGTGGTATGAGGGGGCAGGAAAGGAATGCCATCTGCTAATTGTGTATAATTAAGAATCCGTGATTGTGGGGTTGAAATATAAAGGCCGGCACATGTTAACGAAGAACGATTTAACCAGATATGAACACCAGATTTTGTATACAGGCTTTGGTAAGGAGGGTCAAAAAAGACTTAAACAGTCCCACGTAGTGGTAGCCGGACTTGGTGGACTGGGATGCACCGCCTCTCTATATCTAACGTGTGCCGGCGTAGGCCATATCACCCTAATAGACTGTGACCGTGTAGAACTCTCTAACTTAAGTCGGCAGGTTCTTCATTACGAGGAAGATATTGGAGATAAAAAGCCCTTTTCCGCAGCAGAGAAGCTGGCTAAATTAAACTCCTCAATAGAGGTTACCCCTGTTTTCAGGAAGATTACTGAGCATAATGCCAGGGAGATTATCAAGGGAGCAAATTTAGTAATAGATGGAATGGATAATTTCAAGACCAGGTTTATTCTTAACAAGGCATGCGTTGCCGAAGGAATAGCCTTCATCCATGGGGGTGTCCAGGGGCTCTTTGGCGAGGTTACTACTATACTCCCTGGTAAAACCCCCTGTCTCGCCTGCATTTTCCCTGAAGTTCCCCAGAGAAGAAGCATATTTCCTGTTTTTGGTGTAGCACCGGCCTTAATTGCTAGCTTACAAGTGACAGAAGCAATCAAACTTCTGGCCGGGTTCGGGTCTTTGCTAACAGGGAAGATGTTATATTTCAGTGGTGACACGATGGAATTCACATTTCGTAACTTGGTAAAAAACCAAAATTGCAAGGTCTGCGGGATAAAGCAGGTCTAAAGATGAGCATCAAGGCAAGGCTGATGTTATATGGCTAAAATAATTGCCGTCTGTAAGAGTAAAGAAAAGGGTACAAAAAAGAAAGCTGTAGCCGAGGGTATCCTTAAAGAGGACTACGGTCTTGTTGGGGATGCCCACGCTGACTGCTGTACCCATCGGCAGGTGAGTCTATTGGCGATGGAAAGTATCGATAAGGTGAGAAGGCTGGGCTTCGAGGTGGGTCCCGGTGATTTTGCTGAAAATCTCACCACCCGAGGGGTGGAACTCATCTCCCTGCCTGTAGGCACAAAAATCTCCATTGGTCAGGACATCCTCCTCGAGGTTACCCAGATTGGCAAGGAGTGCCACAGAGGTTGCGCTATCTACCAGGAGATAGGCAAATGCGTCATGCCCAAGGAAGGGATATTTACCAAGGTGATTCACGGTGGTCGTGTCAGGGCTGGAGACCGGATAAAGATAGGGAAAGGGGATAGTGAAACAGAGAAGTTTCCTATATTGAAGTTTACCGAGACAGGCAGCAGCAGCATTGAGGATATAGTGGCTAAAGAGTTTCCCCTCACTATCATCTTAAATAACCAGGAGCTGGCGACCTTGCTCTGTTCCCCGGCGAATTTAAAGTATTTGGCGGTCGGGTTTCTTTTCTCCGAGGGATTACTTAAGAGTAAAGATGAGATTAAAAGGATAGTGGTTGATGGCCGGAAGGGCGCGGTGCGGGTGGAAACTGAAAGGAGGGAAGAGCCTGTCAGAGATGTTTTGTCTAAGAAGGTTATGGCTTCTGGAGGTGGGAGAGGAGCCTCTTTTTATAGTATTGCTGCTGCTCAGGGTCAGGGGAAAATCGAATCTAAGATTGAAATCTCCGCTCTCGAGGTCTCAGCCCTGGCTAACAAGTTTCAACGTCGCTGCCAGATTTATCGGGCGACGGGTGGTGTCCACAGTGCTGCCTTGTGTGATGATAAGGATATTTTAGTGTTTAGCGAAGATATAGGAAGGCATAATGCACTGGACAAAATTTTTGGCGAATGCCTCTTAAATGACATAACGACGGACGACCATATAATAATCACCAGCGGAAGGGTCTCTTCGGAGATATTGCTCAAGGTAGCTAAAAGAAGTGTTCCCATAATTGTCTCTAAGTCCGCCCCCACTAACCTAGGGGTGAGATTAGCTGCTGATTTGGGCGTGACCCTGGTGGGCTTCGTCAGAGGAAAGAGGATGAATGTGTACACCCATGCCGAAAGGATAGCCCCGAATGAAAAATAAGGATGCTGGACTGGTAGAGAAAATCGCGGCTCTTAAGAAAAGGAGGAATGCTGTTATCCTTGTCCATAACTATCAACTGGGTGAGGTTCAGGATATAGCCGACTTTGTCGGCGATTCTTTAGAGCTAAGTCAAAATGCGGCTAAAACCGGTGCCGATGTAATTGTGTTCTGCGGAGTTCACTTCATGGCGGAAACAGCCTCTATCCTCTGCCCTGATAAGGTGGTCTTGTTGCCTGATATAAACGCTGGCTGCCCCATGGCGGATATGATTACCGCTGAACGCTTACGGGCGAAGAAAGAGGAACATCCTCAAGCAGTGGTGGTCTGTTACATCAACTCCTCAGCCGAAGTAAAGGCGGAATCGGATATCTGCTGTACATCGGCCAATGCCGTCAGGGTNGTAGAAAGCCTGGACGCCCGGGAGATACTTTTTATCCCTGACCAATACCTCGGGCATTACGTCTCGACCAGGACGGGCAAAAAGATGATTCTTTGGCCCGGCTTCTGCCCCACCCATGTCAGGATAAAGCCGGAAAGGATAAAGGAGTTGAAGCAGGAGTATCCTCAAGCCAAGGTGGTAGTGCATCCAGAGTGCCGGCCAGAGGTCATCGCCCTGGCTGACGAGGTATTTAGCACCAGCGGGATGTGCCGATATGCTCAGCGAGATGAAGTCAGTGAGATGGTTGTGGGCACGGAGCTGGGGATAATACACCGACTTAAAAAAGAAAATCNTGGCAAGAGGTTTATTCCTGTTTCCGAACAGGCAATATGTCCCAACATGAAGTTGATTACCTTGGAGAAAGTTTTGTGGTCTTTGGAGGAGATGAGCCCTGAGGTGAAGGTTCCTGAGAGAATTCGGCTCAAGGCCAAAGCTGCCGTGGATAAGATGCTCGAGGGGAAATCAAAAATCAAAGGTCAAAAGTCAAAATGACAAATCAAAATGCAAAAATTGAACAAACCCAAATGTCAAAATCCAAATGCTTAAATGCTAAGACTATTCCGATTTGCCTTTGGATTTTGAGCTTGGTTTGACATTTGAGCTTTGCCATTTGACATTGTTCAGGAGTTAGCCAAGGGATTGCCACGCTTCGCTCGCAATGACAAAAACCTCAAGTGGCTAGACATTGCCTGCCAATAGGGGTATACTAGCTGGCACATTTTCCAAGCCGCCGCTCCAGTAGCCAAAGGGAGGCTGACTAAGGATGGACGAAGTTATTATTTCCCGTGCCATTGTTGAAAGCTACATGAAAGACTTCATAGGGGCGATGGAGGCGGATGTTGCTGTAGCTGGGGCGGGGCCGGCTGGGCTTGTTACCGCCTACTATCTGGCGAAAGAGGGAATAAAGGTGATAGTGTTTGAAAGGCAGCTTCGTGTTGGTGGTGGCATGTCTGGGGGAGGGATGATGTTTAACCGCATCGTCCTTCAGGAGGAAGGCAAGCGGATATTAGATGAGTTTGAAGTTTCAGCCGAACAATATGAAAAGGGGTACTATGTCGCTGATTCACTGGAGGCTATTTCCACTATCTGCTCAAAGGCGATAAAAGTCGGGGCGAAGGTTTTCAATTTGATTAGCGTTGAAGACGTGATGGTCAGGGAAGATGACAGGATAACCGGGTTTGTTTTGAATTGGAGCGCTGTTTCCTGGTCGAAGCTGCATGTAGACCCTCTAACTGTCAGGTGCAAGGTGGCTGTAGATGCCACCGGGCATGACGCTGAAGTCTGCCG
>JGI24422J19971_10003349_pt1 | contig 10013 bp, 9 predicted proteins | sample DeeMarSWOR152_54_FD_19971 | JGI IMG/M metagenome (IMG submission 19971)
AGTGATGCTGTTCATTCCATTGTTCCCGGAGGCGGCAGTGACTTGATGTCCGGTCTGCAGCTGGGATACAAGGAGGTACTTTCAAATTACCATAAAGATTACGCGAACCAGGTGCTCTTTCTGACCGATGGAGTGGGATTTTCTGAAGAAATTTATGAGATGGCAGCAGCGTACCGGGAAATTGGGATAAATGTTACTGCAATCGGGCTGGGCGAGGATTGTGATCTTACATTTATTGATAAATTAGCTGACTGGGGAGGAGGGGGCTCCCGGTTTATTGCAAGCAGAGAAAAAATGGAAGAAATTTTTGGAAGTGAGTTTGGTCAGATGGTCGTTCCCGCGGCCCGTGATGTGGAAATAGAGCTGTACTGTCTTCAAAACCTTGCGGATGTGAAGGCCTGGGGCTACCATGCGGAGATAGAGCGTCAGTGGGATAATTATGAAAATCAAGATGGAAAGCCTCCCGTGCCTTACGGTATAACCGTAGATTCCGCAGGAAATGTTTATATTGTTGATGACGCGAACAACAGGATACAAAAATTCGATAGAAGCGGAAACTTTGTGGCCGAGTGGGGGCGCAAAGGAATCAGGAATTGGGACAGGGATGTTGAAACAAAGGCAGACGAAGTAGAAGGTAAATTTTACCGGCCGAGAGGTGTAGCTGTGGACCCGAGTGGGTACATCTACGTGGCTGATTCTGGAAACACCCGGATACAAAAGTTTGACGGTAATGGGAATTTCATGATCCAGTGGGGTGGGCCAGGAAGAGGAAAGGGAAAATTTAAAGGGCCGGTCGGTGTAGCAGTAGATTCGAGGGGGTACATCTACGTGGCTGACTCCGGAAACAACCTGATACAAAAGTTTGACAGCAATGGGAATTTTATTACACAGTGGGGTGGTGCGGGTTCTGAAGATGGGCAGTTTAACGCTCCCACTGCTGTGACCACAGATGTATACAGGAATGTATATGTTGCTGATTCTTTAAACAATCGGGTACAAATATTTGAAAGCAATGGTACCTATATAACAAAAATTGACAGCAGCAGTTCTGGAGGAGAGGTTTTCAGTCCAACAGGAATAGCTGTAGACATTAATGGGAATATTTATGTCGCAGACTCAAGAAGTAAAAAAATACAAAAGTTTGATATTGATGGAAAATTTGTTTCCATGTGGGGAAGTTATGGAAGTGAGGACAGAACCTTCGGTGATTTGACGGCAGTAGCAGTAGATATGGGTGGAAATATCTATGCCGCTGACGCTGTTCACAACAGTATACAGAAGTTTGACAGCGCCGGAATCATCATGATAAAACAACCAATACGCTTTTATCTTTCTACTGTAAATCTTGGTGATTTCGAAACTATTGTGATTAAAGCCAAACTTCCGGCACAGGATTCGGAAGGCAGTAAGAGCATTGCCCGTCTTAAGGTGAGCTATACAGATATGGACGGGAAAAGAGTCGAGATGCCCCCGATGGACCTCACTGTTAAGTTTGTCAATACGAAAAACCCGATAGACGGAATTTCCAACGCGACTGTTTTAAGGGCGGCAACCATGCTGCATTACGCCCAGGCGCTCAAAAGAATAGGCAAGGAGTATTATGCGGGGAATATCGAGAGTTCTTTGCACATGACCAATGAAATTAAAAAGGAGTTGTTAAACGCCAGCGAACGTCTAGGAGATGTAAGTTTTGAAAATGAGCTTACCGTGCTTGAAAAATACGTAGATAAAATGGGTGTTGAGTCGGGTCTCAGTGAAGAAGAGACTACGATGATTGTACAGGACAGAGAACTAGTCGCTGTGAGCTATGACCGTGATATTCACGATCACCTGAACAACCTTTTCGAGGAAATAATGCTGGATCTACGGGCCCGGGAGGCAGGTAATATCGCGTTATTGGGATTCAGCTTTCCAGATAACCGTCAGACAAAGATTCTGGACTTACTCAATGAAACCGCAGAATCTTATCTTTCCGAATTGTCTAAATTCAAAGTCCTTGAGTGGGAGAGAATTGATAAGATCCTAACAGAGAAGGAACTCTCGCTCTCTGATCTGATGGATACAAATAAAGCTATCGAAGNCGGCGAGGTTTTATCCGCAAACTATATTCTTACTGGATCGATCATCGAAATGAGCGAATCTGTTGTGATTTTTTGCCGTGTAGTTAACGTAGAGACGGCAGTAATCGAGTCAGTAGGTCAAGTCATTGTGCCCAGGAATGAAGAAGTAAATGCCATGCTGTAGCGCAATAACTTCAAACCGGATGATTTCTCCACCACTTCCAAATTCACTGTAAGGAAATAATTGTCACTTACCAGTATGTCAATTTTACACTTTAAAAAAACCAATTGAGATCTTTGTTATAATGTGGCAGGACATCGATTTTAATAAAAATACCCCGAGTGTACGGAGGCAGTTTTTAGGAAGCACATTTCTCCTCTTGGACGAGCTTCGAAACTTCTGTTACACAAACAGGATAGAAATCCCGAATTTTCTTGCCACTTAGATAGTTAGAGTAGGTTCAATCGTCGTGAAAATGGACAAACCTTGATCAGAGCCTCACAAACCGATAATGGCCTTTGATCTGCGAAGATCTTTGGGGTCAGCCCTTGATTTAGGACATATTAAAACAGTACTAATTATTTCATGTTATTTATTAGTACCCTATTTTTTACTATTAGTTTTTTGAGCCGGACTTTATTGAAATGTAAGAATTGACTATTATTCACCCAACGATTAATTGATTATGTTATCCCTATCAGAAAATTATGAATATCGAAACAATTTTACCAAAGATTAAGGCGAAAGGATCTTTTCATGAGTGTAATTTCACTGACTCCCGTTGATTATCTTTTTACGGGTACTGGGGCACATCCAGTAACCTTCGCCCTCTCATATAAAGAAAACCCCGATCCAGCTGTTCTTCGAAGATATCTCGATGAAACTCTAAAACATTTTCCAACACTCAGCAGTAAACTGCGAAGAGCCTCAAAGCATAATTATGTGTTTCAAACTGAAGATAACGGTTTGTCCTTTGAAACGCTTAAATCTTCATTTTCTTTTGAGGAGTTAAAGGATGTTCGCCAAATTATAACCCCGGTGAGATCGAAAGAAAAAGAACCCCTTACAAAAATAACATTAACCCAAACACCAAAAGGTTCAGTGTTAGCGGTTAGTATATCTCATGCATTGGTAGACGGTTTTAGCTATTTTCATTTCCTTTCTAGTTGGGCGAGAATCTGCAAAGGGCAACACATTTTGAAGCCTTCTCTTCAGCGCGAGCAGTTACTCCCAAGCATTACTGATCATGAAAAACCTATCACATTTAATTACATTCTTTCCCACTGTGGACTCTTTTATGGACAGAAGAGACATGAATTAGGAACTGATCCGATCAGGGAAGAGCGAATCTTTATCTCCAGAGAAGTCATTAGGTCGCATCTGGAGGAAGCAAAACAAAAGTATGAAATACCATTCTCTGAAAACGATATAATTACAGCTTTACTATGGAAGAAATATATCCCATTGTGGAGTGACGGTAAAAACAATCCAACTACATATGTGACTTGTCCCTTTGATTTTCGAAGATCTCTAAGGGAGCTCTCGAAAACTTATTTAGGTTGCGCTCTCTGTTTTGCGACTGCGTCTATTGATTTTGAAGGCTTGGTCAAGGCCTCATTAGGCGACCTCGCAATACTTGTAAGAAATGCAGTTGGGAAGGTAAATCGCGATTATATTTTGGGTTCATTACAGACACTTGAAATCCTTCGGCGTCAAAATGGCTTAGTTGCAATGGAGAAAGTCCATCTTAGACACCCTCAACATGGCATCGTTGTTACGAACATAACTCGACTACCCATACGAGATCTCGATTTTGGTACAGGTGCTCCTGTGTCTTTTTTAACTTACACAGAAATTTTAAGAGGTGCTGCGATATTGCCTGCAGAAAATGGAGTGGAAATCTTAGTGCTCCATCCCCCAAAATCATAATTCTTGGGACATTATACCTAATTTACTCTACCTTCAATTTATACACATTATTTGCATAGCTAAAAAATAGGGACAGATACCATTTTTCTAAAGGTAAAAGCTGGGGCCAGAAGGAGATGCGCTGGGCGTTGGCTTCTCAGGGGCCCCTCCATCCTTTTGAGCCCGTTGGGTTTTGGGTTGATAAAGGATGGGATGAAATACGCAAGGACCTTGAGAAAAGGATTAACTATGGCAAACTCGAAGTTCTTTTCTCTGATAGAGGACCGGGAATCAAAGAGAACCTGCGTGCTGAAGGGATGAGACTTCAACGATGTCTCTGGCATGAAAAGCGAGACTTCCCCATCATTCTCTAACAGAAAGCGCTTAAAAAGACCGAACAACAACCCTTTAAAGCTTTGTTTGAAGAGATTCCTGTCTTTGATCTGACCAAAGAACGATTGGAAAAGTAAACTTTATCATCACACGATGACTTTTCTTGATTACTGGCTGCAAACGAGATAATGGTTACCTCTTAACACGAATGCTATTGAATCAGCCTTCAGCCGTATCACCAATCGAATTAAACAAATGAACATGATATTTTCTTCTACTTTTTATTGCTTTAATGCCTCTTCCTTTGCTTCCTTTAACCACTCAACCACTATGTCAATTTGCAGTGGATTTAAAACAATCGTCGAATCTCCTTTTGAAGGATTAGGTTGCTTCATAATAACACTCCCATCATCCCCCACGTAAACCTCGACCTCCTCCATTTTCTTCGCCATACTCCCCTCCCATTTCATTTAATTACTCTAATATTAGTATATCAAGTAGTCAAAATTCAAGAAAATATCATGGCCAATTTTTCGGATACCTTCACTTTTCCTCTCCTACATCAGCCTACTTTAACCATCATCTTTTTCTGACTAACCCTGATACGGGTTTTCCCATTTTATTTCCCTCTTTTAAGATAATTAAGAGACAAATAATTAATCAGTGAATATAATCGAATTATTTCAAATCGGAATGTAACCTGCCCCCAATACTTTATACCACTTCGAGAGTTAGTCCCCTATGCGTAGGCATGAGGGGAAGCGAAGCGAAGCCAAACACCTATGCTCCCATCGGGATGATGACTTCTGGGGCAGGAGGTCGATACCCCAATGAGCTATGCAGTCATATATGAGTATATTCTCACCACAGGCACTTTACATGCACTTTCTCCTCGAGTAACGTATCGAATACCTCCCGGTTCAACACTTCATCTCGTAACTTCCCACTTAACTGTTCTATCTAACACGTAAGTATCACGAGCTTCTTTTATGGCTATGAAACCAAACTCTTTCGGTATGTTGCAAATCTGCAGAAGTTCCTGATCATCTCGGGAGTTGTTTGAGAAGATGCGAATGTTGAAGGTTGTTATGGAACTTGTGTTTCCGAATAAATAAGAACAGGCGATAAAAAAAGAAGATGAATAAGGCTAAAAAAATGTGCTTCTTTAAAGACTTCATTTATTATTCAAAGTTCGTAATCTCGGTAATAAATCTGAGCCATCTCACATCAACGTCATTCTCAAGATAAGGACATATCAATAGAGCGGTGTCAAATTTGAGAATAGTGTTATCCTCCCCTCTTGGACTAGCTTCGAAATTACTGCTACACAAACAGGATAGAAATCCCGAATTTTCTTACCGCTTAACTTTAATAAATCCTGTTCTGCTTACATTCAGTAGCGGCGAACGCACTGTTACTATTGTTCTGCCAAACAATATTCACAAAATCAGAAGAACAAACCTCAGCGTGACAATCCCTTCAGCTCTTCCCTGATGACTTTACGAATCGTATTTTCAAGATTCTGGTCTTTCATGTTTATATATTCTCGCAAGGCCTCATTTATATGGGTTTGATAATTGCCTCCTCCTTGATTATGTACCTGTTCCCGAAACCAATTTAAGATGTCAGTATCAACACGGATTGTAATTCGGGTCTTGCCCTGAGGAGGTTTGACGACAGGCCCTTGCTTAGCATTCTCAAAATCATATTCCTCTTTGTTCATACACATTCCTTTCTGACTTTGTTGCAGGTCTTGCTGAAATCAAGCGGATATCATTACCACGATATGTATATACTACACAACAATTATTCAACCTAAGAAGTCTACACCTACAGTTGTAAAACATTGTTCACCTCTAATAATTTCTTGTTTAATCGTCAAAGACCATTCATCTTCGAAAACGCCAACGGCATCCGCAAAATCAATTCCGTGTTTCTGCTTATTGATATCCGCTTTCTTAGGATCCCACTGGTAATCCATATAATATTGTATGTACAAATAGTGTACATGTCAAGTGTTAATTAATATACATATAATAGTTCGTGTGTGTTTCACTCGGCTCCCCAAACTGGCTGGAGCGTAGAACTTTTACATACATATTTTTCTTTGAACCAAAGCCACCAAAGAAAAAAAATCCCCTCGCTGCTACCGAAATCCTATTCGTTTAGCTAAAGAGTATAAAAGAATGATTGATACTGGTGAGGTGAAGAACCAATCAGACCTTGCCCGCAAGCTTGGTGTATCCAGAGTCCGCGTGTGTCAGGTTTTTAGTCTGCTCAAACTTGATGCTAAAATCATCGAAGCTGTCGAGAAGCTGGGTGACCCAATGCCATCGCGGATCGTTACTGAACGAATGTTGAGAGAATATTTAAAACATCCGGAATGGCATCATGAATACATTCAGAAAAGGATATGCAGCTGTTTAAAATAACCAGTATAAATTAAAGTTCGACATTAAGTATATCAGATTGTGTCATTACGCTTGGGAAGCTGAAGTCTGAGAAGCCATATCCTCATCTTTCAATAAAAACCTTAATGTGCAGTTAAGCAATCCACATTTTTTTGAATTAATATCATAAGATGTCGTATGCCTAATGAGAAAGTAATATGTAGGGTACGACACTAGTGACATAACGGTGGCGTATGACATCACCAGGTTTTTATTTAGGTCAATTTTTATAAGGAATGCATAATGCATGAAAGTTTTTTAAAGAGAGTGTGGTTATCTGGTACTCTGGTTTCCCTGATGGTCCTCCTGGCAGCTACAACCCTAATTGCGGAGGAACTCCGCTTCTATGAGCCGGAAAAGGTGTATCGAGAAGAGGGCTCCAAGTATTATAGGTATGATGAAAAGAGTATAGCCGAGGAGGATGCGCGGTCTGTCGCCGAATATATCTATCGCACCTATGGAGAGGATGAATACCCCTTCATTTACATGATTCCTGATCAACAGGGCTATTATCTCGTATCGATAGCCGGAAAACAGATCGAAACGGACTATGGCGCACGATTCATACTGTTGCGAAGGGAGGGAAAGGATTTTGTCGAGCTATTTTATGGTAGGGGAGCCATGGACAGCTACATATTGAACCCATTCTTTTATAGCGGCGATACGAAGATACTCATACTTGCTGAAACAGGAACTGAATACACCTGGGGCTCTTCGGCGTATGAATTCGATACTGTAAAAAAATCAATCACGTATCTCGATGAGCTTCCCGTGGCAAGAGTTTATGATGGTGAGGATAGTTGGGGAGAATTGATAAATCCACTAGATCGAGCGCGAGTTTTTATAGAGAATGGACGCTACACCATCGAGTTTGACACGGACATCGTTTTAGATCCAGGCGGGATGGAGGAAAGACTGATTAAAAAAAGCAAAGGTGGAAAGATACTATTTCGCTACAATGGAGAAAACTTCGTTCCCAAGACCCTGAGACGAAGACTGTATCAAACAAGGCCTCACAGCGTAGTTGGGCGCGGCTTATTCACAAGGTGTACGAGGTCGACCCTCTTATCTGTGAAAAATGCGATCATAAGATAATTTCATAGGATGAGGTGTGCTCATTTTACTCCCCGAAAGATGTGGGTTCTCTTTGATTATCCATAATTATCCCAATTTACTTGACATAATATCTTTCTGAAGTAATGTAATATAGTGAAGAAGAGGGGGAATGTAATTTGTGAAGTATGATTTATACCTCTGTTAAGCGCTTTTTTATGTGGCGGTAGGGATGTTTCTGTAAATCGTAAATAATAACTCTACCTATCATTTCATTTAAATCTATCTAACATATCTTCGTGAGGTACTCATATGGTACGGATTGTTCTGAGCATTATTCTTATTGTCTTACTCACTGTTTTTGTGAGTATGAACGTAAAGTTTACCACGACTATTAATCTCTTCGGGAAAACTGCCGAACAGGTACACACGGTAGTCGTCGTGCTTCTCAGTTTTGCGCTGGGCATCGTGTTTTCCTTCATTTTGTATTTCATGAGTTATTTGACGCGACGGAGAAAAGCCCATTTGTCTGCTCGGGAAAGGACCGCCAGCATGCAACGCCAGGAGCTTGCTAAGAGGGAAGAAGAGATTGAGCGTATGGGGGAGCATTCCGGTGCAGAAATGGATGAGGACCAGGAGAAAGAAAACCGGAAACACGGGAAGAAAGTGAAAAAGGGATCCAGTTCCGGATTCTTTTCTCTCTTCAGAAAAAGAAAAAAATTGTAACCTGAAATCAATCAAGAAACTGAATGCCCAGTACCTAAAGCTCCAGAACCGGATCGACCAGATGTATCTTGACAAGCTGGACGGAGAGATCGAGGAAGAATTTTATAAAAGGCATGTAAGCCAGTGGCGAAAGGAGCAGGATCGTATTCAGGAACAGATCAGACAGCATCAGAAGGCCGATGAAAACTACATTGAGCAGGGGATCAAGCTAATCGTAATCGCCCGGAACATCTATCACTTCTTCCAGAGCAAAAGCAAACCTGAACGGGCTGAGCTTATTCGGTTCATCCTTCCAAACTCACAACTGAGAGACGGGAGGATTGAACCTGCCTTCAAACCACCGTTTGACATCATCTGGCGACTGGCCCAGGAAACCAAACAGTACCATTCAGACATAAAAAAACAGACAGCAGAGGATCTCTCTACTGCCTGTCCAATCGCCCTCCCCTTATTGGACCAGTTTCGAACCTATTGCTACACCCACAAGATAGAAAATATCCCCAGCTTCCTCTTGGTTTAATAAGTTCGAGTCTTACTCGGCTCCTCGACCAGAACAGCGAACATATCATAACTGATGTTATCCCCATTATTAAACACAAACGCAGGAAGAAAAATATTGAAAAGTAGCCTTCTTTAAAATCATGGGATGTGGCAAGCCTCCACGGTTAGCACAATATTGTCAAGAGTTGGCAACCAAAAGATGGTATAATCTGAAAACCTGCTTATCCATTTTCACCAACCCATACACCCTGGGAATAGTTGTAAACTGTTTTTATTTTATAAAAGCAATTAAATTCCTATCGTTTTATAGATTAATTGCCTTTAGCCTTTTTAACTGGTATAATATTATTGTATAATTTTCAATTGGATAGAATATTCATCACTTTAAGTATACCAAACAATGGCGAATAGAAGCGGGATAGAAGAAAAAAACAGAAATCTTCTCGAAATACTACATCGGAATACAAATGGCCCATTTACCCCAGATAGAGCTGCCTCTATTTTATCACTTGATCTGAGGGCAACAAGACGGCTTTTGGCTTATCTTGCATCACGTGGTTGGCTTGCTCGAATCAGACATGGGTTATATATTACGGTACCTCTCGGTGCAACTGATCCATCACAGTGGCGAGAGGATCCTTGGATAGTAGCGGAAAGTATTTTTACTCCCTGTTACATTGGCGGTTGGAGTGCGTGCGAGCATTGGGGCTTTACCGAGCAGATATTTCGCGATGTGGCTGTCGTAACCGCTTCTCCTATTCGAGAACGGACTGTGACTATTCAGGGCACTGTTTTCCGTCTTAGATTCCTACAAGAAGCAAAGCATTTTGGGACTCGACCCATTTGGCGCGGGCAAAATAAAATCCAGATCTCAGATCCTTCACGTACAATGGTCGATATCCTTGACGAGCCCTGGCTCGGGGGTGGCATACGAAATTCAACAGAGATGATTAAAGCTTATTTTGATAGTGAGCATCGAGA
>JGI24422J19971_10003351_pt1 | contig 10010 bp, 9 predicted proteins | sample DeeMarSWOR152_54_FD_19971 | JGI IMG/M metagenome (IMG submission 19971)
CACGAAGCTGATAAAAGGTGGCAATAAGTATGTAGCTGCTATTTTTGGTATGGAAGCAAACAAAATGCAGGTGATAATTAAGGAGGTATATCAGCATCCTGCGCAGAGTGGTATTCCTTCTTTCCCAGGTGAAATTACAAAGTCTTCCCATTCTTATGCTACCGGAAGATTGCTGAGACGGAATGTTGCTGACGAGGAACAAGGGACAGTGGAAGAAGTCGAGCATTTTGGCGAGGATATCGAGGATTCCTCTGAAGAAATCTTGCCAGATGGTTTCTCGGTGGTCGAGGATATCGAGTGAAGAACAAAGGAGAGTAAGACGCAATGGCAGTAGGGACAGTAAAGCCTATTAATATCGAAGAGGAGATGAAGAGCTCTTATCTTGACTACGCTATGAGCGTTATTGTGTCGCGAGCATTGCCTGATGTACGGGATGGCTTGAAGCCAGTGCAACGACGTATTCTCCACGCCGTAAATGAGTTAGGGCTGGGCCATAACAGTCCACACAAGAAAAGTGCTCGAATTGTCGGGGAGGTTTTGGGTAAATATCATCCTCATGGTGATGCTCCCGTTTATGAAAGTATGGTGCGGATGGCACAGGATTTTTCCTTGAGATACGTTTTAATTGATGGACAAGGTAATTTTGGCAGTATCGATAATGACCCACCAGCAGCGATGCGATACACGGAGGCTAGGCTCACTGAGATTGCACAGGAGATGCTGGTTGATATTGACAAAGATACTGTTGACTTCGTTCCTAATTTTGATGCTTCGCTCAAAGAACCTTCCGTCTTGCCAGCAAGATTACCCAATCTGCTGGTTAATGGTTCTGCAGGTATAGCTGTTGGTATAGCAACTAATATACCGTCACATAATCTTGCTGAAGTATGTGATGCCATCACTTATTTGATTGACAACCCTGATGCTGTTGTGGAGGAACTTCTGGAGTTTATTAAGGGGCCTGATTTTCCTAGCGGGGGCCTGATCTTAGGCGTCGAGGGGATAAGGAGTGCCTGTACCACTGGGCAGGGAAAAGTTGTGATTCGGGCCAAAGTTAACGAGCTAACCACCAAAGGAGGTAGAGGGCAGATAATTATCACTGAGCTTCCTTATCAGGTGAATAAAGCAGCTTTAGTGGAGAAGATAGCTGAGCTGGTTAGGCAAAGGAAGATTGATGGTATTAGCGAAGTACGGGATGAATCCGATAGAGAAGGTATGCGAATTGTTATTGAAGTTAAGAGAGAGGCGCCTATCCAGCAAGTGATTAATAATCTTTACCTGAACACTGCAATGCAGACTGCCTTTTTCATTAATATGGTAGCTTTGGTTAATGGGCAACCTAAGCTTATTAATCTTAAAGAGGCTCTGATTTGTTACATTGATTTTCGTCGGGAGATTATCACCAGGCGTTCTCAGTTTGAACTTCAAAAAGCCAGGGAGAGGGCACATATACTTGAGGGACTTAAAATCGCCTTGGATAATCTTGAGCAAGTAGTCAACACAATTCGGGCGTGTGAGACGGTTGAGGCTGCCCGTATCAAGCTAGCATCAGTTTTCAACTTATCGCAGATTCAGGCACAAGCTATTCTTGACATGCCACTTCGCCGGTTGGCTCACCTGGAGCGAGAAAAGGTGGATGAGGAATACAGGAACGTAATAAGCAATATTTCCTACTTAGAAGATCTATTGGCTAATCCCAAAAAGGTATCATTCCTTATTCAGCAAGACGTTGCTGAATTGAAATCGAGATATGGTGATCGCCGGCGGACTATGATTAGCGAGGAAGAAGCAGTTGAATTTCGTAAAGAAGAGCTTATTCCTCACCAAAAAGTGGTGATTATCTTGACTAATCAAGGATTTGTTAAGAGGGTTCCGGTTAACATATATCGGTTGCAGCATCGTGGTGGAAAAGGAGTCATGGGGATGGCAACTCGTGAAGCTGACTCTATCAAGCACATCTTGGTAGCTGATACTCATGATAACTTGTTTTTCTTTACTACTTCTGGAAAAGTCTATTCGCTCAAGTGCTATGAAATCCCTGAAGGTTTGTCTCGGGGTACCAAGGGGACTGCGATAGTCAGCCTATTGCTTATTGACTTAAAGGACAAGGTAACCACAATGGTAGCTACAGCGGATTTTGCATCAGATAAGTTCCTGGTGGTGACTACCAAAGCTGGCATGACTAAGAAAACTTACTTGCAAAAGTTTGCTAAGGTTAGAAAGAAAGGCATTATAGGTATGAGACTTGATAATGGAGATGAGCTAATATCAGCGGGAATAGCTACTAACGCAGATGATGTCATTCTAGTAAGCGAGAATGGGCAGGCTACTAGGTTCAAGGTGGATAGCCTAAGGAGTGCTTCTAGGACCAGTGGCGGCGTTCGAGGCATTCGCTTGGATGGTGCTCAGGTTGTCGGCGGGGATATTGTCTCTCCTGGTGCATATTTGCTTACAGTGAGTGGGAAAGGATTTGGCAAATTAACTTTGCTGGAACATTATTCTGTTCATAAGAGGGGCGGCAAAGGGCTTAGAGCTCATAGAGCTAGTGACAAGATAGGCAAAATAGTAGCAGCTAGGCTTGTAAAGAAAGATGAAGGCTATCTGGTGATGTTAGCAGCTAGTGGCAATATAGTGCGTATCCCCATAAAACAAGTCTCAGTTCAAAGCAGGAATGGTCGGGGTGTACGTCTGATGGTGCTGAGTGACGATGATGAAGTAGTTTCCATCGCTACCTTGTAGTGTTCTATGCATGGTCAGTTCAGTCTGTTAACAAGATCGGGTTTGTAATACCTGTCTTGTATTTTTCACGACAAGCAATTGACCATCGTTGTAAACCACAAGCATTACATTTTCCGTTGCTACAATTCGGCGTTTCCTTTGCTTGCCAAAGCTTGTGATATTCTGTTTCAAGGAACTTTCTGGTTACCCCGGTATCAATATGCTCCCAGGGTAATGTTTCATCAACTGTGCGTCTCCGATTAGCATAGAACGAGATATCAAGTCCATGCTCTTCAAAGGCGCTAACCCATTTTTGGTGATTGAAATATTCGCTCCAGGCATCAAATTTGCATCCTAGTTGCCAGGCACGATAGATAACCTTGCTTAAACGGCGGTCGCCCATGGATAAAGCTGCTTCTATTTGGCTGGCTTTGAGGTTGAGCCAAGGAAATCTTATCCCTAGNTGGTTTAATCCTCGTTTCAATATTTCATATTTAGGCAATAATTTCTCTTCTGTTTCCTGTTCTATCCATTGGCAAGGAGTATGAGGCTTGGGAACCAGAACAGATATACCGATACGCAGTTTGCTTTTTTGGCCTAGACGACTTATTTTGGCAATGAGCTCAACANTGCTTTTTATATCATCAAGGGTCTCGCCGGGCAATCCGATCATGAAGTATAACTTTAGATTTATCCAATCTTTATTTAGGGCGGTTAATGTTTCTAACATAACCTGTTCAGGAATATTCTTGTTNATTACACGGCGTAATCTTTCACTTCCTGCTTCGGGAGCAAAGGTCAAAGTTATTTTGTGTTGTGGNTTTATTAGTAATTCAGTTAACTCTGGCGTGACCGAATCCAGGCGTAAGCTGGGTAGAGATAAACTAAGNTGCTCCGCATAATACTGATTCGCTAATTTATTAACGAGGGCTTCAATGTTAATATAGCTTCCNGTGTCTAAAGAAAGCAGAGATATTTCATTATANCCGCAATATTTTGACAATTCGGCTACAGTTTCCTCTATTTNTTGNTGTGGGCGTTTTCGGACAGGACGGTAGATCATCCCNGCTTGGCAAAATCGGCAACCGCCAGTACAACCTCGCTGAATCTCTATAGCTCCATGTTCATGTATTACCTCAATGTAGGGAAGCACCGGCTTTCTAACCGGAGGAGGTAATTTAGCTACTAATCTGCGCTCGATTTTTGGCTTAGCTTCAGGCAGCGTAGGGATAATGCNACTTACAATGCCGTCCTTGTTGTAATATATTTGATAAAAACGAGGCACGTAGACACCTGGCAATTTGGCAGCTTGTCGCAGCATTTCTTCTTTGTNCTCTCTATATCCTCGGAAGACATTTANCAGCTCGACAATTATTTCCTCACCTTCNCCGATGACAAACAAATCAATGAAATCAGCCATGGGCTCAGGATTAAGAGCACAGCTACCACCAGCTATTATCAGGGGNTGGGAGTTATCCCTGTGATAATTGAATAGCGGAATTTTGGCTAAGTCTAAGATGTTCAGTACGTTAGTGTAAGTAAGCTCATAGCCTAGTGAGAAGCCGATAACGTCAAATTCGCTTAGCCTATGTTTTGATTCTAAACTGAAAAGAGGAATGTGGCCTTCTCGTAACANTACTTCCATATCTGCCCATGGAGCAAAAACCCTCTCNGCCAAAACATCTGGTTGTTCATTGAGTATGTCNTACAGGATNGTTATTGCCAGGTTGGACATGCCAATTTCATAAATTTCGGGATAGCATAAGGCAATTCTAATCGGCGTGGTCTTCCAATTCTTGACTATGCTATTCCACTCGCCTCCAGTATATCGGGCAGGTTTTGAAACTCGCGTAAGAATGGCGTTGAATTCGTGCATCTTGTTGATTTTGTTTCGGGCATTATAGCCTCTCGGNNTGTTAAACTTCAAAGTATTTAGTTACATAAGTTGACATACTTAGNCTTGTTTGCTAAAATNGTACGTTTGTTGTGCTATACTTGAGGAGTAAGTTAAGTAGTTAATAAAGGCTACCCAGTTGAACTCATGGTATAATTAGAACAGGTTAAGTAGTGTAGAACAGTAGGAAGGTCATAGAAATGCCAACTGTTAATCAGCTTGTCCGCAAGGGNCGCAGGAAACCTGGTAAACGAACCAGAGTTCCAGCGTTGCATTTCAGCTATAATGCTATAAAAGGCAGGACTAGATGGACTCAAGGTGCACCTCAGAAGCGAGGAGTCTGCATTCAGGTTAAGGCTGTTACTCCTAAGAAACCAAATTCGGCGCTACGTAAAGTGGCTTATGTGAGGCTAACTAATGGAATGGAAGTGACCGCCTATATTCCTGGTGAAGGGCACAATTTACAAGAACATTCGGTGGTCTTGATACGTGGTGGTAGAGTCAAGGATGTTCCTGGAATCGGCTACCACATTATTCGTGGTACCTTGGATACTGAAGGGGTGGCTGATCGAAAACAGAGTCGTAGCAGATATGGTACCAAGCGGGCTGGGGGTGAATGAGGTGTCATATGCCGAGAAAAAGTAATAGGGTAGTAAAAAGAGAAATTTTTCCTGACGCCAAGTACGGAAGTGTTATTGTGTCTAAATTCGTTAATAAACTCATGTTGCGTGGGCAGAAAGCCACTGCGGAGCGCATTGTTTATGATGCTCTGTCGCTTGCCAGTGAACGAGCAAATAGTAGCCCTGTGGAGGTTTTAGAGCAGGCGATTAAGAGTGTCACACCAGCTGTTATGGTTAAGCCGCGGCGTGTCGGTGGGGCTACATATCAGGTTCCTGTAGAAGTAGAAGAAGATAGAGGGCATTCGATTGCAATGAGATGGTTAGTTAATGCAGCTAGAGCACGTCATGATAAGTCGATGGGGCAAAAGCTAGCTGCCGAGTTGATTGATGCCATTCAAGATCAAGGTGCAGCGGTTAAGAAGCGCAGCGACGTTCACAGGATGGCTGAAGCTAACAAAGCCTTCGTACATTATCGTTGGTGAGGAGTGGGTGTGTCACGAACTTTCCCTTTAGAAAAGATACGCAATATGGGGATTATCGCCCATATAGACGCTGGCAAAACCACCACCACAGAGAGGATACTCTACCACACAGGGCGTACCTACAAGATTGGTGAGGTGGACGAAGGTACTGCAGCTATGGATTGGATGCAGCAGGAGCGTGAGCGCGGCATTACCATTACTTCGGCAGCCACTACTTGTTATTGGCGCGATTGCCGCATCAATATTATTGATACTCCTGGGCATGTAGATTTCACCGCTGAAGTAGAACGTGCTCTTCGTGTCTTAGATGGTGGCATCGTGATACTTGATGCTTTAGCGGGTGTTGAGGCTCAATCGGAGACAGTGTGGCGCCAGGCGGACAAATATGATGTAGCTAGGCTTTGTTTTCTTAATAAGATGGACAAGGTTGGTGCTGACTTTTATCATGTGGTAAGGATGGTAGAAGAGCGGCTTCAAGCTAAACCGTTGCCCATAGGGCTTCCTCTAGGCGTTGAAAATCTTTTCCGAGGAGTTATTGACCTTGTGGAGAATAAAGCTATTACCTTTCCTGACGATCCTGATTCAATGCCTGTAAAGGAACCTATCCCGGATAGTGATAGTACTGTAGCGTGTGAGTACCGTGAAAAACTAATTGAGAGATTAGCTGAAAGTGATAATCAGATTATGCAAATGTATCTCGAAGGTCAAGATATTCCAGTTTCATTACTGAAGGTTGCTATAAGAAGGTTAACCATAGCTAATCAAGTAGTTCCTGTTCTTTGTGGTAGTGCTTTGCGAGGTAAAGGAATACGTCCTCTGCTTGATGCTGTTGTTGATTATCTCCCTTCGCCCCTTGATATTCCTCCCGTCCCCGCAACGAGACTTAGTGACGGGGCGGGAATTGCTTGTCGGCCTAATGATAAAGACCCTTTTGCAGCGCTGGTTTTTAAAACAGTCTCTGACCCATTTATGGGCAGATTGAGCTATCTGCGTGTGTACTCAGGAGAAACAAAAGCCGGGGCACAGGTTCTTAACTCCACTAGAAATGAGAAGGAACGAATGGGGAAGCTGTATCTTATGCATGCTAATCGCCGGGAGGAAATCGATGAAGCTGACACTGGCAGTATTGTAGCTGCTGTTGGACTTAGGAAGACGTTCACCAGTGATACTATTTGTGATATTGCCTCTCCCTTGCTCCTTGAGTCTATACGTTTTCCTGAGCCGGTGCTTTCCATGGCAATTGAACCTAAGAGCAAAGCTGATCAGGATAAATTATACGATACTTTGAACAAACTCACGGATGAAGATCCAACGTTTAAGTTTTACCAGGATTCAGAGACCAGTCAAACTATTATCTCGGGCATGGGTGAGCTTCATCTTGAGGTTCTCACGGAGCGTGCCTCTCGTGAATTTGGAGTAAAGGTAAACGTTGGTAAGCCGCAAGTAGCTTACAAAGAAACAATAACCATCCCGGTGGAAGCGGAAGGGAAATTTGTTCGTCAATCTGGTGGTAGAGGGCAATATGGACACGTTTGGCTCAAGCTAGAGCCAGGTGAAAGAGGTAGTGGTTTCGCCTTTTTCGATCAAATCCGAAGTGGGGTTATACCTAGGGAATTCACTCCTGCCATAGAGGCCGGTATCCGAGTAGCTTTACAAAGCGGAGTATCTGGGTATCCTGTGGTGGATATCAAAGTGATCTTATGTGATGGTAGTTTCCATGAGGTTGATTCCTCTGATTTAGCTTTTAACGTAGCAGCGTCTATTGCAGTGAAAAATGGCGTAGCTAAGGCTAGGCCCATTCTGCTCGANCCAATCATGAAGGTAGGAATAGTNACCCCNGATCAATTTCTAGGGGANATTTTAGGTGATTTGAATTCGAGAAGAGCCCATATTGAGAGTATTCAGACCCGCGAGACNNTTTCNNNCATTCGCTGCTATGTTCCTTTGGCAGAAACCTTCGGTTTTGCTGGAGATTTAAGGTCACTTAGCCAAGGAAGAGCCAATTGCACTATGGAGTTTTGCCGTTACCAGGAATTACCTGACGATTTAGCCAGACAGTATATGGCTGAGATGGTGGTGAGATAGATGAGCAACCAGAAAGTTCGGGTTAAGATAAAAGGTTTTGACCATAGACTGGTTGATCAGTCGGTAAAACAGATAGTGGATACTGTGGAACGCACTGGAGCTATAGTTGTTGGTCCTATACCCTTGCCTACAANAATAGAGAAGTTTTGTGTTATTCGNTCTCCAAATATTGACAAAGATTCCAGGGAGCAATTTGAAATTCGCACACATAAGCGATTAGTAGACATCCTACAACCTAGCTCTAAGACTATAGACGCTTTAAGTCAACTTAACTTACCTTCTGGAGTGCAAGTAGATATCAAATTGTGATAAACCGATGGCTCAAGGTATTATTGGTAAAAAAGTAGGTATGACGCAAGTTTTTCTAGAGAGTGGCGAAGCTGTGGCAGTAACTGCCATAGAAGCGGGTCCTTGTTTTGTCATTCAGGTGAAAGATGAGAGCAAAAATGGATATAATGCTATCCAGCTTGGTTTTGGACAAGCAAGCCATCTTAATTCACCTCAATCTGGACACCTCAAAGGTATAGAGAAAGTTCATTATCTTCGTGAATTCAAGACCAATGATATTAGCTCATATCAGCTTGGTCAGCGGATAGACGTCGGATTTCTGCAGAAAGGTGATTTAGTGAACGTAAGCGGTTTCTCTAAAGGCAAGGGCTTTGCTGGCGTGGTAAAACGCCATCACTTTGCTGGAGGACCGAAAACGCATGGCCAATCTGACCGTCACCGGGCTCCAGGGTCAATCGGTGCTACCACGTTTCCAGGCAGGGTGCTCAAAGGGATGCGTATGGCTGGGCATATGGGAGCGAAGAAAGTGACTCTGCCTAATGTCAAAGTCATCGAAGTTGATTCCACCCACAACCTGCTTCTGTTAAAGGGTGCTGTACCCGGGGCTAATAGGGGATTACTGTTTATTGAGAAAGCGGGGAGGTTGTAAGTGCAAGTCCCGGTTTACAATTTATCTGGTGAGGTTGTTACACAGCTGGAGATTAGCGATGATATTTTTGACCTTCCTTTCAATGACGCGGTAGTTCATCAAGCGTTAGTGAGGCAGTTAGCCAATAAGCGTCAAGGCACTGCATCCACGAAAACAAGGAAGGCAGTTCATGGAAGTACGAGGAAAGCTTATTTTCAAAAACATACAGGACGGGCAAGGAGAGGAACTTTGAGGTCACCGCTTCTCGTGGGGGGAGGAGTAGTTTTTGGGCCCCATCCTCGTTCGTATTACCAGGATATGCCTAAAAAAATGAGGCGCCTAGCTTTAAAGTGTGTTCTTTCTGCCAAAGTTAGAGAGGGTAATATGAAGGTGGTGGAAAAGTTTACTTTTGACAAGCCGGGAACAAAGGAAATGACTAACATCTTGTCGGCGTTTGAGATCGATTCTTCAGTATTAATTGTCACTGCTGATTCTACTCCAAATCTAGTTAAGTCAGCTAGTAATTTAGCTGGTGTAGATGTTTTACCTTCAGCTTTGATCAATATAGCTGATTTGCTTTCCCATCAAGAGCTAATGGTTACCATTCCTGCAATACATAAAATAGAGCAAATTTGGGGAAGAAAGGTGATTAAGCATGCATCCTTATAAAGTTTTACGACGTCCCATAATCTCGGAGAAAGCTACATTGCTGCAAGAGGGAAACAAGTATGTTCTTGAAGTGGCTAAAGAAACCAATAAGGCTCAAATTAAACAGGCAGTTGAGCTGGCGTTTAAAGTAAAGGTGTCTAAAGTAAACGTGATAACCATTCCTGGGAAGACGANGAGAATGGGCAGGAGAGAAGTGACAAGTTCACCATGGAAAAAGGCAGTAATTACTCTGGAACCAGGTGATAAGATTAGTTTCTTTGAAGGTGTTTAAGCGGAGTTAATCGTGGGCTCAGTAGTAAAGTGGAGAAAAAAGAAGATGTCCAAGCATCATCATCGGAAGCTCCTTAAGAAAACTCGATGGCTGAGGAAACATCCCTAGATATAAATTGGAGGTAATTTGTGGCATTAAAAAGTTACAAGCCAAGTTCTCCTGGTCGGAGAAGGATGGTCAAAGCTAGTTTTAAGGAAATAACTAAGACAGTTCCTGAAAAATCATTGCTGTTACCATTGAGGAAGAAAGGAGGACGGAATAGTCGCGGTGTAGTAACAGTACGTCACCGTGGTGGTGGGGCCAAACGAAAGCTTAGAATCATCGATTTCAAGAGGGATAAAGCTGGCGTTCCTGG
>JGI24422J19971_10003352_pt1 | contig 10010 bp, 13 predicted proteins | sample DeeMarSWOR152_54_FD_19971 | JGI IMG/M metagenome (IMG submission 19971)
ATTTGGTTCCAAACCAGAAGAAGAACTTAAAAGCTAATGTTTATGAGGTTCCAGCAACAAGAATTGCTGAAGCACTCGGTAAAAAAATAGTTGCAAACGTTGTCATGATAGGAGCATTTGCGGCAATAACAAATCTGCTAAACATCGAGCATTTGAAAGAATCGATAAGGCGTAATGTTCCAAAAGCTTTCCTAGAGTTGAACCTAACAGCTTTCGAAAAAGGTTATGAATACGGGAAAAANCTTCTAAAAAGCTAAGCTTCNGCAGTCTTCTGGGTTTGCACCTGTGCNTGCAACTGTAACANCTGCGCTAGCGNATTTAGAAGCTTGGATTTCCTAACTCCAACATGGCGTAGCGGAGCTATCTTCTTAGCNTCATTGTAAATGTCTGACGCTATTTTCCCAAGAACAATCTCCTGTGCAAACTGGTCTAATGTAAGTGTTGAAGCCTTCCCCTTAACGATTTTCTCCATTATAACACGTACAGATTGCTCTTGCGATGTCCTAATCCTTGAAAGTGTAAAGGCGCAAACAACCACCCGTAGCTTGTATCCATCCTTCGTAGTGACATCGAACATTCCCTCAACCTTTGTTGTTCTTCGCCTGACAAGACTCCGCAAATAATCACGTGAATACTCATGTCCCTTAAACATGGTGCGAGCAGTTTTGCCCTCAACTTCGGTTATTTGAAAACGTATTTTCAAATACTGATGGGCAAAATCGTTTGTTACCTCATATAACGTAGAATCAATTACTCTCCCAACTACTTTTTCTGGTTCGGATGCTGGTATTGCTCCTAACTCCACGTTTCCAAAGTATGGTGGAGCCAGCGCCATGTACCATGATTTGCCGCGCCATTTATCCCTTACACGTCTTCTCGAAGACAAGTTTACCCTCCAAATGTAGCTTGAAAATTCACACCATAGTATTAAAAGCTTTACCGTTTCGGCTCTATTTTTTCTATGCCATCCATGTATTTTCTTAAAACTTCTGGAACAATAACAGAGCCATCCTCTTGCTGGTAGTTCTCAAGTATCGCAACAATCGTTCTGCCAGTGGCTAAAGCTGTCGAATTCAAAGTATGCACAAATCCTTTTGGTGGTGCACCCTCTTTTTCCCTATACCTTATGTTCANTCTNCTCGCTTGGTAATCTGTGCAGTTACTGCATGAAATTATTTCTCTATACGCATTTTGAGCTGGCATCCAAGCCTCTAAGTCGTATTTTTTGGCCGCAACTGTTCCAATGTCACCTGTACAGTCGTTCACAACACGGTAGGGCAGACCTAGTTTTTGAACAAGTTCTTCAGAGTTCCTTATCAGTTCTTCATGCATTTTCCAAGAGTCTTTAGGTTTGCAGAAAACAAATTGTTCAACTTTATTGAATTGGTGCACGCGGAAGATTCCCCGTGTATCTCTGCCGTGTGCACCTGCTTCTTTTCTAAAGTTTGCGCTTACTCCAACAAGTTTAAGTGGTAGGTCTTCTGCTTTTAAGACTTCATCCATGAACATTGCTGCCATGGGATGCTCTGAAGTTGCAATTAAGAATAAGTCTTCATTTTCGATTTTGTATAAGTCGCTTTCAAAATCGCTTAGTGCTACAACACCTTCATATGGTTTGCGTCTCATAAGGAATGGCGGCTCTATGGGCGTATAGTCTTTTTTGATCATTTCTTCTAGGGCGAAGTTTATTAGAGCTATATCAAGGAGAACACTCTCTCTTTTTAGATAGAAGAATCTGGCTCCGGCAACTTTTCCAGCTCTTTCAATATCCATTATATCAAGGCTTAATCCTAAATCTATATGGTCTTTAATGGGAAAACTGAACTTAGGTATTTCACCCCATGTTCTTACTGTAACATTATCATATTCATCTTTGCCTATTGGAACTGATTCGTGCAAGAGGTTTGGAATCCGCATGAGACAATACCGCGCTTTCTCTTCGAGCTCATTTACCCGTTTTTCTGAGGTATTGATTTCTTTGTCGATTTTTTTTGCCTCCAAGATTTTGTCGCTAGCAACTCCACCTTTCTTTTTCAACGCTGCAATATCTGTTGTTAGCAGTTTTCTTTCATGTCGAAGCTCATTCAATTTTGTCAGGAGTTGCCGCCATCTCTTATCATACTCGATAAGCTCATCTAGCATCTTGAGATTTTCGGGGTCTCCTCTCTTTACCATGTTGTTTCTGAAGAGTTCCGGATTTTCACGGATGAGTTTAATGTCCAACATTTTTCTCACGTGCAGCTAAGTCTATAACTCGCGTTTAGCCCTCTAACTTTAGCCTTAAATCAACTATTTAACCTTGCGATAAAAGCTCATACTCGCCGAAATTGCTTTTCTAACAGTTCACCTGCATTTAAGTGCGCGGCTGGGTCTGGGTAAGGTTTTTTATTTAAGTTTCTTTGCTGTTAGAATAGTCTTTTCAGCTATTGAAACGCAGAAAAGGAGATCGTCAATTGTAGCAATGAACGTTGGAAGTTTCCTTTTGCATTTTATGTACGTGACAACCTTGTTTCCTTTAATCATTGTTTTAATGGATAAACTAGGTGGTACTTTGAAGTTGTCTGGCGAAACAGCTTTTGCCACGGCTTCTGCATTTCTAGCGTCATCATATTTCAGTGTGATTTCAGCTTCCAATTTTCTCGCCTTTCAGTTGTTTTCCAACTAGTTCGTTAACAAGTCTTATGAAAGTGTTGATGTTCTCTATGGGAACTTGTGCACCTGCTGCTACATTGTGTCCTCCGCCTTTTCCCAGACATTTTTCAGCAGCAACCTGCATAACTTCTCCAAGGTTGACTCCCTTGTTGGTTACCATATCTACTGTTCTTGCAGAAAACTTCGCTAGTCCTTCCTCTTTCACATTGGCATACATAATTAACGGTTTTTCAGGATTTGGAAGGCTTACTGAAAGTATAGATGAGATTGCCCCTACTATTTTGTCCTCTAAGAAGTCTTCACCGTGAACAACGTATATGTTTTCTAACTCTTCCATTCTTTCGGGTTTTTCCATAACCCATCCAAGATACTTGCCGATTGTTCTTCTGTACTTTCCTAAAACCTTGTTTGCCTCTTCGAGGGCTAAGCCTCTGTCACCCATACACACAGCCACGCCAAGACTGGGCTTGTCCATGCGTCCAGTTGCATTCAGCAAAACACCGAATTCCCTTGCGTCCCTGAGCGGAGTCCATGATTCCTCACGGTTTAATATGTAAACATGCCCAATAAGGTTTGAAATTTCATAGTGTAAACCTTTTGATAACAAGTAATCTGCAAGGGCTGAACACAGCCTTTTCTTCTCCTTTTCAGAAAGGTCCCTTAAAGCCCGCCATTTATCATCATGCTTCGGTTTTATGTCTAGACTTACTAAAAAGGCTAGGCTCTTGTCTTCTTCACCGCTTATGCCGGGAATAAACGGATTGGTTGTTGATGCCAAGGTTCTGTGAATGGGACGTGTTTCTCTGCCAAAAAATATCAAGTCTTTCTTAACAGTTAGAAGTTCAGTGCTTTTTGCGTCTTCAACTATCTTTTCGTTTAGTCCTCCGAGCATTCGCTGGTCATACTTGTCTTGCAGGTCTCCGAGGGCTCCAACCACAGCTATGGGCGCCGAGTCAACGTTAACCTTATCCATGGCTTTAGCTGCGAAATACGCAACGCCTGAACCGCTAATATCACGGGCTCCATCTATCTCATGTAGGTGCGGGTTCACATGCACGATATTGGCTGTTTGTTCTCCAATTACTTGGTGGTGGTCTAGAATTACAATTTTGAAATTCTCAAGCATTCCATTTAACAAGTCGATGTACCCGCTTCCCAAGTCCGTGAAAACTATCAGTTGCGGCTTTTCTGAGAGAATTTGCTCTATAATTTTCTCGTCAATCCACTGCGTTATTCTGATGCGGAATTTTGCCTCAAGCCTAAACAAGGCTCTTCCAATGATCCCAGCAGCCGCAAGCCCATCAGCATCCAAATGTGAAAACACATGGATAACCCCGTTTTCCTTAACAGTTTCCAATATTGTTTCAGCAGCCTGCGAAACTGAATCTAAAAAGTCTGTGATTTGCTTCTCGTCTAAAGTCATAGCCACCACGNTTAGGCTAGAGAGGCTGCTTTATTTAAGAATGACGATACGCCTTGAATTTTTCAGTGAAGAAAATCACGGNNCCCTAGTTTTCAATGTTGAAACTATCNAGCAACTTTTCAGAATANAAAGAACGAATTACTAGACTATGGNTGCTGTTTTTGCTTGGTATTTCCAGCTAGGCGGCAGGACGCCTTTGCGTTTGTAGTATTTTGAAAGCTTGTAGATTTTTGTTTCGACAACTTGGAGAGCCCTTTTGTTGTGTAAGTCTTTATTGTTTTTCTCCATGTGAGCGATAAGTCTCGCAGCCTTTTTCAGCAGATTTCCAAGATCCTCTGGCATCGATGGTGCAAGCTCTGCCTCCTTAAGTATTTGCGTTATTGTCTTCCCAGTAAAAGGGTTAACCAAAGGAATCGCATATTGATCCCTTAGGATCGTTCCTATTCTGCTCGCGGGGTGGCCCTCTTTCGCCAGCTTGACTACTAGGGCTTCTATCTCCTCTGGTTGATATTTACACCAACTTGGAGGTCGCTTGCTGACCGGTCTTATCGAATGGGATCTTCCTTTTTCCTTCTTTGGCATCGTTTATCCCTTTGGACTCTGTATGAGCGAGTGAAGACAGATATTTAAAATTATTGATTGAAATAATTACCTTGTATTTTTGTTACGGAGATTTCTGGTACCATTCAGCAAATCTTTGTAGAGCTTGGGCTCTATGGGAATACTTGTTTTTTTCCATGGTGGTCATTTCAGCGAATGTTTTGTTGCTTTTTGCTGGTTTGAATAAAGGGTCGAAACCAAAGCCTGATTCGCTGTTTCCTCTTCGTTCCCTCTTTGCTATTTCTCCGGAGGCTTCTCCTTTGAAGCATATTGGTGACTTTAACTCTGTTGAATGGAACGCTATTACTGAATGGAATTTAGCTTTTCTTTTTTCGATGTTTTCCATGAGTTTCAGTAAGCCCCTGTTGCCTATTGTTTCATAGACATAAGCGGCGTACGGTCCTGGAAATCCATTTAACGCATCTATGAATAATCCAGCATCTTCCACTATCAAAGGCAAATTGCATCTCTTAAAGGCGTCCATAACACTTGTTTTCGCAATTTCTTCCAAGCTGCTACTTTGAATTTCTGGGGCTTTAATCCTAAGCATGCCTACTGCTATTTTACATTCAGCTAAGACTTTGCGGGCTTCGTTGAACTTATTAACATTGCTTGTTGCAAAGAATATTACTCTGCCTCTTAGTTGAAAATTCATTTGCTTCACACTTTTTTCTTGGCGCCTTCGGCTGACACAGTGAAGTATTTTTCCCAGTTTATCTGCACTATTTCTAAGACGTTACCATCTGGATCCGTGAAGGTTGCCTGTTTTCCACCCCATGGCTCCTCATGCATCTCTTTGATGAATTTTACTCCCTTATTCTTCAGTTCCTTGCAGACTTTTTCCACATCATCTACAAGAAACTCCACGGAAGGAAACGCTGGACTTACTTTCTGTCCTTCTGTAAGTTTTGGAATTAATCCGATTTCCACTCCACCACATTCAAAGCCGATGTAACTTGAGTATTCATATTTCTTTTCTAAGCCCAATGTTTCTTCATAGAATTTTGCGGCTTTTTCTAAATTTGAAACACAAAAAGTTATGCACCAAACAGTCTTGATCATCTATCATTCACCTTTCTTTCAGCAACATAGCGTCCTCTCCTCTCTATCTCCCTAATCTTATCTAAAACGTTTTTCGCAGTCTCAGCGCCTAACACTTTGGAATAACCCTCAATCACAGTGCTGAAACATTCTTTAGCAAATCGGAAATGTGTGCTCTGGAGAGTTCGCTTCATCAGGTGCAAATCAACTCCTCTAGCTTCCAGTTCCTTTGATTTTTCGCCAAGTCCGAAATCCACAAAGAAGATTTTTCCTTCAGAATTGAGAATCATGTTTGATGTTGTTAAATCTCCGTGGATTATTCCATATTTATGAAGCCTGCCTATCAATTCACCGATTTTAAAGCATAAACGCTGCCTTTCGCTTTTGGAGACTTCGCTCAACAACTGTTTCACTTGTTTTCCCTCTATAAACTCCATTATGATTATAGCATTTCTGACATCAACCAAAAATATTGTTGGTGTGGGCACTCCAGTCTTTTTTGCTTCATGAATCAGTTGCGGTTCATGAATTGTTCTGTATGTTTTAATCTGCCCATCTAGTTCTGATAACCTATACTTCTTTGGCAAACGCTTTTTCATTATAACTATTCTGTCATGCCAATTTGCAAGGTATAAGCTGGCTTCGGCTCCCTTCTTAATTAAGAGTGGCTGTTTCATTTCACCCAAGGGATTTCGACCTCTTCAAGCCGCCACCTCAACTTTACAAAGCTTTCCTCAATCGGCGTAACAGCGCCATGTTTGTAGGCTAGTACACCTGTCCATGCAATCATGGCTCCGTTATCAATTGCATATTCTCTTGGCATAACACAAAATTCAGCGCGATGCTCTTCCGCTATTGCCCTAACCATCGACTGCAGTCTTTTGTTGGCTGCAACTCCACCAGTCAACAATACTTCTTTTTTCTCTGTGTGTGCCAAAGCTCTTTCAGTCACCTCAGTAACCATGGAGAACACCGTTTCTTGAAGACTGTAACATAAATCCTCAAGCTTGTGCTCTCCTTTTTTTAGTAGGTCAATGGCGGCGGTTAATAAGCCGCTGAAGGACATGTCCATACCCTTAACCGTATAAGGCAGAGGAATCAGCCTCTTTCCATTCGCAGCAAACCTCTCAACAACAGCCCCGAAAGGCTCGCCAATCTCCTGATGCAGTCCAGCCTCCCTCGCAAAAACATCTAAGCAGTTTCCAAGGGCAACATCTAAAGTCTCACCAAAAACCCTGTAACGACCAGAATCAAAAGCTGAAACTATGGTGTTTCCACCAGAAACATACAACGTGACCGGGTCATTAGCACCTGTTTTAAGTTTTCCTATTTCGATGTGTGCAACACAGTGATTAACTCCCACAAGAGGGATACCCAAATAAGAGGCTAGAGCTCTAGCCACAGTTGCGCCCGTGCGAAGGCATGGACCGAGACCCGGACCCTGAGAAAATGCTATGATTGACAAATCTCTAGGTTTTATTACTGCTTTTTGGAAGGCTTTTTCTAGGACTTTGCTTGCCACTTTTGCGTGGTGTCTCGCTGCCTCTCGTGGATGTATTCCTCCCTCTAGCGGAATGTAGGCGCTTATTATGTTTGCTGATATTTCTCCGTTGAATTTCGATATTCCGACACTGAAGTCATCCGCTGTTGATTCAATTCCTAAACAGTAGGATTCACCAGTATTTTTCCTCCTCATTTTGCTAGTCAGCCTTCAACATAAGTTTCTTCTGCTTTTAACACACACATTTTTATTTATAATCCTAGTTCTAGGTTAGGTTTTTATTTGAAACTGCACATATATTAACTTGAAAGGCTTGGAACTGATAAAAATGCCGAGACGCACTGACTTGGAACAAAAGGCCTTAAAATTCATAATAAACAACGGTTATGAAGGTGTGCTCCAGTCGGAACTATGGCGAAAACTGGGGGGAAGCAGTAGAGAAGGCTCCAGAATAGCATTGAAACTAGAGGGCAAGGGATTAATCCGTAGAGAAAAGGAACTCTCCCACGGAAGATGGACCTATAGGCTTTATCCAAAAAGGCTTCCAGCATCAATAGACTCTATAGCCGACTGTCCATGTCTAATGTGCCCAGAAAACCCAAGATGCGGCTCATCAAGCATGATTTCACCGCAAAACTGCGAAAAACTCACAGAATGGCTTCTCTTCCTTGCCAAAAACGAATCCGGCGTATTAGGTGACAGTTAGTTTTGCCTAAAGCATGGGTACAAGAGCACAAAAGAGACTATTACTACAAAAAGGCAAAGGAAGAAAAATATCGTTCCAGAGCATCCTACAAGCTGTTTCAAGCTGTAAAAAAATACCATTTCATAAAAAACGGAGACATCATTGTTGATTTAGGTGCGGCACCTGGTGGCTGGATTCAAGCTGCAAGAAAAATTGTGGGAAGTAAAGGTTTTGTTTTAGGCGTTGACATAAAACCCATTGAACCTTTCTCAGAACCTAATGTTCGAACAATAATAGGTGATATAACCGAGCAGGAAACATTGCAGCAAATATTGAGTTTTCTGCCGACAAAAGCTGACGCTGTAATTTCAGATGCTTCACCAAACATCTCTGGAATATGGGAGGTGGACCACGCTCGCCAAATAGACCTAGCCCAACAAGCATTGCAAATATCCTTTAGAACGCTCAAGCCTCATGGAAGCTTTTTCGTAAAAGTCTTTCAAGGAGACATGCTTAACGATTTCATTGAAGAAGTGAAACAACATTTTAAGATTGTGAGGATAATAAAGCCTAAGGCAAGTCGAGCAAAAAGCTCAGAAATGTTCATCTTGGGAATGCATTTAAAATAAACGTGTTGAAGCAGCAAAGATAAATTCTATTATTACCTAAATAGACGAGGCAGGGTGAAATGCTTGAAAATTATCGCAGCGGATTCATCCGCCGCCATACTTAACCAGAAGTTTGAGCCGCAGTCAATCGTTGCGGCTGCAGCAATATTAGCTGAATCCCCCTATAGAGAGCCAAGCACGTGTTTGGCTGAACCCATTTTTGCAGATGCAGAAAAGGGACATGAGGTTATAGTGCATGAAGCAGAGCTTTGCAGAGAACTGCTTGGAACAGTAAAGGCAGATGCTGTTCATCTTGACATATCTCTGGGAGCCATCCCAATCGAACAGTTATCTCCAATTCAGTTCTCAAACATAAGAGTTTCAAGCAAAGCGAGACGGCATCTCATAAAAATTCTACCTAGACTTAGGAAAATTGCAGGCGATACTGCACAAAGATATCGAGTTGAAGTCCTGGCGATAGGCAAAGAAAGCATTCCAGTGAGAATCGCAGAGTTAACAGCTGGAGCACATGCAATACTGTATGCTTCTGAAAAAGCTGTCAATGAGAGCAGAACAGTTCTGTTAGGTTTACCGTCTAAATGCCAGTCAAGACTAGCTGAAGAAAGAGTATATCTTAACTCTTTTATAGCGTCGGAACACGATGTCAGAGGCTATGCAAAAGACATAAAAGAAATTTCGAAAAAAGTCAATATTATTGAAATGCTAAATCCAGTTGCAAGGGGTTTCCGAGTCCTAAAAATAACTCCAAAAGTGTAAAAAAGAGCTATCAAGGAAGTGAATCAAATGGAAGACGACGACTCTGTTATTTCTCCTCTTATAGCTATTATCGCTGTTGCAGCGACCTTTATACTTTTCTTATTCGTTGGAGCCGCGCTTGTTGTTCTGTTTGGGTATGCTGTCGCGATGGTGTTTGGGGAGTTGCTTCTGATAGTGGTTCCACTGGGGTATATGCTGTGTAAAAGAGTTGATGTTCGAGGGTATATAGGACTTGAGATGAAGCCTAAAACTATTCTAGTGGGCGCAGCCTCAGGAGTTTTTCTCCTCTTTTTTAGCTTATTTATCTCTACTGTGCTGGTTTCAGTCTTTGGGGTGAGCGAGGCCGTTGAAGAAACCAACAAGTTGGTCGTAGATATGAGTAGCTCTCTAGAGGGTTTGCTTTCAGTGATAGTTTCTTTGTCTTTAGCTGGTGTGTGTGAGGAGTTCATCTTTAGAGGCTTTCTGCAGACTGCTATCAATAGCAGATACTCATTGGGGCCCGCCTTGCTTGTCTCTTCCCTAGCCTTTGGACTGTTTCATTTCGATCCGCAAGGCGTCTACACTATCTCAGCCTTCCTTATGGGACTACTGTTGGGCTACATCTACCATCGTTGGCATTCATACGTCGTTCCCGCGGTTGCCCATGCAACTCTAAATCTCGTAACGCTGGCCATAATGCTGCTTATTGGATAATATATGCATAAAAGTGGTTGCGCAGTCTTT
>JGI24422J19971_10003353_pt1 | contig 10009 bp, 11 predicted proteins | sample DeeMarSWOR152_54_FD_19971 | JGI IMG/M metagenome (IMG submission 19971)
CAAATAGTGCCGCTGGAAAACATTTGCATTGACATTGTACATGATTGTAAATATTATATACCCGTCACTGCTTCATTTCACTTTCAAGCAGTCTGATACGGGGAAGCATCTGGCGCTCATAGCTAAGAGCTCACTCATTTTTGCAGCGCCTTTTTCGGCGATGCTCGGAGTTTGTCAGGTTTTTTATAGAAGGCTTTAATGATACGAACAATTCTATCTGCATCATGGGGGATGATAACAACCTCTTCGTTGTCTATAAAATGGCTGTTAAGCTTGAGTTCATCAGTGTAGAACGCGGTCACTTTCCTCAACCCTCACTCTTTGTTCAAGTTAAGTATAGCAATGGAATTTAAAAGGTCTAATTTATTACCCTATTTAACAGCTTCAATTATTAATCTTGATTCCTTTCGGGTTTCCAGATTTGAAAGTTCAGGATAACTGCTTTTATTTAACTCACATCTTGTCATATCGCTAAATCCTGCTTTGCTCAACTGATTTCTTAATTCCTCTTCATTGTATAAGAATCTATGCCCCCACCGGCTAAAAGCCATGTTAAGTGCCATACCTTTGGTCTTAACAAATTCAAATCCGCGCGGAAACCATTCCGAATTGTTGAAGTCTCTATTATACTGCATTACTAGAGAATCTAAATCTGGAGTCGCAATACGCAACACTCCCCCCTTCTTAAGGCATCTCCGAAACTCTCTAAGAACTTTTTCACATTCCTCATAACTAAGATGCTCTATGAAATGCTCATTGTAAATAAAATGAACACTATTGTTGTCAAAGGGCAACCCTTCTCTGACGTCAGTAACTAAGTCTGCGCCAAGCTCGATATCTATATTCAGCCATCCGGGAAGTTGTGCCGTGCCACAACCTACATTTAACTTTCTCGAGACTTCTGGTGCAACTGTAATATTTGCAGCGATTGAAGAGATCAGCGCAACAATCTGAGAAGACTCTCTGGTTTGTACAAAAGAGTTCAGCTCAGCAGCCGTTTTTGAAATGATTGCCCGAATATTGTTATATGCTTTTACCGGATGTTTGATAGCGTCTACAAACAAATTCCCGTATCCCCTAATATACTTCCTAATAGAAGGCGCTTGTGGAGTGTATAGTAGTTTATAGATTCCTTCTTTTTGCTTGCGAAACTGTCTATCGTACTGATAGGAAAAAAACTGGTTATAGGTATCAATCAAAGTGAGGAGTTCGCGACGTTGATCAATAGGGGACTTACCGCTCCATACTCCTTTTGCATGGATTCGATAGACTGACATCCAATCGCGGATGAATCCAACTTTACCAAGTCGGCTGCACGCCATATTAAACATCCAATCCGCAATACTGATATCAAATATTTCCTCTGGTAATTTCCTAACAATACTGGTTCTATACATACAGCAGGAAAAACCGGACGCGCGACTGCTCGGTATGAGATCTTCGGTAGTCAGTGTGTCCTTTTCCAACAATAGCTGTCCTGTATGTGGTGCATATCTACTCTCGCCTTGGTAATAGAGTATAATCGCGTTAAAGCATAGCGCATAGTCTGGATGACTTTCTAAGAAATCCGTTTGCTTCTGTAATTTATAATCATCTGTCCAGTAGTCATCCCCTTCACAAAAAGCAATATAGTCCCCTGAACATGCATCCAGACACCGCTTGACATTCCTGGTTACACCCATGTTGGCAGTGGGCGGCAGAAGTATAAAGACATCAGGATGCCTTTCCGCATACTCTTGCATAATCTGGCGGGTCCTGTCCGCTGAGCAATCATCCCCCAGAATAACTTCCAGGTCAAAAGCACCTTTTTGCATGAGAATGCTATCAAGGCACTGGGTGATATAATTTTCGTGGTTATATGCCGTGACAACAACACTGACTTTTGGGGTTTTCATGTTTTATGTGTTTCCTCCCTGCAACATCGCCAGATAGTCGTTTATTACCTTTTCAGTATCACCTATGATAACAATCCGGCCCTCGTTTAGCAATATCGACCGCTGGCACAGTTTCTTCACGGTATCCAGGTCATGGGAGACGAAAACTATGGTCTTGCCTTCAGTTTGGAACTGGTTAATCTTGTCCCGGCACTTTTTCTGGAAGGTTTCATCGCCCACGGCAAGGACTTCGTCTATGAGCAGAGTATCAGGGATGGCGTTGATGGCGGTGGAAAAGGCCAACCGCAGGTACATGCCGGAAGAAAAATTTTTCAGCTTCATATTTTCGAATTTCTTGAGCTCGGCGAAGTCGAGGATTTCATCGTATATCCTGTCCACCTGTTTTCGTCTCAGGCCCAGGATGGAAGAGTAGATGTAGACGTTCTCTCGGGCAGTAAGCTCGGGCTGAAAGCCAACGCCCAGCTCCAAGAACGAGGCAACTTTGCCGTTCATGGTGACCGAGCCGCTGTTCGGATATAAGACCTGGGCCAGGATTTTGAGCAGAGTGCTCTTTCCGGAGCCATTCTTGCCGATTATACCCAGGGCTTCGCCTTTGTTGACCTCGAAGCTGACATCTTTCAGCGCCCAGAACTCCTCATAATCGAACTGCCTTTTAATCAAGCCGATTATGTTCTGGAAGACTGTGGTCTTTTTTTCGTGAGGGATGCGGAATTTCTTGGAGATGTTGTCCACAATTATGGCGCTCATTATATCTCCTCGGCGAAGCGGCGCTGCAATTTGCTGAAGACAAGGCTGCCCACAAGATAGGCGGCGATGGCGAAACCGATGATAACCCCAATGCTGTAAAGTGAAGGTAAATCGCCAGCGATCATTACATCGCGGTACATGCCTATAAACAGAGTTACCGGGTTGAGCAAGTAATAAGGCATTAGATAATCCGGAACTGCGGTCAGGGGATAGATAATGGGTGAACAGAAGAACAGGACATTTATCAATACCTCCCATATCTGGTTGAGGTCACGGAAGTAAACGAAGAGGGAGGACAAGAGCAAGCCGGCACCGAAAAGAAACCAGAAGTAGACGAAGTGAACAAGTGGGAACAGGAGCACGGTGGCGGGTAGATATCCGAGCAAGACGAATATTATAGGCAGCAGGACTATGAACTCGAGCAGGGAGCTTACGAGGTTGGCCAGGACACTGCTTAAGACCAGTATCTGCCGCGGTATGTAGACCCTGGTCACCAGGCTGGGCTTGCCGACTATGGCATATAGGGAGACGGAGGTGCTGGTGGCGAAGAACCGCCAGGTCATAATACCCACCAGCAGGTTTATGGCGAAATTCTCCTCGCTACCGAAGAGATGGCTGAAGACAAAGTAGAGGACCATTGCTAGCAAAAATGGGCTGAGCAGGGACCAGAAAAAACCGAGGGCGGTATTCTGGTAGCGGTTTTTCAGGTCGACTATAGTCAAGTTCCTGATTAACTCTCGATATTGCCACATTTTATGGTTTGTATTATAGCTGTTCAGAGACTCTGTGTCATCTCCGTACGGTCAAATCCGAAATTCCAATCTCTAAATCCCAAACAAATTCAAATGACCAATATCCAAAGACCAAAACCCGTTTTAAATTTGGGGATTTAAATTTAGACATTGTTTGTGATTTCGAATTTGGGATTCGGCAATTGTGGGCGGAAGGAGAGGTGAGGGTCAAGCCCGGCACTACACGTTTCTCAGCACTCTTCCTCTGAGCCATCCCACTGCTACACCTAACAGTTTGCTAGCCTCGTAGGCTACACTGTAGGGCAGCCATTTCCACCCTCCTTCGTTACTCACAATATACTTGGCTTCCCTGGCAAAATATCCCAGCCGGTTAACAACCCAATTTCTCGACCTGGGCACACTGACTCCCTGGCTTAAGGCTATGCCAACATCCACGGACCTCTGGAATATAGACCGCAGGCTGAAGTCATGGGCATGATATACCACGGCGTCCGGCTGGTAAACAATTTTCCAGCCGGCATGTAGTATGCGCTTAGCAAATTCTTCATCTTCAGCCCGAACTATGTCTTCCGAGAACTTGAACTGCTGCCAGACATCCTTTTCTATGGCCGAGTTGACATTGGATATGAACATGTTGTCACGGTAGTAATCTGAAGCATCAGGAACTACCTCAATTTTGTGTTCCGGGAAATGGTAGCTATAGAAGAATTTCTCAGGGGGTTTGGAGGTTTGCCAGGGAATTTGTCGGCCCACGACCATAGCCACCTGCGGGTTTTTAAGGTCATCGGTCAATTTGTGAAGCCAGTTGTCATGGAGCGGCAGAGCATCTTGCGTGATATACACCAGGATTCTGCCGCTTGCCTGTTTAGCCACCTCTAGCTCCGGGATTAACTTGGCCTGTGGTCTTTTCCAGTCGCATGAACTCATTAATGCAGTCGTTCAGCGGCGAAATTAGTCCGAGGTGGTACAGTTCCTTATCAGATATTCGCCTATCTCTCTGTATAGTTTTTCTTTTCCTTAAAGTTTTTGGGAGCTCTTTAATGAAGCAGATGGTTCCATTGGCAAGAGCCAGTATATTTCTAAATTCCCCCCTTGCGAGGAACATGACCACCCTTACTAAATCATAGGCCAAGGACATAGCTAGCCCCTTTATAACGTTTGTGAATTCAAAGTTTTTTATTATATTGGCTAGCCTGTTTTTCTGCCCGAGAAAGATTCGCGAACTGGAATGTCTGCTGCCCCAAGAACCACCGACGCTGTGATAAACTATTGAATTCGCTACATAGATAACTTTGTAGCCTTTTAGCCAAGCTCTCCAACACAAGTCTAAATCTTCGACACCAGCGAAGTAGTCTGGGTCAAACCCCCCGATTTCCAAGAAGGTTGCCTTCCTTATTAACATTGCTCCTGAACCAGCTGTCCCTACAAAGGTAAGTTTGTTGTCTTCACCCTTGCTATCCCTCGAGTTAAAATCTATATCGTATCCGGAGCCAATGGGAGTAATCTTGCCGCCTCGGCTGCTTATTATCTCTGGGTTATCCAAGGATAGCATCTTGCTGCCGCAGATGTCTGCCTGGTGCTCTTGCACAGCGCTAGCTAGTTCAGCCAGCCAATTTGGGTCAACGCGAGTATCATTGTTCAAAAATGCCAAGTATTCCCCTTCAGCAAAAGCTATGCTGCGATTGTACCCTTCACAGAACCCGTAGTTTTTTTCATGAATGACGAGCTTTACCCAAGGGAACTTTTGCCTTACATACGCAACTGAGCCATCGTTAGAGGCATTGTCCACAAGAATGACTTCATAATCAGGGTAATGCAGCTCCCCAAGCGACTCAAAGCATTTATCTAAAAACCTAAGGCCATTGTAATTTAAGACAAGAACCGATATCTTCGGTAATATGTTGGAAAGCCTGCCTTGATAATTTCCTCTCATGTGCTTAAGGCCTGTTGGTACTACACCACTCGATTGTTCGCCTGAGGCCGTCTCTAAAGTCGGTCTTCGCCTCAAACCCGAACTCTTGTTTTGCCTTGCTTGTGTCCAGACATCGTCTGGGTTGGCCATCTGGTTTGGAAGTATCCCACTTTATCTCACCATTAAATCCAATGAGTTCACATATTAACCCTACGAGACTTTTGATTGATACCTCAGAACCGGTTCCAAGATTAACGGGGTCAAGTTTGTTATACTTCTCTGTTGCCAGCACAATGCCTTCAGCAGCATCTTCCACATACAGGAATTCTCGGGTGGCTTTGCCAGTGCCCCAGACCGTAATGTGTTTCTCCCTCTTATCTTTAGCGGCGAAGACCTTTTTTACCATAACAGGAATTACATGTGAGGATTCGGGATCGAAGTTATCTCCGGGTCCATAGAGATTGGCTGATAGAAGGTATATGGAATTGAAATCGTATTGCTGCCTGTAAGCCTGAGATTGAACTAAGAGCATCTTCTTCGCTAATCCATAGGGAGCATTAGTTTCTTCAGGGTAACCGTTCCAGAGATCTTCTTCATTAGCTAATCTTGGGCTCATTGATTTTTCCACTCCAGCATTTGCTCGCTGGATGTTTACCTCCTGAGACCGTCAATTACCCTCACCAGTTGCCCCGCACGGTGCCTGAAGGTGTGTTCTTTTAGTACACGCTCCCTTGCTTTTTGGCCCATCTTCTGCCTTTGCTGTTCATCATTAAGCAGTTCAGTATATAGACTCATTGCTTCTTGTTCACTATTTGCTACAGTTATCTCTTTCCCTATCTTGAACCATTCCTCAATCCCATTGTAAGGCTGTGATACGATGCAGGCACCATAAGCAGCCAGTTCGAAAGGTCGCGATGTCGATGAACCATAGATGTTTGTATGTGACCAGCGTGTGATATTGAGGCTGATTTTGCTCCGGCAGCAGAATTCCCTCCACTCGCTGTAAGAGAGGTCTCCTACGAGCTTTGCGTTACCTAGGTCTATGTTAAAACCTTTTCCGGCCACAGCGAAATTCACATCGGGCATCTGCTTGCTGGGTATGGTGATCAGTTTCCCCATCCACTCTTCACGAAAGTCGCTGCCATATCCAAAGAAAGACACATCTATATCCTTTTTGCAATCTACGGGGGAGCAAAGGTCCGGGTCAATGCCATAATGTAGCACATGGACATTTCTGGCTCCAAGCTCCTGCAGATCAGGTATGCAGCCTTGTGAGTTGGTAAAGAATCCGTCATATTCTGACAGGTTCCCATTCTCATAATAGTTAAACTTAAATCCTCTGCCCACCGTATATTTAGGCAAACTGGTTGGCATATCGCCGTCGTAGTAGACCACTGGGATGTTGGCCCGCCGCTTAATTTCCGATGGAATACCACTTATATGGTTTATGGGGACATTCATGATTAGAACGGCATCTACCTCATTCTCCTTCTCCAGGATGTTGATAATGTGCCTCTTCCAGTTTGGTTGGATATGGTGCTTTATCAGTGAGTCAAAAACCGGAGATAGTAGATTCCTGGCACTGGGAGACTGACCTTTACTCTTTCTCCAGTCCAGATACGCGTTGAACATCGTGCTTTCTCGAGTGCATGGGTTGGGGTACGTTCTCCACCAGAGGCTCTGTACAGGTGCACCGAGATAAGGCGTTGCAACTACTTCATTGCCGGTCTCGTGAAGAGCTTTGAAAAGTTGCCACCAGGCAGGTGTACAACCTAAACGGAATCGCAGATCCAATGTCGATACTATTGCGAGAATCTTCATAACAAGTCACGCGGTTTGCTTTTGTCTATTCCTTTCAACCATTATTTGGATCCAGCGGTATGTTTTCGCCATTCCTTCCCTTAGCGGGCGCGATGGCTTCCAGCCCAGCTTTTCTTCTAACAAGCGGTTATCCGAGTTTCGTCCGCGGACTCCAAGCGGTCCTGATATATGCTTGACACTGAGCTTTTTACCAGCAATATCCATAATCATGTCAGCAAGCTGATTGATGGTCACCATTTCTTCAGAGCCAATATTTACTGGCCCTGCAAAGTCGGATTCCATTAATCGCCTTACTCCTTCCAAACATTCATCAATGTAGAGGAAAGAACGGGTCTGAAGTCCATCACCCCACATTTCTATCTCTCCGCCATCAGGGGCTTCAGCTACCTTACGGCAAAGAGCAGCTGGTGCTTTTTCACGGCCGTCGTTCCATGAGCCCTCGGGCCCAAAAATATTATGGAAACGTGCAATACGCACATCCATACCATAATTTCGGCTAAACGCCAGATACAGACGTTCACTGAAAAGCTTCTCCCAGCCGTATTCGCTATCAGGAACTGCAGGGTAGACTGAATCCTCTGAACACTTGGGGTTTTCTGGATCCCTCTGGTTATACTCCGGATATATGCACGCAGACGAGGAATAGAATATCTTCTTAACACCTGCTTTGTAACAAACCTCAATCATATTCAGATTTATCAGGGCTGAATTGTGCATGATATCTGCATCGTTGTCTCCAGAGAAGACGAAACCAGCGCCGCCCATATCTGCTGCAAGTTGATACGCCTCATCAAACGGTTGATCCACGACTGTTTCACAAGTATGGTGGTCTCTCAAATCACCAATGACAAAATCATCAGCGACCGTTTGACAAAATTCAGGGTATTTCAAGTCGACACCACGAACCCAGCAACCCTCCTCCTTTAACCTTTTAACTAAGTGACTACCGATAAAGCCGCCAGCACCAGTGACTAGCACTCGTTTCATTTCACATCCTCTTTGCTCTACAGTTTAGAGTTTAGTAAATCTCAATTCAGGTGTCAATAATTGAGCCTCATGAGCCAGAGTGAAGAGCGTTTATGTTCAAGCGCTAGTTATTTTTCGGCCCACACAAAAATTTTTGTAATAAAGCAATATTCATCTTTGTCCCCCGTCAATTGGGGGTTATCTGTGGTCTACTTTCGCTCCTGCAGAATACCAACCATCATCTTCCATAGGCTTCATAATTTCCCAACCTTCACGACTTTATATTCTGCGGCACTCGAAATTACGGTTCCACTTCGGTATAAAGTTCTCCAGGATACACGCATTACATATAGACATGGTCTGGATCCTGGGGCGTTGTTACTCCGCGCTTGCCGGAACACCAGTCGTTTTCCAATATGGTAAAATAATGAAGTAAGGTTGATAGCACATGAGCACAAAGTGCACCTGTCTTATCCAATGATATCTTAGGATCATTTATCACAATTTTATCTCCAACCTTATACACTGGCCATTTGCCTCTAATTTCATGAACTTTGATTTCGGGCATCTGCTTATCTTCCCTTAACTTCAACTATAAGTTTTCGTACCAGCAGCTTCACGGTCTTCCAGCCATCTCTGAGGACAGAGAGGCTAGATATTCCGCCTTCCCAGTTGCAGCTTATTGGAACTTCAGCAATCGCTAGCTTATTTCTTGCCGCCTCATAAATCATCTCAGTCTCTATCTCAAATCCTCGTGAAATCAAGTTGAGCCGGTGCCAATTCCCCCTGCTTATTGCTCTAAAGCCACTCTCAGCATCTGCCACCTTAATCCACTTCATAGGACATTTAAAGAAAGTCACTATCGGTAAGAAAAAGGAAATAATAATGGAGGTGATAAAAGCAGCTAAGTTATTAGCAACTCTCCTTGGCCAATAGAAACCAGAAGCTTCTGAGCCATGAAAATTCCTTGAACCAATAATTAGGTCAGCTTTATTTTGAAGGATAGGGGCGATTACGCTTGGTATATCTTCGGGATAATGAGCACCATCGCCATCGAGGAATACAAATATATCCCCGGTAGCAGAGCCGGCTCCACTTTTCATAGCCGCGCCTTTTCCTAAACTTCTGTTATGGGAAAGCGTCATCACACTACTACTCTTGGCGATGTCTTTGGTGTTGTCCTTCGAGCCATCATCGACAACGATTATCTCATACTCGTATGCAGAGAGGCTTTCTTTAATCCTGGAGATAAGACTACCGATGGAGTTTGCCTCATCTCTTGCTGGTATGATTACACTCACCTTTTCACTCAATGAATGAATCCGCTCCTAACAGCCTGCTAGCCAGTCTTTGATTTCCTCTATGCTTAACCTCTCTCCATCTTGGGAACTTTCGCTCTTCAAATTCGAAACAACATTTGTTTCAAAAGAGGAGAATAATTTTTCATGCACTTTTTCTCCTTCCCGTAATCCAGTGATCTCCATCCTGGTTTTCTCATTTCCATACAACTCAATTACGGCCTTTGCCAAATCCTCTAGCGTAGCTACTTTTTGAAATGGGACATAGATTTTCCCGCTTTCACCTTGTTCGATAATTTCCATAATAAAGTCAGCTAAAGTATTTACATTGATAAAGAACCTAGTCATTTCCAAACTAGTAGCCGTTATTTTATTACCTTGCTTTATTTGGTGCTTCCACTTTTCTATTACGCTACCACTTGAGCCAAAGATATTACCACTTCTTACAACTATATATCTTCGATCTGCATCTTTCCGCGACTGTTCCAAGATTAGTTTTTCTAGGAGGAGTTTGGTGGCACCATAGCACCCAGTAGCTTCTATAGCTTTGTCCGTTGACATTCCTATAAAGGTATCTCCGGCAAATAACTTTAGCAAATTCATCACTGCAATAGTATT
>JGI24422J19971_10003356_pt1 | contig 10005 bp, 6 predicted proteins | sample DeeMarSWOR152_54_FD_19971 | JGI IMG/M metagenome (IMG submission 19971)
CTTCAAGCACTCAATAGATCCAGGAGACTACAGCATAGAAGTCGTAGCCGGCGAAACATTAGAAGACTATCTGGAAAACTGCCTAGTTGACGAGAAACCAGGACCCGTCTGACAACTTCAAAGAGTCGCGCCCAATTCCAAAACGTGGGCAGCATCTTGATCATACTTTCGTATATGACTTAGCTCTTTCCACCTTCATTTCCTGCCTTGTTCCCGCAAGAGCCCGCTGCTGGAACGTAAACTGCTTTCCAAGATGCTCTTGGTGTGTAAAACCTCGTAACGTACAAATTCTCTTATCTCACGGGAATACTGTTAGAAAACGTGCGTTGGTCGAGACTAGGTGCGAGTGTTGGTGAATGCTTCCACGGAGATACGAAGTTTCCATTCAATCAAAGAGTTGAGTCTCGCTCTAGAAGAAGAGATAGAGCAATGGAAGGCCACGGTGGATGAGTACAGCCAATGGCTGGGTTCCTTTCTAAGGGATTCGGAGGTGACCGAAGAAAACAGTGAATGGGCTAAGAAAATGGAGAACTTAGGAAAGGGAGGGGTAAAAAGGGCGCCTAAAAAGGAGAAAAAGAAAGGCAAGCCTAGTAAGGACAGGGGATCCTCGAATTGGGTTCAGTTTAAGTACATATTACTAAGTGCATCCGAACAGGGTGAGGCTGAGATTCTCTTCGAGGCGATAGAAGAAATAAACAATAAAGTTGAGCGGTTGGAAAAGGTGAAAGATTCACTACTGCAGTTGGAGAAATCAGGGCTTGGGAAGGACATAACTTACATAGCATATGTGTCAGATGGAGTCCCAGAGAAAATAGTTCTTAGGCACAAGAAGGATCAGGAGTTCGCCAAGAAGTTTAGTTACGTAGCTGATTTTTCTATCCAAAAACAAGTTTAGAAGGCTTGTTTCTAACCTGTATTGTATGCTTGAGATGATAGCTGACATACATATTGTGCAAGATGGAACTACAGAAGTATTCGTGTTGTATGTAACCGGTGAATACACACAAAGGAAAAACTGCATTACCTAAGAGAATGGTCGTCACGAGCCAAGGGTGGATAACGCCTAGGTCAAGAGAGGTATAGAGAATCTCCCTACAAACTAGCCCACTAGACGTTGAGGTGAAGGTTTCAGTTAGCAGTCTGTCAGGAGTTAGGCTAGCTGACAAAGTTGCGAGTGGGGAGTCTGTCAATTTTGACGTAAAGGCGCGGATGGAGGAAAGGGAGCGGAGAAGCGGCTTGCTCGACGTAGGCTTCGCTCTGGTTGTGGGGACTAGGCCTAGCGTGGCCAAATTCGAGGTGAAAGGGAGAGCTACAGCGGAAGGGAAAGAAGAAGACATCAAAAAGGATTTTAGAACCAGATCCCGAAACGCAGATTCCCTTCGTCTTTAGGAAAGTCTATCAACACGTTTTCGTGTCAATGTACTTGCTTGCTACTCTAATTGATGTTCCCTACCCACCAGCAAGCTTGCTTCACTCTAGTGATCAAGAAATTCCTATAGTTGAAATTGGGCGAACTACTTCGATTCACGATGCAAATGGGCAGATGGCAGAAGATTCGGAGCCTTCAGAGGCAGGGATTGAGGGCCAAATTACTGCAAGTCAAGGGCAGACAGCAACCAGCCAGCCCGCATCTTCTCCTGAGAGAGCCTGACCGCCAGGCGAGGTTGTTTCCACTTCAGAGTAATGTTGCAGAGCTTGATAAGCGAGAGGTTTTTCAGGACAAGCTGGCTTCTCGAGTAAGCTCAAGAGCAGTCAAGTGACCTGCGCATTTGGATCCTTTATTCCAATGCAGAGGTGCGCCAGGGTCTTGATGATGTGAAACCGATTATAGACGTTTCTTCAAGCTTCGAGGGCGGCGGTGGATGCTTGGACGTAGATCTTTGCGAATTTCTTGATAAGGTCTTTTTGGCTGTAGACTGAGCAACTTGTCCGGAAATACTCCTTCATTCTTTCGCTTTCCAACCCTACTCCGATCACATTTACCCCTTTCTTCTTTAGGTTCTTGACGGTTTCTGTTAGCGCTATTGGCATGTCTTGATAGCCGTAAAGCCAGCCATCCGAGAGGACTACGAGAAATTTTTGCTCGTCAAACCTCTTTGCAAGAGTTTCACCAGCAACTCGAACGGCGTCGGGCATGTAGGTCAGCCCGTCGAATTTCAGTCCCCCGATTCTTGATCTAACGCGATTAGAGTAGGCTTCTGAGGCATCTTTTAACACGTAAAGGCGATCGCTAAATGCAAAGAATGTCCACGAGCCCGGATCCATCAACAGCTCCTTTGAGGCCTCAGCAACGCAAATTGCTAGCGCTCGGCCCAGCTCCCCCTTCACTTTCATGCTTGCGCTGACATCATAGAGGATCGACCAAGCGAAGCTTCTGCTTAGGTATTCGTTTTGCATGAAGACGTCGGTTCTTGGACTTTGACTGGCAACTTTTTGAATGACTTCTGTTAGGTCTAGTTGCCCCATCTCTTTTCGAGGATCTTCGTCTAGCGCATCTTGCGCAACCCTGAGGCTGTCCAATAGTCGTCGGCTTCCTCCTCTGAGGAGAAGCCTGGCCCGGCGATATTGGGTGTAGTCTTCCTCTGGAAAGCTAACGGACTTCAGNCTGGTTGACTGCATATGTTCCTCGATTCTTGTCAGGATNTTTTTCTCTCGAGACTTCTGATTCTCCCAAGCGTTGAATGCCTGCAAGGTCTCAGCGTTCANTTGCTTTTTCCAGCAAGATTCCATTGGCGAGTCTGAGGGGATTGTTCCGCCCAGGGTTTCCAGTGATTTCTTGAAAACTCTTGATATTTCAGAATCGGGTTGAACTCCCGATTCCGTGGTTGAGAAGACCGTGCAGGGGCCGATTTTTTCGGCGTATGGCAACGATGGCAGTTCTAGAATTGGGCCGTATGATTCGAGGATTCGGCTAACAGCGGCCGCTGCTCCTTCAAGCTCCTCTTTCACTCCTACGTCTTCGCCTGCAAGTGATGCAGACATCTTTGCTTTGAGAATATTTAACTGTCGGGCCAGTTGATTGGTTGCGCCTTCTTCGTCTGAGGACATCCGTCCTTTCACGAAGCCTATGTTCATTTCTGAAAGCAAAGCTGTCATTATTCTTGTAGCCGGGTTGAGGATTCTTTCAANNGNTTTCATCTTGAGTAAGGCAAGGGAATTCGCGAAAGCTANATCTGCCAGTGCGTGGGGGTGATGCGCCAAAATNTAGGCGTTGACGTAGACATCAGCGACCAAGGTTTCAGAAAAAGTTNCAAGCGNNGNTTGTTTTGTTGAAGACAAGAACGCTTTTNCGNCNTCATTNGGGATCNAAGTGTGGGCGGTCAAATGGAGGACACACGCCCTGAATAGTCTTCCAACTTCATACTTGCCGTTAGNATCACTCGGGAAATCAAAGCCCAAGAAGGATATGGTTTCTTGATCCGACACGGAGGGAGCAGGCAGAGTTATGTTGAAGCCTTTCTTATTCGCGTTTAGAGTCGGTTGTTCCAGTTCTGGATCTATGCGAATTCTCGTTTTCTCGTTGTCTTTCTGGCAGGAGACGGACCAAGCATATTCAAGAAGTCCCATCTCTTGTTTCAATCCGGTTCATTGAGGCTTTGGAAAGAAGCTTTGAATGATTCTTCTGACATCTTCCTGAACCTCGGTGTTGTCGCTTGTCAATGCAATTATGGTTTCTTCAGCTGCGACGTTTGCTGTGTTGCCGTCGTGGATAAGAGTGGCCCAGTTTATGAGGTCGCCTAGGGATGGACCATAGGGAAGATCTCCGGCTTTGTATTGTCTCCTTAGCTCTGCGCCGGCCTGAACGATTTTGTACGCCGTGTCTTCGTGGACTTTTGCTCTCTTCTGGAGCATTTTCACTTCTACGGGGGAGATTTTGTTTCCCACGCTGGTGTAATCGAAGTTTATCCACACGGCCATTCTCCTTCTCATAGCGGCGTTCAGCGGTTTTGTTCCGGAAAACTCTGCCGAATAAGGGTTCATGCTGATGACAAGGTATCCATACTTGTGTCTTTCGACAACTTCGTTGTCCTTTTCGTTCAGTACAAGATGACCTCTGGTGTCAAGAACTGGGTTAAGCCTGGTGGCGACGTCTTGTTTCATCATGTTGGCTTCGTCGAGATACATTATTCCTCCTAGTCTCAGCCATCGGGTGACCATTCCGTCGATCCAATTCTCCCTTCCAAGACCTATGAAACGTCCAATTAGGTCGTATGAAGATGTTTGGAGGCCGCAGTTGATCTCCCAGATTGGCAGGCCGCATAGTTCTGCCACAAGGTAGACTATGTGGGTTTTGCCGGTTCCTGAGGGTCCTATGAGAGAGCATTGTTTGAAGTAGTACAGTGCCCGGACGATTCGTTCCACGTAGCGCTGTCCACTGTCGATGTATTCGGGGGTGTTTCGGGGGATCATGTCGTATAGATGTGCGAAGCTGTAGTTGGGATGCAGGTCGTACTTTTGAATTTCATACTTTTCGTAAAGAGGCGACTGGGACATGGGGCGTTCTTTGTCTATCGACACTGTGATTTTGCAGTTCTCTCGCCGGAGTGAGGCAACCTCCTGAATTCGGCTGGCTTCCTTGGTTTCCCTCAACCCTTGACGCCCGTAGCTCAAAAGATGTCGCCTCAACATCATATAAGAGCTGGGAACAAAATATAAATATTGCGTACTACGACTTGCGATACGCTATTCTTACCCAGAAACGCATGCATGCCCATGCGGGAGAAAGGGCTCATTTCCTGACGCGTTAATCAAGCGTGTGCGTGAAGGGACGTAACATACAAGTGTTTTTAGCAGTTTGCTTTCGAAACACTAAACGAGGTAACGAAGCGCATGAGCCAAGAAGCCAATTCTCTCGCTCAGGGAACCGGACGTTTCACAATTGAGGAAGGGTCAAAGCGCGGTTCCTCGGCTCAAACACCATTTGAGGAGCTTCTTGACTCACTGAAGAAGCTCCAAGATAATGTGGGGCAGATTTGCGAATTGGCTTCCGAAGAGAAAAGACTGGTGGCGGCATTTTTCGAATCATTCTTGAAACTCATGCAACCGATTGCAGGAACAATACCTATCTCAGTGAAAGTGCTTCCAGAAGGAATGCGAGACGCCGAACAGGCAGGGGTAGATCCTAATGGACTGCTTGTGGTTCTGCACAAAAGCGGGAGTGTAGAATTGAGAGATTTGAGGGAAGAAAAGCACCGGGACCTTCTCATTACCGTCATGAAGGACGCTATGCCGAAGTTAAACTCACTTACTACTGCCTACAGACGAAAAATCGAAGAGAGGATCAGCTTCCTATCTGCCCTCACTAGAGAGTTCCAAAGAATAGCGAAGGCTTTTTCGGCTTCAGATGCCAAGTAGCACCCAAACCGATCATTTTCCAGCTCCTAAGCCGACTATACACAGATAATCGAACTGGAGCCTACAAGGGTCTACTTTCTGAAGGGTTTGGTCAGGGCCAGCAGAGAAAGGATTAAGGAGGCAGCTATAGCAATGAGAAATGGCGTTCTCGGAGAGGTTGAATACAATATGCCGCCTACATAAGGAGCCATTATACCTACGACTTGAGTCGCCGTTTGAACTAGGGAAATCCATCTGCCTCTTGTCATGGGTGGTGCGATGGATCCTATAATGGCACCGATGAAGGACCACATAGGAAAAGATGCCCCTCGTAAGAAGGAGGCTGCAATGAGTACAAGGAAGTTGCTGACTGAAGTGAACATCCACAACGCAAGACCAACAAGAACCATGGCTGCCGAGATGGATGTTGTTTTGCCATATTTGTCCCCTATTCTCCCTACCAGTGGCGACAGGATTGCACCGCCCAGGTAGGTGAACGAGCCTAGGATCCCGATTTGAGCAACATCATAGCCTTGCACATCACTTAGGAACTGCGGTACTAGTGGGAAAATGAGGGAGAGAACGAACATCGCAGAGGCAAGCAGGGCAGTGAGTAACAGTATCCTCCGAAGTCTTGAGGTCGGGGCGTATGAGGGCTCTTGGGTAGTTGGACTGGAAAGCCGGCCTTCTGGGGGATGTTGGCTGCTTATTCGCGTCAGCAACACTAATGTGATGAAGTACAACAAAGTAGTTAGGAGGAATACCGGCTGCATCCCGACCGCTTCTGTCAAATAGCCAGCAACAGTTGGCGCAAATGTATATCCTATGCCCCAGGCCGAGACGAGTATAGTGAAAGTTGATGTTATCCTTTCTTCTTGAGCACGTTCAACAATGTAGATGCTAGAGGCTGGGCCGGAAAGCAAGATTCCATAGAGGAACATAGCGGGAGGGAGCTGCGTCCATTCGGCGGCAAATGCAAACAAGAGTGGCACCGGAATCCATACTGCCCAGCCCAGGATCATAATCTTTTTCCGATCATATCTATCTGCTAGGAACCCTCCTGGAATTATTGTCGTTGCTGATGCTAGCGTCAGAACAGAGAACAGAAAGCCTACGTCTTCTGGCGTGGCGTTGAGATTCCTTATGAACAGCGGGAGGAGGTAAATGGTGAGACCATCACCGAAAGAGGCAACAATGTTTGACACGAATAGTATTTTCAAGTCTCTGTTCAGGTTATGGAGTGGCAAATTCCGTTGAAGCAGGTTCTTTGTCTGCCCTAGTAGGGCTTTCATGATCCTCTTTCCTTTCCCAACTGACAAGAGGGAGCTCAAAAACTTTGTGAAAGGCCCGTCGACTCTTCAAGCCTAGATAGCTCCAATGTTTTGAAACTGTTAGCGTGCCTTCGAATTGACTTTTTTCCTTGAAATTGAGCTTAAATCGGAAACCATCCCTCAGAGGGGCTTTCCACGATAAACCATATGTACTAGAAGACTATCTATATAGCTTCGCGCTTAAGTATGGCGCATAAGAATTGGGGAAGAATTGGAGAATTGAGGTTAAGAACTCTAAGTTCAACTGCTCTAGTTTTGCTTATGCTTGTGATGAACTGTCTCGCTGTGGGCCTGGGTCATGCCCTGTTGGCCGAAGAAAGCGAAAAGTCTGAGGATTTGGTGGATCCTCAAATGCAAGCCACAACAAGCGGCCATGACATTCGTTCTGGGGGACTTGGTTTTGACACGTTGAGTGACGACCCTAAGACCGGAATCGGGAACACAGACGTCCTGGGTTCAGGTTTCTTCCGACTGTTTGATTCCGAGAGGAACGTGGTCTTTGACGGGGTTGAAGAGTGGGGCAGCTTTGCCGTTGCTGATAACGACTCAGTTGAGCTGGTTATTGGCTTGTCCGGGGAGGTTAATAGCCAAGAAAGGGTCACTGGTCTAGTTATTGAGAACGGGGGAAAGCTGGTCAACACTGTTTCGATGGGAGATAGAGTCGTCGCCTTGGTCGTTGACGTCCCCTTGGAGCTTGCGGCCATGTTTTCGCGGCAGATTCAGGCGAGCAGCCTTGCTAGATTTGTAGAACCCAATATGAGGTTTCGGACTCAATTTGTTCCAGATGACTCCTACTGGAATTTGCAGTGGGGACCGCAGAAAATTGAAGCTGACTGGGCGTGGAATACGACTAGAGGCGACCACTCAGTTCTCGTAGCTGTAATCGATACTGGTGTTCAGTATACCCACCCAGACCTCGCTGAGAACTATGTGGTTGGGGGTTTGGACTGGGTTAATGATGACCCGGACCCTGTTGACGATAATGGGCATGGCACTCACTGTGCAGGAATAGTTGCAGCGCTCATAGACAATTCCGTTGGGATCGCCGGAGTCGCCAATGTCACAGTTATGGCAGAGAAAGGATTGGATGAATACGGCAACGGATGGGAGGACGATCTTGCCAACGCTATTATCCACGCTGTTGACCAGGGGGCAGACATTCTTAGCAATAGTTGGGGGGGTTATGGTGAAAGCATGCTTATCCACGATGCCGTTAAATATGCCTACGACAGCGGCGTGTTGGTGGTTGCCGCTGCTGGTAATGAAGCCTGGAGCAACAAGCTGTACCCTGCAGCCTACGATGAAGCCATTGCTGTAACAGCGACGGACTCCAATGACTACCCTGCAACGTTCACTAATTTCGGGGATTGGGTTGAGTTAGCAGCTCCAGGAGTCAATATTTACTCAACGATTCTGGGCAGCTCCTATGATTATAAGGATGGGACATCTATGGCTTGTCCCCATGTTTCAGGAGTAGCGGCCCTAATATGGAGCCAATTCCCCAACGTGTCTANGGATTGGATTAGAGCTCAATTAAGATTTACATCAGATGATTTGGGAGATCCAGGCTTCGANATCTATTATGGACACGGAAGAGTCAATGCAAGAAAAGCAGTTGAGCAAGCCCCGCCAGACCATGATCTTCTCGTCTTCAACTGGCAAAGCCCGTCCCACATCGAGCCTGGGGACGTTGTATCCTTAAGCGTAGATGTGCTCAACTTCGGAGCAACCGACGAACAAAATGTAACAGTTTTGCTGCTGGTCGACGGAAACCAAACAGATTCCGCAAATATCACCAACCTAGCTAGGGGCACTCTAGGAACCGCCACGCTTTCGTGGATGCCATTGGCTGAGGGGACTTACAACGTGACCTTGGTCGTGGTTCCAGTTCCGGGAGAGACGATGACTGATAACAACGTGGTGACGGAGATGATTATGGTCAGGTATGCTCTTGGCTTTGTGCTCTTCGATCAGACTCGTTGCGACGCAATCGGCGCCTACAGCTTATGGGTGGCGAACCTTACGGCTAGGGGCTATGTGGTTGACTCTTACTCGGACGGGGTGATTACTCCTGAGGTTCTAGCCGGTTATGACATTCTAGTTATTCCACAGGCGTGGTCGGATTATTCCTTCGATGAAGTCTCGGCTATTCAAGGCTTTGTGCTTGACGGCGGAGGGCTACTGGTTATCGGTGATGACAGTCCTTGGATATACAGTAGCCTTACAGGTTTCGCTGACATTTTCTGGGACTATTACACCGGTTGGTGGGGATATACAAGCGATATAACGCCCCACGACATAACTGAGGGGGTTGCACTGGCATACTTTGATTCCCCTGTCTCTCAACTCCTCCTCAACTTTACTTCAATAAGTCTGATTCGGGATGGGTATGGATCTGGCGACGTAATGCTCGCAGCATCTGAGGCAGGCTTCGGAAAGGTGATAGGCATTGCTGACGAACACACAGTCTACGATTATGCCATCTCCCGTGGAGACAATATGCAGCTTGCCAACAACATGATAGATTGGCTGGTGGGCGAGAAGCAAGAGCATGAGTTAGTAGTGCGTCTGGACGCGCCAAACTACCTCGAACCAGGCAAAACCATTATGCTGAATGCAACAGTTCGCAACCGGGGATTAAACAACGAAACTAATGTCGAGCTGACTCTTCTAATAAACGGCACAATAGCAGGCAACGCCACAATCCCTGAACTCGTGAACGGCACAGCGTATACAATAAGCTATTCGTGGAGTCCCGCGACAGAAGCGATCTACAACGTTACAGGGTACGCGCAACCTGTACCAGGTGAAAATATCACTCTCAACAACATCAGGACAAAGTTTGTCTCTGTGCACTACCCACTTATAAGCCCAGTTGAAGGTCAGTACGCAAACTACGCCTTGAATACATATGATCCCTTCGGACAACTTCTGGCCTCTGGGTTCATGAACTTCACCTATGACTACTACTCCGAGCCCTACAAGATTCATATCACAATGCGTTACATAGACCCTTCAGGGTACAGTAGCGTTGACACTATGATTGTCAACACTATGAATAGATACGTGGAAAGCGGCAGTTGGGCTGGCTTTTGGTATCCCGGCTGGATAGAGACAAACATTGACGTAGGATCCACACTGAATCTCCTATCCGGGAACACGACAGTCGTCGGCTCCCGAATGACTGTGGTCGCCCCCCGTGCAGTCGAATGCTGGGAAACGCTCTACTATGAATACGTGTACAATTACACTTTCGCGTACGACAAGAACTCCGGTTTATGGATCAGCATGGAAACTGTGGATCCTTCGTCTGGATACATTAACGAATTGATACTGATCG
>JGI24422J19971_10003357_pt1 | contig 10005 bp, 8 predicted proteins | sample DeeMarSWOR152_54_FD_19971 | JGI IMG/M metagenome (IMG submission 19971)
ATATCCTGTCTTCTGGATGAGGAAATGCCTCCGGGCTGGCCCGGTTAGGCGAGAATCTTTATGTTAAGGAGATGTCTTTGAGCGCTCATGGATTTTGGTAGATGCATCCAAACGATCTCACAAGTATTTTGGAGCCCGTTGCAAGTGAGGATACGGATTACACTAAGGGAAACAGGCTTTTTCAGGGTGACGCTTGGCGTATGATTCCCCATTATTGGTATCTAGGTAATTCGTTTCTTTCGCTTTCGACCAAAGCCCCCTCGGTTTACTGGCATATTGCCGATTCTCAGGCCGGATACATAACGCGTCTCCTTTAACATGCTGAAAAAACTGGATTTAAATACCATTCATAAACGCTACGGCATGCTTTCTGTTCCGCAATAGAGCGCGCCTTCTCAAGCTCCTCTATAAAAGGTATGGAAATTGCATCAAAAAGAGAAGTTGAATGCCCCCACTCCGCTCTGATGCGAGGGATCGCATAAGGAGACAGGCGGATGGGCATGAAAAAGGACCGCATTATGCTGTTGAACCAGTCGAGGGGCACCTTTGTGGGAATTGGAAAGAACCAATGAGCAGGCCAGAGGTATCAATACTCATTCCAGCATACAATGAGGGCCAAAGCATCGGCGTCGTTGTAGCAAAAATAAATAAGCTCTATCCTGATTTCGAGATCATCGTCATCAATGATGGTTCCACAGATAATACGGCCGACGCGGCAAAAGACGCTGGAGCGCTTGTCTATAGCCATCCCTATAATATTGGGAACGGCGCTGCAATAAAAAGCGGTATACGTTTTGCCTCGGGTAAGATATTGGTATTCATGGACGGAGATGGTCAGCATGATCCTCAGGATATACAAAAGATGCTTCACTGCTTTCCTGGTTACGATATGGTAGTTGGTGCTAGATCAAAGGGCAATCAAGCGTCATGGGGACGTGCCCTGGCCAACAAGATATACAATTGGTTAGCTTCGTATGTGGCGAAGTATCCTGTTCAAGATCTTACCTCGGGATTTCGAGCCATAAAAGCAGATATTGCCCATAACTTTTTGTATCTTCTCCCCAACACCTACTCTTACCCTACCACCATCACATTGGGTATTTTGAGAAGTGGAAGAAGCGTGAAATATGTCCCCATTAATACCCAAGGCAGAAAAAAGGGGAAGAGCAAGATAAGGGTATTTCGCGACGGGATACGGTTTTTCTTGATCATAGCTAAAATCTGCACCCTCTATTCCCCATTGAGGGTGTTTCTTCCCGTTAGTTTTGTAATGTTTTGTTTGGGTTTGGGCTATTATCTCTATACATTTTTTGCATGGCATCGTTTTACAAATATGAGTGCCCTTCTGTTTACAACCTCTCTCCTGATATTCATGATGGGCCTCATATCAGAGCAAATTTGCCAGATGAGATTTGAAAAAAGCGAGGGGGATAAATTTCCGTGAACTTCTGCTATCTGAAATATCTGTCTAAGCAGTGTTATGGAAATCAACCAATTGTTTTTACTGCATGAGTAATAATAGAACGAGCTGTATTAAGGTATTAATATTAACCTGGAATTTCCCCCCCAAACGAGGGGGTATGGAAAATCTTATCCATGACATCTATTCTCATCTTAGACACCAATTGAAAGTTGAGGTAATTGCCCCCTATAGTCGGAAGCATAATACAGAACCACATGTGTCTCGACCTAGCTTTCCGGGATTTTTGGGCTTCACTTTTTTCTCAATTTTTCAATCAATAAACTTATTGTTAAGAAAAAAGTATAGGGTGATATTCGGGGGGAGCCTCGCTGTTGTTCCTATTATAGGACTCCTAAAACTCATGTTTCCTATTCGTGCGATAGCCTATGCTCATGGACTGGATATCATCTATCCTAATATACTATATCAGTTGGCACTCCGAACTAGCGTACGTTTACTTGAGGGAATAATATGCAACAGCAGAAATACTTGTAGCCTTCTCCTGGAGAAATTTCCAAAATTAAGAAATGTTACAGTAATTCCACCGGGTGTGGACCTTGAACATTACCGGCGTCGGGTTCCGCCTATTATAGATGGAAAGTATTTGCTCTCTGTAGGGCGACTAACGGAACGGAAAGGGTTGGTACCGTTTATCGAGAAATGTTTTCTAAAAATAAAGGACGAATGTGATGACCTTGTTCTGGTAATTGTAGGCGAGGAACCAAAAAACGCAATCTATCATAAGCTAGGATACAAGCAAAGAATTGAAACCTGCATAAGAGAACTATATCTACAAGATCGTGTTTACATGATGGGATGGGTGGACGATAAAGAATTGCTGAGCCTCTATCAAAATTGTGAAGTATTAGTATTTCCTGTGGTTCCCTCTAAAGGTGATGTAGAAGGATTCGGAATGGTGGCAATCGAGGCTGCTGCAGCAGGAAGTCCAACAGTGGCCTTTGATGTTGGTGGAATTTCAGATGCAATAATGCAAAACAAGACAGGGGTTTTGATTCCTTCGGGAGATTATGAAAAAATGGCGGATGTACTGCTGGCTATACTTAGGGGGGAGCAGAAATTCCTAATGATAGCGCCTCATATAAGCAAGAAGTTTGCTTGGGACGGTTTGTGCATTCAATACAGAGATTACATTTTAGGTACTAGGCAGCAATTGCAGAAAGGAAATTTGTACCCTAACTACCTAGATCAATCATCGTAACTAAAGAGCCAATTCGATAGTTGGTTGAACTTTATGGAGGGACTGTCATTATTCAAGCGTATTCTTTTAAGCCCCAGGTGATATCACAGGGAACTGCGAAGTTTTAGAAGCCGGTATCCGTTTGCTCTTCTCAACAGTGATGTTATTGCGAGGCAACCCATTCCTATGCTGGGAGGACTTTTTCCAATGATCGTCGTTTTGGTATAGGATTCTGCACTATAAGAACTCAATGCAGTTGGTTGTCTTAAATTATGCCAACTTAGGTGAATAGGCCAAGACGATTAAGGGTAAGGGTCTGATTGAAGAGGCCTTAAAGGGACTAACCTTGTGACCGTCAAACAGCTTTAAAAAGCTATGGATGATTTCATGCTTTTCCACTTGAACAGGAAAAGTTAATCTATGTTGCTAACCGCAGTCTTAATCTATGTACATGAATAGAAGGGCGCTTCGTTTAATGAAGAGTGGATATGAATATCAGCGCAGCTTTTCAGATTGCTACAAGCATACGGCATATAACGCTGCGGGGAGAGAATGGAAAGCAGCCAAGGCGGTAGCCGTGATCGTTGATTATCTGCAAAAATTTGAGAAGAGCCCAGAGGAGTTATTGGTTTTGGATATAGGTTGTTCAACAGGGTATCAATCTCGATATTACGGGCAGTTTTTTAGATGTGTCCATGGCGTTGATATAGACGAGAAAGCTGTCCGACATGCAGCTAATGTGAACTCAAGCCAAAATGTGGTATTTCATGTGCAAGATTGTATGAATCTTTCATTTGGGCAGGCTACATTCGACGTGGTCATGTGTACGCACGTATATGAGCATGTTCCCGACGCCGAGAAATTAATTTCAGAGATTTATCGCGTGCTGAAGCCAGAGGGAATCTGCTACTTTGCAGCAGGCAATCGACTGATGTATTTAGAACCGCATTACAAGCTGCCATTCCTCTCAATTTTACCAAAACCGTTGGCTAACTTCTATTGTAAACTGAGTGGTAAGAGCAACCGGTATTACGAGACCCATCTCTCTTACTGGAGTCTTAAGAGACTTGTCAAGAAATTTCAAATAGTGGATTATGTATGTACGATTCTCCAAGACCCAGCCAAATTTTCTGCTACTGACATAGTCCAGCCGAATTCCATAAAACAGAAGATTTCGTTGCTAGTCAGTAAGCATGCCTATTGGTTATGTCCTACCTATATATGGATTCTGAGAAAGTATTGTATTTGTTAGGGGTACGGGTAAATTTGGACAGTTGCATGAATGAACGAGTGAGCTTTTCAAATAGATACTAACGCAATCCAAAGTGTAGTGGCACAGGCACAGTAATATAGCGGCAAGCCAGAATTCTGAAAAAGGAAGCCATCTTGGCGGGCAGTTTCTTCAAACTGCAGTTTACTAATAGTCGCCTTCGCTAACGTATCTAGGCCGCATATGGAATGGCAACAAAACCACTGGAGTTTGTATGCCCCTGCATTTAATTGGATTCAGAACGGAAGAATTCAACGGCAGGATAGAAATTACTAGTATTCGAATGAGCCGGAATGGCAAAGATAAAACGACTATTATCCATTAGTATCTCGGTCGGTTTTGCGGGATGGGTGGTATGGTTCATACGCCAGAGAGTATATTATTTTGATCAACTATTTCAGGTAGAATGGTACAGTTTAACAGGGTTAGTATTACTGTTTCTATGTTGGCATGTCCTGAATGGTTTACTGTTTCGTCGCCTTGTATCTGCTTTTCAAATAAGACTTGCTATAGTGGAAAGCGCGGCAATTTCTCTCGTTACGTCTATTTTAAACTTTGTAACGCCATTTCGCGGCGGAGTTGGGTATCGGGCTTATTATCTCAATCAGCGGCATGGAATGGCTCTAGGACATTTCATTTCTGTGTTTGGGTCATATTATCTACTTGATTTTTTAGTTAAGTCCAGTGTGGCCATAATAATAATTTTGTATACATTTTTAAAATTTGAAAAATTCTATTTGTCCCTCTTAGTTTTTTTTTCGTTTCTGGGAATGGTGTGCTTTTACGTAGTGTTTTTTGCTCCATCGGTCCCTGAATCTGGAGGAAGGATATGGATAAAAATTGCGAAGACTGTGAACTCATGGGACTATATAAGGAGAAGTAGGAGTATTTTATGGTATTTTGGAGCAATAAGCATACTTCAGGTAGTGCTGTCAGGATTGATTCTTCAGCTGGCTTTCTCAGTGAGTAAAATTTCTGTAGGGTTCTCAGAGTGCGTGCTGCTGGCAATTATGGCTTCCTTTGGGATGATGCTGGGGTTAACACCGGGTTCCATTGGTATTATCGAAGGAATCTTCCTGCTTACATCACCATTGGTTGGCGTGGTAACAGAAGAAATGTTGGTTGGTGCCTTAATCCGCAGAGGTGCCGATTTATTGGCCCTTGTTGTGTTTTCGCCAATTGGATGGGTGTGGTTGACGTTTAATAAATCAGACAGAGCTGACTCGTAACCACGATCAATAATAACAAGATAGGCATTGTAATTTTCATTATATCGATTTCAGCACTCTTCTTTTGTTTTGCCGCCCTCATGACGTCAGGCTGGATCATTTCCGGGAGAAAAGAGTCAGAAGATTTTTCAAGCCAGATGTTCGAGTGAAATATGCCGGTCTCAAATGAGCAAATGTGGAGAAATATGGAGGAGACAAACAAGGATGGTCTTTTAAACCGGTGGTATCCGGATCTGCTATGCCTGATCCTAATAATCGGCTTGAATCCAGTCACTCTCTTTTTCAATTATAGCCCCAAAATGTTTACCCCGGATACCATAGCCTATGTAACCTTGGGAAGGGATTTATTCTCTAAAGGGCTTTTTTACATTCCGTCTTGGGGTCATGTTAATAATGGCCTCATTTATCCACTCCTTTATCCATTTTTCATAGCATGCGGAAACCTCTTTTCCGCAGAATCTCTCAAGGTGGCTGAGTGGGTCAGTTGCCTCTCGGTACTGGCAGCTTCGATCCCTATATTTCTATACCTCAAGGAAACAACAAATCGAATAATTGCGTTACTTACCGTATTCTTAATCCAGATAAATTTCTACTATTTTTCATTTGGAATGAGGCCTCTATCGGAGTCCACTTTTTTGCTCACCCTGAGTTGCACGCTGCTTTTGACGTTACGGCTATTCAAGCATTCCGAGAAGAGCGGCGGAGGGTTGCCATTACTTCTTGGTCTGAGTTGTGCATTGGTATTTCTATCCCGGCAGATTGGGATTATCGTTTTGATTTTTCTCATGGGTTTTTTCCTCTTGCACGGGTTTATCTCTTCGAGAACAGAGCGAGGGGTGATTTTTAAAAACGCCCTATTTATGGTGTTAGGGTGGTTTATCCTAATCATACCTTACACTATTATTATTTATTACCAGACAGGGCATCATCCCCTCCAGCAGGATTTCTCGATGGTGAGACATGATGTAACCACCACCGACCCTGAAGTTTTGGAAGTGCTACAGCGCATTGAAAACATACCCGACAAGAGCTATGCTTTTATGTATGCAAAACGGAGGCTTCTGCGCAAGCTCTTGCCAGATGCTTCAGAGATGCTTTACAGGGTGAATAGGAAAAAGAGAGAAAAGGCTGGATTTCTCAACGAAGTTCTGTCCACCTTAAAGAGCCCGGAAGATTTTATTGTGAGAATCTACACTAATACTCAGCACCTTGGAAAACCATTAGGCAGTATCCTGCTATATTTGTTTGTTGCTCTCTGCATTTCACCTTTTTTGGTGAAGTCAGAAAACGTAAAACTGCTGAACAGATTATTATTACCTCTCTTCATCATTTTTTATCTGCTCGCCCTATCGTGTGTCGTCGATAAGATCCCGCGGTATATCTATATCCTTTTCCCGTTTGTCTTGATGCATATTGCTGGTGAGTTGTTTATCTGCTTTCATGCGGTACCCAGTGCTCTAAAAATAAGGTTCTCGAGCCTTGTATTCTTTTTTCTAATTTATGCATTCTTTTTGCTTGTCACCCCTCATTTCTTCACGGAATTGGAGATCTCCCCTAAATTAGAGGATGTCGAGACCCAGTTTGAAAGCCTTAGGAAGAAAGTGAATGGAGAGCCAACTTTTAGCCTGAGTTATTTCGGTTCATATATGGCAGGAGGTTCTTGTCGTTTACTCCCGAACGACTCCCTCGATAAGGTTGTCAAATATGGAAAAAGAACAGGGGTCCGTTGGATTATAGTATCGCGGATGCGGAGCATTTCGAGCGAGGCGGAGCTCTACATGAATGCCTCGTGGTATCGAAGCCCTTCATTGGATAAGGACTACCCTCATCTGGTGAGATTTTGTGGTGAGACCCCCGATGGAAGTTATATGCTTTATGAGATTTTATAGATTTTTAGTAATGTTCACAAAGTTTGGCATATAGAAGGGCATGGGGCTCTTTTCCCAAAAACCAAGAAATTGGTTGCTGGATTGTCTGTACCCTTGCTGCCTGAGGCGGGCGGGGAGACTGCTGCACTGAACGCTCAGGACAGAGTATGGGGGCTCCGCCCGGGCAGCCCGCCGCCTGCCTAAAGTTGCAGGATTGTCAGAGCCAGCGTTCTAGCCGAGTCGGTTCTTGAAAAAATAGTCCCATGCCCTCAGATTTGTATACCATCACCCTTGAACGATACTAATCAAATATGCAAGACTAAGGGGAGAAATTGTATTTCAGACAGGTCGTTAGGGAATCTTTGTATTTTCATACCAGACGACATTTCTGCTATGCTCACCGCCGACTAATATATCAATATCACCATCAAGGTCCAGATCGATCACTCGAAGATCGTAAGCGGCCTGATCATCAAATATTTCGTGAATCTCAAAATTACCCCGTCCATCGTTTTCATACCAGGATATGACCTTGTTGTCCTTACCGCAACTTGCGACATCCAGATCTCCGTCGTTATCAAAGTCGGCAACGCCCAAGCTGTGAGGCCCCTTGATAGACCGGTCTATGGTATTGCGGCTCCAAGATGGGGCCTGGTACCAAAACACACCTGCGGAATGTCCCAAGGAAGCAACGAAATCGCTTAGGCCATCAGCATCAATATCAGCACAGAGTATATTCGTAGCCCCACGTTCATTTTCAGCAATCAGATGCTTGTGCCACAGTGATTCGGGGCCGAGTGGGCACTCCCACCATGCGAACCAATTGCCACTTCTGGCTCCTATAACCACATCGAGATCGCCATCGTTATCAATATCTGCAAGATGTGGATAGTGGGTCCCCCCCCTGGCATCTCCGTCTCCCAGAACAAATCGTTTCCAATATTGAGCGGAATTGGGATCATTCGGAATATGATACCATACCATGGATTCACCTATCTCGCCTGGTTGAGCACTGTTGGCCACTAAATCGATTTTTCCATCTCTATCGATATCTCCTAAATCCAGACCATGGATCCCTTTTACTCTGTCATCAACAATACGAAAATTCCAACCATAGTCGTCAGGTTTCTCAGGGCATTCTAACCAAAAGATAGGTCCCCAATAGTAGCATGCTATAATATCAGTGTCCTTATCAGAGTCAACATCAAGGCACTTTATATACGATAGTTCCAGATCGCCCCCTTCATATCCTTTCAGGGATATTTTATGGGGGATCCAGGTCGGCGCTTCAAGCCAGATGCCCCCCTTTTCTCCTCCGGCAACGACATCCAAGACTCCATCCTTGTTAAAATCCGCAGCATCAACAGTATCAACCCTAAAGCCGTAATATATGACATGCCGTTTGAAACCGAAAGTCTCTTTCGTCTTATTATTGCTACATCCTGTACAGACGAAAAAGAGTATAATTATGAATAAAATAATACAGATTGCATTTTCGTATCTTCGAAGATGTTCAGAAAAATGTGATTTCATATTGCCAATAACCACGTGCATGAGATCTATTCCATCTAAATTCATTTCACTGAGGGCCAAAGGGGACTAACATGACTATTGACACGTTGTAACTCTTCCGTTCTTTAAAGATGACCCACGGCACCCACTCTCTTGTAAAAACCAAAGTGTTACAATAAGTACAGATTTGAATATCCCCTAAGTAATAAATCCACCTCAATTCTCTTTCTGGCAGGAAAGATCTCTGAGATCATAAAAAATAGCATATTTTTTAGGACCCATACTGATCTTTAACGAAAATACGAGAGGCCAAGTACTTAAATTCGCTTATATCAGAGGTGATTAGGCCAGTCAATAAACTGGAAAATAATTCATGAGTATAGAGGGAGAAGAAAGACGAATTGTTGAGGGTCTATTGCTGGGAATGGGGCATGGGTCGCATAGGCTGTAATTCTTGATTATTCCCATCAAATGCGAGATACTCTTGGCAAACGCGGATAGGATGCGCATTATTCTGGTTTTTATGAATATCGTGGTTTAAAGACACAACATTATCATTATCAGGTGCAAGTTTTGCAACTATCTGGAAGATATCATCAATAAGAGGGTGCACGACGTGGAGACCGAGGAAATGAAACGCCGTCTCCGGGCGGGGCGCGAATCGGGAAGAATTCGTGTTGATCTGGCCAGGGGTGACTGACCATCCGGAAAGACCTTGAGAAGATCATAGCATATGCGAGGTAGGTGGGGTATGAGCAGGTCTCCGTTATAACCAACTGTGTACGCACTGGGCGACAAGAGGGATACCTTAAGTGTATGGTGGAGACTGGCCTTAATGACATATTGATGTCCCTTCACGGGGTGGCAGCAGAGACACATGATGGATTGACGGGGGTCAAAGGGTCACAGCAATGTGTGCTCCAAACAGCCTCGATGGCAAGCGAAGTCAGCGGTCCGCGGTCTCGTTTCAACTGTGTCGTGTGCCAGGAAAACTGTGACGACTGTGAGGCGGCGGCAGACTTAATGGCCTGATTCAAACCGTACATGATCAATTTTATCCTCTTTCGCCTTCCACGTGGATGCCATGCATGCGGATGAGAAAATCAAGTTTCGAACCTACAAGGAGGCTACCGCACCAGTCAAGCGGGCCATTGACAAACATAAAGCAGATATCCCGCACATAAATGTCGGTGATGTATCGTTTTGCCTTATGAAGGGATATGAGCCTCACGTCAAGGCCCTTTTCCAGTTCCAGATGATATGAAGTCTAAAAGGGGTGAGGAAATCAGGGTGATCACACGATTACCGAAAAAGTTTGGATATGAAATTTCGTTCGATCCATCTTTATCCGCCATTGAACGATGGTATGTNAGGCTACTCGGTCCTCCAATACTCGGGCTTCGAATCCGAGGGCGCTACCTCCAGCCCCTGCTCGAGACGCTTGCTTTTCCTGGGGGAGCGCGGCT
>JGI24422J19971_10003358_pt1 | contig 10002 bp, 12 predicted proteins | sample DeeMarSWOR152_54_FD_19971 | JGI IMG/M metagenome (IMG submission 19971)
ATTTTGAAGGGCTATAAGCGAGAAGAGAGGCGGAGACATCCTCGGGTGAAGGTGCGGATAGAAGTGAGTTTCCAGAAGATGGATTCCTATCTCCATCGGTTTACGAAAAACATCAGCGAAGGAGGGTGTTTTATCGAAACCGACGAGGTGTTGCCACCGAGGACGGAAGTTCCCCTTGAATTTTCCTTCCCGAATCACGCCAAACCGGTGGAGATCATAGGAGAGGTGGTTTGGGTTCTGGAGGGAAGCCACTCGGGGATGGGGATTCAATATAAGAAGATATCCCCGAATGCCCGGAAGGTGCTCAGGGAAATAGTTCAATCCCGAGGGAAAGGGGATAAAAATCCTTGACTAAGGGATCCATTTTTTGTAGAGTGGGGTTTCAATTCGGGAGGAGGAGGAGTTCATGAGTAAGAGCAGCTTTCCTTACCGGGTATATGATCGGAAACTCCACCCCAACATCGTCCTCCAGGTACTCGAGGATGAGGACTTATTGAACATCATGAAGGAAATTTTGATTCAAGAGGGACGGCCTTGTCCATTCTGCAAGAGGAAAATCAAGGGGGAACCCCTCTCCAAGGAGATTTGGTAGGTGAGAAACCTCGACGTCCCCGCTAGGTAGGTGTTTTGTTCCCTTTCCCCACCCATAGTGTAACGAGATTATTTTTCGTCTTATACCTCCTCCTCGTGGGCTGTGTCTCTGAAACCCCACATGAAGGTGTCACGTTCACGAGATACGCGAAAAAACCCTTCCCCCCGACACCGGAGGTGGAGGTTTTTCCCCAAGATGTGGATACGCCTTATACTATCATCGGGGAACTGAAGATGACTTTCCCCCAAGAGCTTACCGATGAGGAGATGGTGAATCGGATGAAGGAGGTTTCCCGGGGAATTGGAGCAGACGCCATCATTGGTTTTAAGAGAGAAGTGGTTGAAATAGCGATCACGGGGGTCTTCGCCGAGTCGGTCAGGAAGAAAGCCAGACACGAACCATTTGAGATTTCCAGTCCCGAAGCAAAGGAGGAGAGGATTCTCCTTAGGGGCCTTGTTATTCGCTATCAGTAGGCTCCAGATCACTGAGGGAGGGTGATGATGGAAGGACAGATCGATGTTCCGAGCACAGAGAGGAGGAGGTATGACCGGTTCAAGGTCGACCTGCCTGTGGACTATGCCCGGCTGGAGACGAAGCGGCTCAAGGCTGGCATAGCGGGCAATGCCAGTGAAGGAGGGCTCATGGTATATTTGCATGAGCGAATGAAAATCGGGACAAAGCTCTATGTCGCCCTCCTTTTCTCCATGGGGTTTGAGCTTACCGGAGTTAAAGCCTTATCCCAGGTCGTATGGAAAGATTTGGGATGGGAAGAGGGCTGGGGTCGATACCGGTATGGTCTGAAGTTCCTGCAGGTTGCCGATGAAGACCTCGCTAAATTGAAGCAGCTCCAGGCGGATTTGGTTATTCAGGCCTAGATCGAGCCTCCGGAGATTGAGTCGGGTCTTCTTGCTCATTCTCCATCTGGGCTTAGTCTAATAGCCATGGTCACAATTCCCCTCCCTTTCGCTCATCGTCCCTCCTCGGGTTCATTCTCATCTGAGATAGTTGCATAATGCATCATATTGCTTTGTCTCCTGCATACTATTATGCCACGGCGAGAGCGGGTCCGTTCCGGTAGATCTATTGCGTTGGGGATCGGAACAGACAAGTCCCCATAGCCGGGTTTTGGCACAAAAAATGCTTGGGCTCGTGTGTTGGGGCAAGATCCATCACTGGTTCCTATTCAAAGAAGGTTTTTGATCCTGCTCCTCGGCGTAAATGGGTCGAGCGAAATTCACGCTAAGGGAGAGGATGCATGGAAGCCCAAATTCGACTGTACGAGCGAAGGAGGTATCCTAGGTTCCCCCTAGATTTCCCCATTGACGGCCATCGCGAAAAGGGGGGCAGGGCTATTGTAGGAAAGGCCGTGAATGCCAGCGAGGGAGGATTGATGGTCTGTTTCACCGAGAGCATGAGCGTCGGCGCTCGGCTGTTTGTCTCCATGCTGTTTGACTTGGGGTTTGAACTCACGGAGATCAGGGCTCGATGCCAAGTCGTCTGGAAGGACGTGGGATTGATATCCGATTTCCCGGGCTATCAATACGGCCTCAAATTCCTCGAAATAGGGGAATACGACATATCGAAATTGAAGCGACTGAGGAAATATATGGTGGACCATATAGCCTGAAAGGGAGGAGAGATCTGATGATGGGGCGAAAGGGAAAACAAAACCTTCTCAAGAAGATCGGCTGTCCTCACGGTTTGCGTGAATTGAGCAGAGCCGAATTATACCGGCTAGCCGAGGAGATAAGGGAGCAAATCATTCATACTGTTTCCATTACCGGAGGGCATCTGGCCTCGAACTTGGGCGTTGTCGAACTGACCATTGCCCTTCACTACGTCTTTGATTCCCCACGGGATAAAATCATTTGGGATGTGGGACACCAATGCTATCCCCATAAGCTCTTGACGGGGAGACGAGAGACTTTCCATACGCTGAGGCACTATGCCGGGTTGAGCGGGTTCCCCAAAAGAGAAGAGAGCCCCCACGATGCATTGAATACCGGTCATAGCAGTACCTCTATTTCGGCAGCTCTGGGAATGTCCGTAGCTAAATCCCTCAAGGGTGATGCCGACAGGGTCATCGCCGTCATCGGCGATGGCTCCATGACCGCCGGGTTGGCCTTTGAGGGCTTGAACCAGGCGGGGCATCTTGAAAAGGACCTTATTGTGGTGCTCAACGATAATGAGATGTCCATCTCACCCAATGTTGGAGCCCTCTCCGCTTATTTGAACCGGATCATGACCGGTCAGTTGGTCAACCGGTTCCGGCGGCAATTGAAATCCCTCCTTCAGACCATTCCCGGAATCGGAAACTCCATGGTCAGGGTTATCAAGCAAGCGGAGGAGTCATTTAAAGGGTTCTTGACGCCGGGGATCTTGTTCGAGGAACTCGGGTTTAAGTATGTGGGTCCTATTGACGGCCATCACATCGATCACCTTATCGAGACCTTCAAAAACGTGAAGGGGTGGCACCGTCCGCTGTTGATCCACGTGATCACCAAGAAGGGAAAGGGGTATGACCCCGCAGAACTCGATCCGGCTTCCTTCCATGGAGTGGCCCCCTTTGACATTGCCACGGGAAGGCAGCACAAGGAGGGCCCCATGCGGATAAGCTACAGCAGCGTCTTTGGCCAAACCATGGTGAAGCTCGCGCGAACAGATCCCAGGATCATCGCCATCACCGCTGCCATGCAAAATGGAACTGGCCTTGATATCTATGCGAGGGAATTTCCCGATCGAACATACGATGTGGGAATCGCTGAGCAGCACGCCGTCACCTTTGCAGCGGGTTTGGCCGCCGAGGGCTTCAAGCCGGTTGTCGCCATCTATTCGACCTTTTTGCAGCGGGCTTATGACCAGATTGTCCATGACGTTTGTCTACCGAGGCTGCCAGTAGTCTTCGCATTGGATCGGAGCGGGATCGTCGGAGAAGATGGACCCACCCATCACGGGCTCTTTGATATTTCCTATCTGCGGCATATCCCGAATTTGATCCTCATGGCCCCGAAGGATGAGAACGAATTTCAACATATGCTCAATACGGCAACCCTCCTGTCCCATCCCGTCGCCATCCGTTATCCGAGGGGGAAAGGAGAAGGGGTAGCTATGGATGGGACGCTGATGCTTTTGGAGATGGGAAAGGGAGAGGTAGTGCTGGAAGGGCCTGATGTCCTTATGCTTCCGGTAGGCTCCATGGTCTACCCGGCTTGTGAGGCGGCACGGCAACTCCGGCGAGAAGGGATCCAGGCCACGGTTGTCAATCCGCGTTTCATCAAACCACTGGACAGCTCTTTGGTGGTCGCCATGGCCCGGGAAATAGGGAAAGTAGTTACCATTGAGGAGAATGTCTTAGCAGGAGGCTTTGGAAGCGCCGTGATTGAGCTAATCCAAGAAGGGGGACTTTCGTATGTAGAGGTCCTTCGCATGGGAATACCCGATCAATTCCTGGATCACGGCCCCCAAGGAGTTCTCAGGAAAAAGTGCGGCCTCGATGCGCGAGGCATTATGGAAAGAGTGAAATCCTTCCTGGGGGGACGAGTCCGTCTAGAACAACCCGGATTCGGGTTTGTGGAGCCGCGGGAGAGTAGGGCAACTAGCTCAATTCAGTGAAGCGGGCAAACTGCGGTGATAAACCCCTTGGGGGAATTGTCCCGATCTGAAATAATTTCATACTTTTCCCGGGGATATTAGGAAAAAATTTCAGTATCCCTCCTGTCGCTTCGGAAGAGACCGAACAAATTATCCCTTTATTTCAACGTATTATCACTTATTTCCCTTTCTTGGCGATCTGGCATGGAAAATGCTTCCATTGAAATCCTACAGTGGGCGGGATAAGAGCCTGAAAAAATGAGGGGATTAGAATCCCATACGGTGCTCACAACCCTCGAAGCCTGCCAATATCTGAGGATCTCAAGGCCAACCTACCTGAAGTACGTCTACGAGGGGAAGATCCGGGCGAAAAAAGTTGGGAAGGGCTGGAAAGTCCTCAAGTCTGAATTGGACAGGTTCCTCAGGGGCGAGAAGTTCATCCCGGAGAGGCGGAGACATCCCAGGTTCTTCGTCGATCTTCCCATAGATTACACCCTCGTTGAGAATGGGAGGGCTGATGTGGGAAGTGTCGCCAACGCCAGCGAAGGAGGGTTGATGGTCCTTCTGAACGACAGGATGGAAGTGGGAAGCAGGGTGTTCGTTTTCGTTCCCTTCATCCTGGATTCAGAGCAAACGGGAATCAAGGCCACCTGCAGGGTTGTCTGGAAGGACTTTGAAGCGGCAACCGGAGGATCCCGGTATCAGTATGGACTTCAATTCACGGATATAAGCCAAGAGGACGTCCGAAAACTGAGGGAACTGGGTGGTCACATTCTGGGCCAACTTCCTCCATCATAATTCCACCGAGCGAGACAAAAACCTCACCGTTACCCTCTCACCACCTCACGACCCCACCCCCCGTTGTCTATCCCTATGCAATGGGATCAACTCCCATAAAGCGCCATAAAATGCGGACAATTATGCAAAAAATTCATAAAATTGACAAAAAACGGCTCTCTTGAAAAACGGGATGAATTTTTATAAGATACTGATATTGTTGATAATTTTGCCAAACAGGTACTATTGGCATGGAAAATGCAGAAAAATCCATACCTATTCGAGTAAAATCCGATACACGGGAGCACCGCTGGGATTAAGCTCGATATAATTGGACATGCACGAGGGAGACTCGGTATGGAAGGGAACAGATATGCTCATCTCAAGCCGCCCGTCCTGAGAACGGGTTTCGCTGAGCGCCGAAGATACCCCAGGTTCCATTGTGAGCTTCCCATCGACTGTATCACCAGCAATAGTGATATCCATGTAGGATTCGCCGCCAATATCAGTCAGCGTGGGATGCTCGTCTGCCTTCATGATCGGATTGAGGTGGGGACCCTTTTGAGGATAAATCTAATCTTCACCAAGGGTTTTCAACTCAAGATCGTACGGGCAAACGCAGTAGTTGTCTGGAGCAAGGCCGTGTCGCACGCATTGTGGGGAAGGTATCGATATGGTTTACGGTTGGCTGAATTGAACGATCCCTTTATTTCGGATTTCAAAGGCCTTCTGGGCCAGCTTGCTCGGGAATTTACCCTCAAGAATTTATTTCCCTCTAGTTAGTGGTTTGCAATAAACCCTGGCAGCCGGAACCCTGACCTCCTCTAAATTGAGCACTGGATGATGGGGGTCATCCAGTGCTCTTTTTTATCGACCGATAGCTCCAGTCCTAAGGATCTTTCCCGGAGTTTCCTGATTTTTATCGGCAGGATTTCCGTAACCTTTTGATTTCATAACAGATTCTGTTTTTCTCAAGAGAACACCCTTGTCCCTTCGCTTCAGTGCTTTCTGGTCTGTTGCCCGAATTCCCCTTCGCTCACTGAAAAGAATCTTGGACCATTCTAACGTTCGCTTCACTGCAAATCTAAAACTTGCCCTCCGGGCTCAAGCACTTAGATTTGCGGCCGTTTCGCTTCACTAAGAATGGTTAGCCAAAATTCTTTGATGTTCCTCCAGGGAACCCGGGCAACGACCTGTCCCAACGTGACACTTCTCCAGTAGACTTCGCTCATGAACAACGGTGTTCTCGACAAGGTTGAGGAAACTCCGAGATATTTCTCATTATCGTACAAGGTGCTAAAATAGATATGTGCGCAACTATTTGGAGTTGCGTTTCGTTGGGGCGAAAAAAGGGTGGTGGTTTTTGTGGAAAAGGAGTACCCTTAAAGGGTATTCTCGGCGAAAATGTCGTTTCAACTGGGGGGTAAAATGCAGACGGGATTTCGAATGCTCTATTGGGTCGTAGCGATCCTATTCCTTCTCGTCACTCTTGGAGAGGCCGGTTTTTTTGCGGAGGCAGAGGGGGTGGTGGCCGGGAGCAAGACCTTTCGTATATGGGGATTGCCCACGGGCAGACGCATCCTGGTCAGATATCAGGAGCCGTTGGAAGCGGATCCTGGGAGGATGGTAACCCGATATACCCGAATTCCGGTAACCTATTCCATTTATGGGAAATTCAAAAAGGGGGACAAGCTGGAACATTATAAATTCTCCTTCGTCTTCTTCCGCAATGATGAATCGGTGAGCTTTTCGTGGGATGCCCGATGGACTGTCTCCATCATCGTATTGGCCTTTCTTTTCTTCGCGGCGTTCAAATACGGAAGGCGCCAAATTTCGCGATATTCGCGATATTAGCGCTGTTATTGGAGCGATCCTGCCCCGAGCAGGAAGTTCCAGGAGCTGCGCTTGCGGTTCTATGGCATGATCCAAGCCGTGAAAAAACTGGAATTCTTTGGCTTTTTTGCAGGGTAGAGGTGATTTTCACCCGTAGCTCATTGACATATCCATTTCTTTTCCATTATAAATAGTATCGATATATTCGTGACCTTGTGATTGGCCAAGAATCACCAAATGATTTTAGGAGGTGGCAGAGATGAAGATATTTCTCGGCGGCATTGCAGCACTGGTTGTTGGAATCATCCTCTTAGTCTTCTGGTGGTGGGATTTCATCACGATGATCAAGGGTTTGATTCCAGTCATTCTCTTGATCGGGGGAGGGTTCGCTGCATACAGCGGATACGATGAAATTAAGGAGAAGATAACAAGCGAACCCGAGAAAGTTGAGCCCACCTTTGAGACGAAAGCCGAAGAGACTTCGGCCAAGCCTTGGGAAGCTACCACTGGCGCGCCCGAGGAGAAAAAGCCTGAAGGACCAAAAGCTCCAAGGGCACGCAGAAGGAGGACTCCCAGGAAGAAAGAGGTATAACTGCCGGCTGGGCGAGGCACGAGAGAAGGCAGAATGGTGGAAGAGGAGACATCCAGCAAGGGCAAAATGTCCACGGAGTTCCTCGAACGGGCATGTCTCTCATCCTTGCCACCTTTGAGATAAGGATTTTCCCGTCTTCGTCAGAAATCAATCCTTTTCTTGTAAGATAAGGCCCTTGAGGGAAATGCGCTGGTTTGTCACCCTTGTGAGCATTTCCCTTGGGCTCTTCTTTTTCCCCATATTGCTCAGACGGTTCTCTAAGGGCTCGCAGGGAATTTCCATTCCGAATGAGCCGTATAGCATTAGATGGCTCGGCAGCGAGATAAGAATCGTCCCTATGGCCCAGGGCAAAGAAATATGGTAACATACCATGGATTCCCCTTTACCACTATTGGCATATGAAGGTTGGTGACGAGATATATCACCCGGATTTCGGCGTGCTGAAGGTTTTGGATTGGGGCGATCCATCCCTTCTGACGGTCGTCAAGAAGGAAGACGAGCGACAGACCCCATTTAAGATCGGTAAACAGTCCGGTTGGAAGAGAATAAAAGGGGAGGAACAGGAGAATTGTGAAGCCCACTCGGAGGGAGTTGCCATGCCTAAAGAAGGAAAACCGAAACTTTCGGAAGAGGAATTTGTAGTTCGGGCAATTAACAAATTACGAAACCCCCCCTACAAGGGTATCCATAGCGTTTACAGCGGGTTCAACAGGGCTTTTAAGGAATATTTCGGCACAAACCCCATCGATTCAACCCAGAGGTTGGCCGAACAGGGAAAGATTGTTACGAGGCCTGCTAAAGGGGGAGCTATGCTGTACCTCCCTCAAGACGCCCCGAGAACAGCTGAAGATGCACTGGGCAAGATCCTGGAGGAGGATTGAAAAGGACGTCAAGCCCCTGAAGGCCCGTCTTTCCCCTTCCTCTCACCGAAAATAATTTTTGACCATTCTAACGTTCGCGTCATTGCAAAGAGCGCCTGTTCGGCGCTATTTCGTTCCCATACAGCCGCGCTCAGAGCTCCTTTTCGAACTCCCAGGTATCTGAATTTCGCTCAGGGACAACCGTGTTCCCCGCGAAACTCAGGAAACTTCCACGGGGAATTGAGCTTGAATAAGCGGGGGATTTGCGCTATAGTGAGTAGACACTACTGGGGAAGAAGGTGCTCCATTGACCATTCTCGTGACCAATGATGACGGCATCGATTCCCAAGGGATTCAGATTTTAGCCGAGACCCTGAAAGCCCTTGGGAGTGTCTATGTTGTGGCGCCGGATAAGGAATGCAGCGCCATGGCCCATTCCCTCTCGCTCCATCGTCCCTTGAGGGTAGATAAGGTTCGGGAGGGTTATTTTGCCGTGGGTGGGACTCCCGCCGACTGCGTCAATCTAGCGGTTTGTTGCCTCTTACCGGAAAGACCAAAGCTGATCGCCTCCGGCATCAACAAGGGGGGGAATATGGGGGAGGACGTTACTTACTCGGGTACGGTTTCCGCCGCCTTCGAGGGGGCATTCTATGGAATCCCCTCCTTTGCCATCTCATTGGCCTCAAAAGATGATTTCAAGTTCAAGACGGCAGCCTCCTTTGCCCTGAGGGTTGCCCGCTTCATATTGAGAAACGGACTTCCAAAGGACACATTCCTCAATATCAATGTCCCCAACCTCCATGAGGATGGGGTGAAATCCTACAGGATCACGAGGCAGGGACGAAGGATCTATGGGGATGCGGTGGTGGAGCAGGTCGACCCAGGTGGGCAAACGTATTACTGGATCCGTGGCCATAGAGGTTTTGAGTCGATGGAAGGCACGGACTTCGAGGCTGTAGGGAACCAGCATATCTCGATCACACCTCTCCGTTTGGATCTGACCGACTATTCCTCCTTGCAGGAGATAAGCACATGGAAATTGTAGCCATTGGGAGAAAAAATCTTTTAGGGGGTGAGGTATGAAGACGACGGTAAGCATCATAAAGGCGGATATTGGCAGTATTGGCGGCCACATCAAGCCGAGCCAGAATTTGTTAGAGGCGGTGGAGAATTTCGTCCGCATCGAGGGAAAGAACGTCGTGAAAGATTTCTTTGTGAGCCACACCGGCGACGATATCGCACTGCTGCTTTCCCACACCGGAGGGGCGGGGGCGGAGAAGGTCCATAAATTGGCCTGGGATGCCTTCATCGCCGGTACCGAAGTGGCCAGAAAACAGGGCCTCTACGGAGCGGGGCAGGATCTCCTGAAGGATTCCTTTTCGGGCAATGTGAAGGGTATGGGGCCTGCAGTGGCCGAGATGGAATTTGAAGAGAGGCCCAACGAGCCCTTCCTCTTTTTCGCCGCGGACAAAACCGATCCAGGGGCGTATAACCTTCCCCTCTATCTGAGTTTTACGTCTCCTATGCATAATGCCGGGTTGATGTTGAGCCCCGCTATGGACAAGGGCTTCAAGTTCACCATCATGGATGTTTCCTATACCGAGGGGGATAAGGTCATCGAGCTCAATGCGCCAGAGGATCTTTACGATATTGCGGCACTCCTCAGGGACAACCAACGGTTCGTGGTTGAATCCATTCACTCGAGAAATAATGGGGAGGTCGCGGTATCCGTGAGCACGACCCGCCTCCACAATATC
>JGI24422J19971_10003359_pt1 | contig 10002 bp, 9 predicted proteins | sample DeeMarSWOR152_54_FD_19971 | JGI IMG/M metagenome (IMG submission 19971)
AGCCAAGGAAATGAGCAAAAAGCCACGGATGGTACTCTGGGTTCCCCGGTCTTGATTAGATTGAGGGCTATATCACATTATAATATGTATACTGTGAAAAGGAATGTTTGCCTAGTCTTCTTCTTTAGCCTCTTGCTCAAGCACTTCAGCTAAGCGGTTATACTCCTGGCTACCGAAGGTCTGTAATTGTGCAGCGAGCATTTCTGAGTAGTTGAAACCCTTACTGTTAATCCAGTCCCTGTGTATCAGGTCACCCCGCCCCATCATGTGTCGAACCAGGTCTACAGCTGTAGGTGAAATTTTATTACATACCGGACAATGATAATTCATGGAACCCTCCAGGTACAAGCAGTTCTATTCCTCTTTTTGCTCCTGCTGTTGCTCTTTTTCCTTTATCGCTTTAAGGACCTTCTCCGGAGTTATTGGCAGTTCTTTTATTCTGGCTCCAACTGCATTATATATCGCGTTGGCAATCGCACCTCCGGTCGGACTGGTCAGTCCTTCTCCGGCTTCTTTGGCTCCAAATGGGCCCTCTGGTTCATACGTATCAACTTCAATGCCTACCGTCTTAGGCATATCTAGTGAGCGTATAATTTTATAATCGGCTATGGATGGGTTAAGTATTCTACCATTATCGGCTGGCTGGTCTTCACAAAAGGCACCACCGGCGGCCATCATTGTTGCCCCTTCTACCTGTCCCAGAACAGCAACGGGGTTTATTACCTGACCGCAATCATGGGCGGTGACAATCTCTAATAGCTTGTATTTACCGGTTTCGGGGTCAACTTCTACCTCTACAGCCTGTACTCCGAATCCCCAGGCCGGAGATACCATACCCTTACGGTGTGGGGTATAGTGACCTCTCCCAATGATAACCTGGCCTTCTCTAGCTCTTATTACCTCTTTGACAATATCAAAGTAAGAGGCCTTTCTCTCGGGACGGTCAACTATATAAATCTGGTGGTCTTTGATATCCATGTCATAGACAACATTGGGTGACAGCTTGGCGTAGGCAAATTCTATAAGCTGACGCTTGGCATCAGCCGCCGCCATCTTAACGGCATTTCCAGACATCAGTGTTTGCCGACTACCCCAGGCACCAAGGTCAGGAGGCCCAAGATCAGTATCATCAGCGTGAATCCTGATGTCATCGAGGTGTACTCCCAGTTCTTCGGCGCAGATCATACTCAAGGCGGTATCTGAGCCCTGACCGACATCGCAGGCCCCAGTGAACAGGTCAACCTTGCCATCGATGTTTATCTTGACTATGGCTGCGGAGAATGCATAGGGAGTATTAAACCAGTTAAAGATACCACCGGACATGAATCCGTAGTTACCGATACCAATACCGTGGTTAGGTGGCAGCTTACCCCGCTCTTTAATGTATTTTTCAATGGTGTCATAACACTCACTCAGTCCACAGCTCTGGATAAATGCCTGGCCAGGAACTTCATAATTGGGGGTTACGGCATTCTGGCGTCTGAGTTCAAGCGGGTCCATATTCATATCTTCGGCCAGCATATCAATAATGGATTCACCGGTAAAATATGCCTGTGGGGCACCGAAGCCGCGTAATGCTGACGCCGGGGCTGTATTAGTATAGACCCTGACGCCATCATAACGGTAACTGTGCCACCTGTAAGGTAGTGAGGAATAGAATCCGGTGAGAGTTAGAGCTGTTGCTCCCATAGCGGTATAGGCACCACCTTCAGTGATAACCCGTACCTCTTTTGCCATTAAAGTGCCGTCTTTTTTCGCCCCAACCTTAACATAGTAGTACATAGGTGTTTTCCGCTTGGTGGCGGTGAATTCCTCTTCTCGATTAAGAATTATCTTCACCGGCTGGCGTAATTTTTGTGATAGTAGAGAAGCACAGAACTGAGCCGAGTCCAGTTCAAATTTGCTGCCAAAAGCACCACCGGAGGGTGGCTTTATCACTCTCACGTCACCCTCTCTTAAGCCAAGCATATTGGCCACCAATACCTGGATATAGTAGTTCGATTGTGTCGAAGTGTATACCGTTAACTTGCCGTCATGGCCAAAATCGGCAACGGCACCGTGGGTTTCCATGCAGACATGAGCCTGTGGTGAGCTATAGAACTGTTCTTCACGGATAAAATCACATTTTTCAAAGTCTTCATCAGCATCGCCCCATTCAATATGCCGCGTAACATTAATATTACGCTCAACGCCTTCATGAAGCTGTGGAGCATCTTCCTTCATCCCTTCGAGAGGATTGAATACCGCCGGTAACAGTTCATATTCAACCTCAATCAGGTCCAATGCCTCTTCAGCAGTATCTTCATCAATAGCGGCTACTGCTGCCACTGGGTCACCAATATAACGCACCTTTTCTCGACAAAGAATTTCTTCATCACATAGTTCAGGAAAACGCCGCCAGACACCGTGTTTAATCCCTAGCGTGTCCTTACCTGTGACTATTGCCTTAACTCCGATCAGTTTTTCGGCTTCACTGGTATCGATATTAACAATCCTGGCATGCGAATAAGGGCTCCTTAGTATTTTCCCGTAAAGCATATTGGGTAATTCTATGTCAAAGGTATATTTGGCACTACCTGTTACTTTGGCTGGTCCATCGACCTTGTGTACTTGTTTGCCAATTACCGAGTATTCAGTCATTTCTCCTCCTTATAGTCCCCATTAACCACAGCGGTAATAGCGCGAATAATNCTATTGTAACCAGTGCAGCGACATATGTTGCCATCAATACACTCTCTTATCTGCTGCTCTGTGGGATTAGGATTCTCATCAAGAAAAGCCTTAGCTGAAGCCAGCATCCCGGCTGTACAGAAACCACATTGATAAGCACCGTAATCTAGGAAAGCTCTTTGCAGGGGATGTAACTTATCGCCATTGGCCAGACCTTCAATAGTAATCACCTCAGCCCCATCTGCTTGAAGGGCAAGGATTGAGCAAGACTTAACAGCCATGCCATTTAGAACAACCGTGCAGGCACCGCATGAACCGCTATCACATGACCTCTTGGTCCCCGTCAATCCTAAGTGTTTCCTTAAGACTTCCACCAGAAGAGTCTTAGGCTTTACGTAGATTTGATAAGGCTGACCGTTAACTGTCAATCTTAACTCTTCACTCATATATATCAGACCTCCTTGAACTCCTCATATCTATCGAACTTACTTTGGCGAGCTTAATACTGTTGAGCCCTGTCGAGGGCCTCTTTTGCTACACGCTTGACCAGAACTCTTACCAGCTCCTGCCGGTATTCTGCTGAAGCGTGGATATCGGATATTGGCTCGCATTCAGTAGAAGCTATTTCTCCTGCTTCTTTAAGTAGACTGTCGGTAAGCTTTTTACCTCTTAGTATCTCTTCTGCTTTCTGGGCTCTTATTGGTTTCGGTGCAGCGGCTCCCAGCACTATCCGGGCGTCCTGGCAATTTCCATCCTTGGAAGCCAGGGTAATTGATACAGCAACTCCCACCGTAGGCGTATCATTTTCGATTATATTGAACTTGGTGTAGGCGGTACCGGTATAGGGTGGAACAGGTGGTATTTGAATTTCAGTAAGTAGCTCATCGGGTTCAAGTGCTGTCTCAAAGTAGTCCAGGCAAAAGTCTTCAGCGGCCATTGTTCTTTCGCCGTTACTACTGGCTATTTTCAGGGTAGCCTTCAGGGCAATAAGCACCGGCATTGGGTCTCCAGCCGGGTCGGCATGGCAGAGATTACCCCCGATAGTGCCCCAGTTGCGGGTCTGGATTGAAGCCAGCTTTTGTTCCATCTCAGCCAGTACACTGTACCCATTTTTCATCACTGGTGATTTTTCTATGGTTCGATGTGTTGTCAGGGCACCAATTTTCAGTCCTTCTTTAACATCAGACTTAATGTAGTCTAGCTCGGATATGCCCTTGATATTGATTAAATATTCAGGGGCAACCAACCCATGCCTCATCAGGATAAGTAGTGACTGCCCCCCGGCAATTACTTTATTTTCATCCCGGTACTTGTCCAGCAGGGTGAGGGCTTCCTTTAGTGTTTTCGGAGCGAAGTATTTGAAATCTTTTATCATTCTGTCTAAACCCCCAGTTCTATGTATCTAATTACTCTGTGCCTTCTTTTCTATATAATTTTCATATTAAGCGGTAAGGCTCTTCAGCTTCTCTTGCAGATTCTGGGTAAACTCTTCTCCTACTGACTTAGCTTTAGCTCGCATTATGCGTTCGCCAAAGGTAGCCAGCCGGCCTACTATACTAACATTCGCCTTGTATGATACCTCTACTTCATCCTTGGAGATTTCAGCTAAATCGACGGTAATTTCGTGGGTAAAATTGCCTGCTTTGCCTATGTCAGCTCCCTTACCAACTGCTTTTACATGTTTCGGTGCGTCTACTTCTGTAAGAACAGTGGTGAATTTTAACCTTACTGATATTGGTCCGACCTTCTGTTTGACGATACTTTCATAGGTCTTGTCATCAATGGTTTCCATTTTTTCAGCACCAGGGACACAGGACGCCAGAGTCCCTGGTTCAAGTAGAAAATCCCAGACCTGTTGAATTGGCGCTTTCAGTTTGAACTGTCCTTCTATAAGCATTCTAGCTGAATCCTCCTTACTCTCTCTCTGTCATGGCAATGGCAAACGGGTCTATGGCGCTTATCGGGTTTATAACAGGAATCTCAAATTTCGTTATCGTAGTTAGTCTTGTAGCTAGCGGAGTAAACGTCCCGCCATTGCCACCTGTTTCATCCATGTGTCCCCGGTATTTTTCGCAGAAACACAAATAGTAGTGGCGGCCTCGGTATACAGGGCACTCCTCACACAATTTACCTGAGAAGGGGCATAACATTTTTATCTTGGCCATTGAGCACTCTCTATTTTTATCATAACATAATGTTGAAAAATTCTGCATCTTCCAGCGGGACCCTATCCGGTTCCGCCCGATAACAATATCTTAATATCTGACTCCCGACACTAATATGACCAGTTCCCGGGCTTGATTTCAGGACCCTCCCAGTCCTTCATGGGTCTCATCCACTCGGCTCGCTCTACAAAAAGGTCATGATTCAATGGTACTGGTGGATGGCAGACATAGTTAGGGTCGAACTCTTCCTTTATTGCTAGCAACCACTTATGGTAATTAGGCCCATAAGATGGACCTGTTAGATAGAGTGGCTGGTGTGAACCCAGGAGCGAGGTATAGAAGCGCTTTCTTATGTTTTCCTTTGATGTCTCCAAGTAGAAGTGGTCAACGCCATCAGTGTTTTCATCTGGATCCCAGTAAACAAGGAACTCGGAGTAGCCCTGGTGCCCCAACTCAAAACTCTGGAACCAGCCAGGGTCACCATAGTCAGGCATTAGTGGCGGGGTGTAATTTCTCTTCAGCTTGGCATAGTTCTCACCATGGGGTATAGCATGTTCTAAGGTTTCTATTACGTAGTCAACGGAGACATAGCCGCCACACATTATCCACATACCCGCCGAATCGGCATTCTTAATCCAGGATTCGTCAGTTGGGCGTGTACGGCGTGCCTCGCCGCCTAACTCACCAATAATGTCCATCAATACACGCTCGTCATACGCCATCTGCTCTTCGGAAGTAAAACCGATGAGCATTACCCGAAGAACGTGAAAGTTAGCGATGGTTTCTTCATTCTCTTTTGACCATAATTCCCAGTACTCTTCTTTCGATGATGACCTGGCAATTACCCGCCAGAATATGGGCACCTTGGTAACAGCTCCGGCTATTTCTGCCCTGGCTATCTCGAACATGGCTTTACCGAGAGACTCCTTGTTGGGCATGGTGAAGTTTATCCACTTTACTCTCTTTTCGGGGAGCTGCAGGGTGGTATTCGGCGAGATGCCGGTCGGCTCCAGCCGCTCCGGCTGGAAGGGCAGTAGCTTGATAGCCATCTTGGTAACGATTCCTAAAAATCCACGGTGTCCGGTAAAACCGCGCAGCAAGCCGCGAAGGTCGGGACCGATACCTTCACCCCAGAATGGGTCATCATTGTAAGCCAGCGAACCCATCCTGACCAGTTCACCATCAGGTAAGACAAGTTCTGTACCCAATATCCGCCGGTGGGGTAGACCAATACGGTGGCTGAGCGGTGACCAGCCATCACCGATTAAATTAGCAATGACTGATGCCTGCGCCCCACCACCACCAACAACAACATAGCAGCCCTTCCGTAGCGCCTCTTCCTGTAGCTGCGAGTAGATAAGACCGGGGCCAACCACAACATAGAGGTGCTTTGCATCAATCTCAAAATCATTCATCCGCTTCATGTCTATCAGCAGGGCATTTTCAACATGGGGATGAGAGCGGGGCCCGTAAAAACCGGTACTGTAGGGGACATAAGGGATCTGGTAACGGCAGCAGACTTTGACTATCTTCTGGACTTCCGCGGTAGTTCTGGGCATGATAATGCAGCCAGGTATTCGAGTCATTACCCTCTCATAACCCACACCACTTTCGTAACCCCCTGGCCCGGAACGATAACCTTCACAGACTACAGGGTCTTCAGAGATATATTCAGAGCCGACAATAGACTCCAGGACACTGTAGGCATCTTTAGATATGGCCATGAATTCCTCCTTTTACCTAAGCTCCAATTGAGGCAAGAATGAGTTCTGAGATGTCAAATGTCTTCAGCTTATCTCCATTCTTGCTAATCGCCTGGGCGAAATTATTCTTACACCAGGGGCAGGCAGATACCACCGCTTCAGCACCGACTTCCTTTACTTCGGTCAGCTTGTGTTGCGCTGCCCACAGAGCAAAATCGGGGAAGGCTTCTTTGGTACCCCGGCCGGCCCCGCAGCAGAAGGTATTCTCCCGCTTGCGGATTGGTTCTACCAGTTCCAGCCCGGGAATAGCACTTAAAATATCCCTGGGCTGTTGATAAACCCCGTTGGTACCACGCCTTCTTTCCAGATTGGGTTTAACCGCTCCCCAGAGTCCACGAGTCCCCTCCCATGGTACCCAGGGTTCGCTTAAGCGGCTCAGGCTGCATGAATCGTGATAGGTAAGCCGTAAATCCACGGGATACTTCAGTTTGAGGGCTCCATTCTTAATCAATTCGTCAGCATATTCAACAAGATGCACTACCTGGAAACCGAGGTCGGCAGTTGAAATATTGAGCATCTTGGGGTAATCAACCTTCCACATCCGGTAACCTTCGGCGCAGGCAGTCAGCAGAGTGGTAGCTCCACTATCTTTAACGACCTGGATATTACGCTTTGCCAGTTCGCGGGCTTCGTCAATCATACCCACCGAATAGAGTATGTTGCCACAGCACCACTCATCCGGCATGAGCATGAATGGTGTGCCGGCAGCATTCAGTATTTTCACCGTTGATTGAGCTATTTCCGGATTGGTATAGGATGCCGAGCAACCAACAAAGTAAAGTACATCGGCTTTGGTCGCCGGCTTGATTTCCTGTGGCAGCCATTTTTGCCGGTTTTCGTGGGGGGCACCCAGTGAGTTATGCTTGGTGGCGATGTTTTCAGCAATCTTCTTGTGTTCTGGCATTGGGCCCTTACCCTCTTTTACCAGCTTTATTCGCAGTGCCTCCAGGGTAAGCTCTATCTCGAGGTCCAAATTGCGCTTACAACCCACATCACAGGCACCGCAGAGGGTGCAGGCGTACATTATCTCTAAGAGTTTTTGGGAATAGTCCATTCGGTTCTCAGCTATTCCCACGCCTATCCTCATCTTGCCATAAGCACCATAGGAGTCAAATTGATACCTGGTAGCACTGGGACATCTGGTGCTGAACTTGACCCCCGGCATGTATATATGGTCTACCCAGGTGCATCCCTTACACTTTATGCACCGGCTCATATCATAGATAAAATTATCCAAATTAGTTACGTCTAGACTCACCTTTTCTTCCGGCATGTTATCCTCCTTAGAAACACAGAGTCCCGGGATTCATGATATTGTTGGGGTCAAAAACCTTTTTTAATCTTCGCAGTGTCATGGTATAAGCGGCGGCTTTATCATACACCAGTGTGGCTAATTCGCCATAAGGCCGGGTAAAAATTGCCCCTTCATCAAGTAAAATCTTGACCGTTTCATTATATAGACTTCTTATTCCATCTACCACAGATGGGTTATCCGGGTCATAGAAGAAGTTGAATTCAAGGTGACAGGCTCTGTTATGCTCGATAGGCTGTAAATAACCACCGATGTCGCTTATTGGGTAACCATATACAGCGGCAATTTCAGCAACCTTATCAATAAATATCGGTGCCAAGGTGGGCCTGGCAATGAAGAAAACACTCTGGCAAGCTCCCTGATAACGGTTCTTCCAGTAGGGCGAGTCCTTGTTCCAAGGCTTGCGTAGCATTGATAGCATTTTCTTACCCGAACCGGGGAAACCGGGCAGATTTTCAGTAAGAGAAATTACCGGAAATTCATTCCTTACAATCCTGTCCAGGGCCTCTTCCTCATACTGTATCTTCTCCTCGGGACGCCGCTGTAGCCCGCTAGTTACTATAATGAGAGTCCAGGGCGGAAGTGATGCCCGTAGCCTCTCAAAATCCTCGGGCCAGCTCTCAGCCATAGCTGAAGCCAGATTAATACTGTTCAAGAGGACGCATTCCTGACCTATCCTCAACCTTAGAATTCGATACAGAAACTCAATGGCATAATCAAGGTCGCTTATCGGGGCGAGATAAATCTTATCTATCCTGGGCTTACGTTCAATCTTGAGGTTTGCCCAGGTTACCACGCCTAAGGTTCCCTGAGCCCCCTGCAGGAAGCGATAAAAGTCAATGCCTGGCCCTGAGGGATTACCACCCTTCGACGGCGAATCAGGGTAACCAGTTACGCTGGCAGAACCGGTCCTGAAAATTTCTCCAGTTGGCCAGACCACTTCCATAGCCTGAAGCGGTTCTCCATAATCATAGACCGTATTGGTAGGCACTTCCCTTTCCAGATAATCGGTGACTACAGAACGCTGATTATGAGGGAACAGTGGCATTATCATCCTGAACCCCTTTTTCTCCAGTTCTTCAGTAAGCTGTTGCCAGGTTACACCGACTTCTATCCTAACTCTCCGGTTAAGTTCATCGATTTCCAGAATTCGATTCATTCTCGTCAGGTCCAAGATTATGCCACCCTGCTTTGGAATGGTAGCGCCGTAAAAATGCGCCTGGGAACTGGTAGGTACTACTGGAATGAGATGCTCATTAGCATACTGGATAACCTTTTGAACTTCATAGACATCTTTAGGCTTCACTACATAATTTGGCATTCCCTGAGGGACGATACTGAAGTCCTTGGCATAAGTCCTTAAAACTTCAGTATCATCGGAGAAATTCTCGATTCCGACAATACCTGATAAATCCTCCTTTAAACCCATTAATCAGCCTCCTGTATTTATTTCTCAAGCATTTGGCTTTATTAAACTAACCAGTAGCACTATAATTATTTATCTTAATAGTAATAAAAAAACTATCTTTAGATTGTAACAGGATTTTACATAAAATACAATCTTACGATAGCTTGGACACTGTCAGCAGCTTGTCTCTAGCGTTCTAAGGTAAGTGACAATGGAGCCATTTATTTTTGAATCAGGCTTAGCGATGAATTCTTTCCCGCCTGTTGCCCCTCATCTGGTAATTGCTAATTTTTTAAATCCTTCCTCCCCCGGTATACCCGTCCAATTTCTACTCTATCCCTGTAGAGTACTTGGTAGAAGTCCCTACCTCTTATAGCTTCTCTGAAACAGGGAACTTGCTACAGTGCCATAGCCGGGGTCAAAGGAACTTTCTCTTCCCTCCCCGCTCAAAACCAGGTCTGCCGTAGCACTGAGGGTATAAGTTAATGACCTTGGCCTCATTCTCCTTGTGCCACGGTCTGCCAGACCCAGTATAGAACTGCTCCTCCTGGCATTCGAGGAACCTGCCTTCTATAATTCTAAGTACCTTTTTCTGCTCCATAACCAATATATTATAGTGAAGATTTATTTTTTACCTTATCTACGGTCAACCGCGCGATTTCTCAACTATCCTTTATTATAACA
>JGI24422J19971_10003360_pt1 | contig 10002 bp, 9 predicted proteins | sample DeeMarSWOR152_54_FD_19971 | JGI IMG/M metagenome (IMG submission 19971)
AATCCTCTTTGAATCTTCTGCTGTATGAATAAGGCCCCTATGATTGTGATTTTCTACGGCGAGAACTATACCTGCATTCTCAGCATAATCAACACATTCTTTCATGCAGCTAATCATCTTAGGCCACACAATGTTTCGATCAGCGATTTCACTGCCAAAATTATCGTCCCATGGAGCAGGGCCGGCCCATCCGGCAAAAACCCGAAGGATAGAAGCCCCAAATAGAGATGTTATGTCAATCCACTTTTTTACTTTTACAACCTCTTCCTTCAGTTTAACATCAGATTCATACCCGAAATTATTACTTACAGAAATGCTTGAAATGGTGAGACCCTTGGTGACAATAACGTTTTTCAGTTCTTTAAAATCAACACCCGGTTCGTTTAAATGAAAGTCTAAAAGTTCAACACCATCGAGCATTAAATCATCAGCGCATATGGAGATCCATTTCTTTATATTCAATTTGTGAGTCTCAAAAGCACGGTGATAAGACCAACTGCTGCATCCCAGTTTCATCTTTTTACTCCTTTAATATTTATTCTACAACTTTACCTCTCTTCCAGTTTGTGCTGAGAGATAGATCGAATCAATAATTCTTTGAACAGTTAGAAGATAATTCAGCTCCATAATTGGTTTTTCTTCATCCCTGATACACGCGACAAAATGCTGTATGAATCCTGGAAATGTATTTTTCCAGTATGAAAATGTCTCTGGAACTACAGGATTGCTTTCAACCAAATGTCCATCTGTCTCTTCAACAATTTTAAAATAAATCGGACGTCCTTCATCAACGCCGCCAACAGTCTTTAACAGCTCGACGCCTGCCTTTGTTCCAAAGAGCGAGATTTTTATTCCTGTTTCAGAATATCCAGCCCATCCCGCTTCCAGAAACAGTGTTGATCCATTATCAAATTTTATTAAAGCGGTTGCTAAGTCTTCTGTATCAACTTTTTTATTAAAATTGTCTCCCAGCCTGGTCGAGTTTGGAGGCCATCCTCCATCATCTGCATGCTTCGTAAAATAATCGTAGGTTGAAGCCGTTAATGATACAGGCTTTGGAGATCCCATAAAGTACATGCCTAAATCCATCACGTGGACGCCGATATCAATAAGAGAACCACCACCTGATTCCTTTTTATGGGTAAACCATCCTCCCAAACCAGGGTGTCCCTTTCTTCGTAAATAGGAACATTTTGCATAGTAGACATGTCCCAGCTTTCCTTTGCTGATGTAACTATTGATAATTTTTGTAGTTAAATCAAAGCGCTGAGAAAAATTCTCAAGAAAGAGCTTTCCGGATTTTGAGGCCTCATTGATAATTGCTTCAGCTTGCTTTACATTTATAGCAAAAGGTTTCTCACAGAGCACATGCTTCCCTGATTGAAGTGCAGCTATGGAAACCTCGGCATGAAGGTGGTTTGGAGTACAGATACTGACTCCATCGATGTCCTGTCTCTTGAGTAAATGTTCATATTCTGTATAAGTGTCAGTGATACCGAAATGTTTAGAAACGAATTCAAGCTTCTCCTTATTGGTATCGCTAATGGCGGCAACATCAACTCCAGGGATTGCCTGTAATGAAGGTATATGACCAAATTGTGCGACACCTCCTGCTCCGATAATACCTAATTTAATTTTTTTCATGCCTGCCTCCCTTCATTCGTTATACATTGATTTCAAATGGTTTAATGATAAAATGTGTCCCTTCTTTACCTTCTCAAACGTCTTTTCATATTCTGCATCCTCAAGTTCTATGCTTATTACACCGTCGTAATTTATCTTTTTTAGTGTATCCATCATTTTCTTCCAATCAATATCACCATTCCCTGCCGGAACTACAGGAACCCACCAGTTGTTTCCGTAAATACCATTGCGGGATAACTCCTTTTTAAGGATCTTTGTATCTTTGGCATGAAAGTGGAATATCTTATCTGAAAAATCAGCGGCTGCTTTGCAGTAATCGATTCTCTGCCATATAAGATGGGAGGGATCAAAGTTCATACCAAAGTAATCATCTGGAATGCTGTTAAAAAAGTCTTCCCATATAGAGGGTGTAAAAAATACATTGCCCACCAATCCTTCCATCTGCCATCCTATCATGGGACAATTTTCAATCATCAATTTTACGCCGCGGTCACGCGCGTAGGAAACTAAATCTGAAAATATTGGAACAGCTTCTTTTATATTCTCCTCTATCGTTTTTGACGGATCCCTTCCAATAAACGTCCCCACAAGCTCTGTCTTCATCATCCGCGCAGCATCAATAACCTTTTTCAGATGTTCATGTATCTTTTTCCTTTTGTTTTTATCTGGTTCAAGATTATTGTCATAGAAGGCAAGACTCGATATTTTTATTTTTTTATCTTCAAGCACTTCACTCTTTTTTTCTGCTATATCATCATTAAGCGTTGTTACGTCAATCGTTGCAGCATAGTATTGGCATATTTTATCATAACCTGGGGGCCATGCAGCAGCTTCAATATATCCAAAACCAGCGTTAGCCGCCCAATCTACCAAATCCTCAAATGTCATACTGCTGAATAATGAAGTTAAAAATCCAATCTTCATTGTATATCCCTCCATTCATGTATTTGTGCAATCATCCCTTCACGGACCCCATAAGCAGCCCTTTTATAATCATTTTCAATAGAAAAATATAAATTAATACAATCGGAATAGTAGTTATTGATGCTCCTGCACATATCATATTCCATGCAGCTACAGTGGTTCCTTTTAAGTTCGCCACAGCTACGGTAACAGGTTGGGACATAACACCCCTGGTCAGGGTAAGCCCGAATAAAAACTCATTCCAGATATTTGTAAACTGGAAGATCGCTACAACAGCGAAGCCCGGTAAAGATAATGGAAGAAAAATTTTCGAATATGTTTTAAAAGTACCACAGCCATCAACCCAGGAACTATCCACGAGTTCCTGAGGGAATCCTTCATAATAGTTGCGAAAAAGGAGAGTGGTAATAGGCATTCCATATGCTACGTGTGTAAGGATGAGCCCATAATATGTATTAAAAAGCCCGATTTTCCCCATAAAAATTACCAGAGGAATGAGTATTGATTGGGGAGCGATATAGAACCCCAGCACAAGTACAAGAAAAACTACCTTGTCTCCTTTGAACCTGAACTTAGAAAAGATATATCCGCTCATGGAACCCAATATCGAGGAAATAATAGTCGCAAAAACTGTAATGATAGTACTGTTTAAAAGCTGCTTTTTGATACGATTGAAGGCGGAAGTATATGCACCAAAATAAATCCTGTGTGTAGGAGCAACAGGACCATACTTTAAATCCTCGTCTGTTTTCAAAGAAGTATTGAGAAGGGTATAGATTGGAAAGATATAAAAAAGGGACAACGCTATTAAAACTACATATATTAGAGCTTTCTTCATCATGAATGAGACTTTCTTTATTATACTCTAACCTTTAATGTACCTATTAAAACAGGAATAATTATTATAATGAACGATAAGACAAACATAAAAAAGCTGACACTTGCACCATATGCGAATAGATTTTGGTTGAATGTTACCCTATACATATGTGTTGCAAGAACCTCAGATGAATAGGCAGGGCCACCTCCCGTTAATAACCAAACCAGATCGAAAACACGCAACGAATACATGAGGAGTATGAGAAGAACCGTAAAAGTAGCTGGTCTCTGAAGGGGCAGTACCACACGTATATATCTCTGAAATGTTGTGGCACCATCTACCCGGGCAGCATCTAAAATATCAGGATCGACAGATGATATTCCAGCATAATAAACAAGAGTAGCAAAACCTGAGAACTGCCAGACATACACTATAGCCACAGATATGATGGATTGTCTGGTCGAGGTAATCCAGGGTTGAGCTAAGAAATCGAGGTTCAACATCCGCAAAAGTGTATTAATCGAGCCTTTATCAGGCAAAAACATCCAGCTCCACATGGTTGCAGATGCAACAAAAGAGAAGGAAAGTGGGATCAGGTAAATGGCCCTGAATATCCCTTTCCCTTTTACACCTAAATCCAGAAAAATTGCGCAGATGATTCCAAGAGGGATGGTTATGCCTATAAATATAACCATTAATTTTACGGTATTATAAAGGCATTTCCTGAAGATATCGTCATTTGCAAACAACTTGATATAATTTTCAATACCTATAAATTTTCCCATACGGCCGATTATGCGCCAATCGGTTAAAGATGTCCATGCGCTCCAGCCTGAAAAGATATAAACAAATATCGCAACCAAAATAATTGCAGGAGCGATAAAGATTATGCTTGGAATATTATTTTTTACAACCATAGCAATTTAGTTTTTGATGATTATAAAAGATTTGGAACAAAATTACATAAATTTTAAGCCATTAAGACAAATATGTCTTTGTACCTATTATTATATCGAACCTCCATTTCTTTCAAGTAAAATGGAAAATTCCCTTTAGAGATACCATGAAACTTGATAATCTGTTCTGAAAATGAATTGAAAGAATTTTATGTCTATAACTCCATATTAAAATGGTGCCGAAACTTTTACAATTACTTAGTTTATTTAAACAATTAGAATTCTGTAACTGAGGATCGCGTAATACAAGTCAATTAAAATCTTATTATATCGCATGGGTATAGAGCTCAACTATACCCATGCGATCAAAAATAAATGGATGGAAAATTTTTTTTGTGCACAGGGTGAATAATTTGGCATAAACGTGATAAAAAAGTACTGGAAGTTTATTATTTACCGAACACCTTCCTGTATCCATCGACATAGTCTTTTAAGCCTTGTTCAATATCACGTGTTTCAACGAATTTGCTGATTACACCTCCATACACATCCAGCCAGCTTTCAGGCGGCTGAGCCCACGCTGATTGAACAATTTTTGTAGATGGGTCCCTGAAAGCCTTAAGAATATCTTTTGAAATATCGTCATACATATCTATCGGCGCATCGAGCCTTGGGGGTGTCGCTCCCTTGATGGGGCAAAAGGCTGTTTCAGCCTCTACCGTTGAGAGCAGTTTCAACCATTTGATCACAGCATCTTTGTGTGGAGCCCCTTTACATAGTGAAAATCCATCGAGATGAAGTGTGAAAAAACCTTCAGTGCCCGGGCTTGGTTGATAATCAAAATCAACTTTTGGCTTCCATCCGGCTGATGTAAAGTGGCCCTTGGCCCAGTCTCCCATCTGATAAAATACAGCCTCTTCAGTCATAAGGAGATCGGATGCCTGGTCCCAAGTGAGAGCTGAATAGTCAGAATTGATATAGCCTTTTTCGACTATTTTTTTAACGAATTCGAGCGTCTCCCTGATTGCCGGATCACGAGCAGGATTTGCCTTTCCAGAATAGAGCTTATCGAGATATGCAGGTCCTCCACTGGGTGCCCCAACAATTACCTGTTCTGTTATGTGAGCCCACCAGAACTGCTGTCCACTTCCAGCCCCAACTGCATAAGGAATATAACCGGCTTTTTTGATCTTCTCACATGCGTCAAAGAATTCATCAAAGTTTCTCAGAGGGAGCCTTATTCCTAGCTCATCCACCAGCTTCTTGTTATACCATAAGCAGTTATTTCTCATGATATTGAGCGGGATCGCTACTTGGTGGCCATTAACATTTCCCATTTCCTTAATCATTGGAGGAAATGGTAAACCTTCCCATAAATCATCGATAGGTTCAAGCACTTCAGCAAAAGAAGCCAGCATTCCAGATCCATAGGTCAGTTGAAATGTATCAGGAGATTCACCTGCCATGACCATGGTTTTAATCTGCCCCCTCATGACACCACCGCCTCCCCCTGCTACAGGGTTCTCAATGATCTCAATGTTTGGGTACTTTTCTTTAAATAGCTCAAAAACAGCATCTATAGCTTCTTTCTCACCTCCAGCTGTCCACCAGTGATAAACAATCAACTCCTCTTTTTCTACCTCCTCCTTTTCAGTCCCTGCAAAAAGCAATGCACCGGAAAAGACACACAGTACAGCTACCAAAGTAAAAAGCATAACCTTTCTCATGATACCCTCCTTATTTTTAATATTGATCCTTTCATAAGACTCATAAATGAGGTATGAAAGGCTTATTTTTTAATTTTCCTCCATCATTGTAGCGGATTTATAATGTTTACGCAAACATTCTAGATTATATTAGTAAACATGTCAACACAATTTTTTTGATTACCATTGTAAGAAACTAAGTGTATATGTATTTTGTAGTGTGTTTCGCATGGAATAAAATATTATAAAAATATTATTTCAGTTGTATTAAATTATCATATAATCTGTAAATACAAACAATAAATTGCTGATGGGAAATGTATTAAAAGATCTTGAAGCCAATACACTCATTACAGCAGTAATTGACAAGCAAATGTTTGAACTGATACTTTCTTATATCGTGAATAAGAGGCGATTGGTACTATAAAAACCATTAGGATCTATAAGCGACTAATATATCATTGTTAAATTCGCATTTTATCCTATTTATTAAATGATGGAATAACCGGATGAGTTCTCAAAGGGATGTGGCAAAAAAGGCGAATGTATCTTTTATGACCGTGTCGCGTGTAATCAATGATCATAATAATGTTAAAAAAGAAACAAGAGAGAAAGTGTTAAAAGCAATAAATGAACTCGGTTATTATCCTAACGCTGCTGCACGTGCCTTGAACAGAAATAAAACAAATGTAATAGGAATTATCGTTCCTTATTACGAGCACTTTTTAGCATCACCTTATTTTGTTGAGTTACTTTTAGAAATAGAAAAGTATGTCACATTGAACGGGTATGACCTGATTTTTAATACTTCAAAAACAAAATTTTTTAACAAAGATTACTCTATTCTATATAAACAAAGAAAGGTCGATGGATTAATTATTCTCGCCCCGTCTATTCATGAAAAATCATTAGAGGAGCTCGTGCATGAGAATATTCCCTTTGTCATTGTAGGAGGAATGGAAGAAAATAAATATATAAATTGTGTTGATATAGATAATATTAAAGGTACGAGAGAGGCGGTCAATTATCTGCTAAATCTTGGTCATAAAAGAATTGGATTGGTAACTGGTATATCGTATGTGATGGATGGAAGGCAAAGGCTCCAGGGCTACATAAATACTCTTAATTCACACAATATCGAAATTGACAATAACTTAATATTTAAAGGTGACTTTACTGAAAAGAGTGGCTACGATGCTTTATACTATTTTTTTTCATTGAAACATTCTCCTACAGCAGTTTTTTGTTCAAATGACCACATGGCATTAGGGGTATATAAGGCTGCACATGAAAAGAACATTACAATACCTGGTAATTTATCGGTGATTGGATTTGACGATATAAAATTAGCTTCCTATATTACGCCACCTCTAACCACAATTAGACAGCCAATTGAAATACTTGGGAAAACAACAGCCAAATTAATGATAGATTGTATTGAAAAAAAATTAAAGGCAGTGAGAAAAATAGTCATAAATCCGGAACTTATAATACGCTCATCATGCAGACAAATAGAATAATTACCTAATTTTTTTCCTAGTTTCCGCATAATGAAAATATCTAATCACTCACCTTCTGAACAATTCGGTGATCTGAAAATTGTCCTTTATGGTGATCTATTTAAATGAATTTGTTTCATCAATACCTTATGCCGAAACTATTAAATGCCCGTGAGAATTCTGCTTCAAAATATACCCTCAGTCCTGTTATTTTTAAAACATACCCGCAAGATCTTCGAGAATACAAACTATCTGTGAGGGGCAGGAGTATGTATTGGATATGAATTATTCTTCATTTGCCATGGCCGCCAGACGGGTGAGCACCTCATCATCGTTGAAGGCGAAGGTGGATTTCAGCTCAATGTGGACAAAATGGTAGATTACGGTTTTGAACTTCAATCCCACCAGACCGTAAAAGTACTCGCTCTTTATTTCCTCCTCCACTGGAACAGGTGGTGCTGGCGGCATAAAGGAGACGTTTCCCCGTACGAAATCATATTCGAGGCCGTACCACGGCAAGAGATAGCTTCTGACCGTATCTGGGCCAAAGTAGAAGTATCTTCCGGCCCTTATAAAGGATGCGTACACATCATTCTCGAGGGTGAAATCGTAGAGTGGTGGAATGTTGCTACCCGCGTCCATGTTGAAGATATAATCCTGCCTATCTATTTACAGTCTTGAGTGCCATATTAAAGGGGTAATTCATGTTAAATACAAAAAACGCCTTTTAAAAAACTTCTCCAAATAGCTCACAAGAGTGGCAATAATAAGCCCTTTAACAGCAATGGGTTGAAACAATAAATTGCTCCTGATGATTTTTTTTATAATTCTAAAGTATTGTGCTGGGGTATAAAATTCTTTAATAATTCTCCGGAGAATACTCATAATCTGTGATAGAGGATATTGTTCAGAATAGACCCTATCATTCTTCTCATCTATATGATACCCAGGTGTATTCTCCACAATTTTCCTAAGAGGCGAGTATTTAAGAGCACGCAGCTCACTAAGAACTATGAAATCTAATCCAAGAGAGTGAGCAAAGGATGGAATTTCAAGCATGTCTTTTTCATCTTCGCCGATATACCCAACAATAAAATAGCCAATATTAATCATTTTGAATTTTCTTAAGATCTTAAAAGCTTCTTTTATTTGTTGAGTTGTAAAGCCCTTTCCAATCCGTTGAAGAGTTTTATCTTGGGCAGACTCTATACCATAAGCTACTATCCGAAAACCTGCTTTCCGCATCTTTTTCAAGATATCCGGGTAATAGGCTATATCTATCCTCGCCTCTAGGGACAATAGTTTCTTGATATCCTGAGCAATCAAGAGATCGCATATTCTCTCAACCCTCTTCATATCAACCATAAAATTGTCGTCTGAAAAAATAATTACCTTTGCATCGATGCTCTTTATTTCTTCTACTACTAGCTCAGCGGATTTATAAGACCAACCCCTTGTTTCTCCTAAAGCATTTAATCTGTGGGTACAGAACTCACATCTAAAAGGGCAACCCCTTGAACTCATAATAGTATCAAGGCCAAAAGAAAAGCCTAATGGGGTTCTATGTTGGTATTTATATCTTCTTAGAGAGCGATCAGGATAGATCTCTATTTTTTTAGAGGACTTTCTTGGAGGATTATGGACAATTCTTCCCGATTGATAATAGGAGATTCCATCAATTTCTGATAAAGGTTTTCCTGAAAAGATATTCCTTGCAATTTCTTCTCCATCACCTCTTACAATAATATCTATGCGAGGATTAGTTTCTAAAAGCTCCCCTACAATCTGTGTGGCATGAATCCCTCCCAAGATCACGGTTGTTTCTTCTGGTATTTGATCAAGAAGGCTCAATGTAATATCTCTTTGGTGCGGCCAGTTCATATTTATTCCAATTACATCTGCACTATGAAGAAATTTTGAAATTGGTTCGGTTTCATATCTCATATCAATAATTGTAATCTTATCTACTAAGTCCATTACTGCTGTAGCAATATATTCTAATCCTAAAGGGGGGAAAAGATTGTAATAATTAAATTTTTTAGGTGTCTTGTATGGATAAATAAAAAGAGCATTGTTCCATCTTCTCATAACAAATTTCCACCTACTGATGGGAGTTTTTATCTCTACCGGTTAGTAAAAATATCCCAAGAGCGATTATTTATAGGAATAATAGAGTGAAAAACATTTTTCACCTTTAAGTGTCTACCGCTTTCCAAGAAGATACACCAGTTACTGATAATATATCAAGGAAATCGTGAGAATGGAATACTGTGCTTTGTCTTATACATGACTGTACTATTCTTTTTATTATCCATTATTCTCTTTAAAAAAACAAGATGACTCACAATATACTGGCTCAGATTAACTCACGCTTTCAGGTTTGTGGCAGGAATCGGAACAGAGTTATCAATTGTTATGCGAACTGACTGGCAAAAACACAAATATCATATGCTATAGATTAAATCCTGTCAATAAGAAAAGGTGGTAAGAAAGGGGGTATAAAAATACCAAGT
>JGI24422J19971_10003361_pt1 | contig 10001 bp, 4 predicted proteins | sample DeeMarSWOR152_54_FD_19971 | JGI IMG/M metagenome (IMG submission 19971)
ACTTCAAGCATCAGGGAAATTGCACGCTTTGCGTCTTCCCTCACGTCTTCCGGCAGGACAATCTGCTGAGAGTAATCTCCCTGCTCGATCTGCAGCAGGGTTTCAAGAAGGTCTTGCCGCGTATTCTTCGACATGTTCACACACACTGATTTTGCGAGGGGCTCTATAAACTTATCCCGATTACTCTGCTTGAGCCTGTTCACAAGGTTATATTCTGTTCCGATGACCCATTTGCTGCCCGAAGGTGATTGTTCTACCATTGTCTTGATCCTGGATGTAGAGCCGCTGTAATCAGAAGCGTCTACCAACTCGGGGTCACATTCAGGATGCACAATGATCTTGACATCCCTGTCCTTTTCTCTCCAGAGCTGTACTTGCTCGACCGTAAACCTCTTGTGAACAATACAGAATCCTTTCCAGATCACGATCCTGCAGTCCTGTAAATGCAGGTTATCCTGCTCATACCGATCAACAATACAGTATTCATTACCCATTCCAAGGGCAGCGGCAGTATTTATACCGAGGTTCTTGTCAGGCATAAAGAAGACCTGTTTATTCTGTTCCAGGATCCATTTGAAAATGCGCTGCACATTGCTCGAGGTGCAGACCACCCCTCCATTTCTACCGCAGAAGGCCTTTACATCTGCATGGGAGTTTGCGTAAGTGACAGGAATATATTGGCGGGGATGTATGTCCTGTAGCAGCTCCCATACATATTCGACATCCTTGGAAAATGCAAAATCCGCAAGGGGACACCCTGCGGACGGATTTGGTATAAATACAAACTTGTCATCCGAAACAAGGATCCGTGCAATTTCAGCCATAAAATATACGCCGCAGAAGACAATATACCTTGCCTGTGTACCTGCTGAAACACGTGACAGCTCAAGGGAGTCTCCAGTATAATCGGCAAACTGCACAATTTCATCTCTCTGATAATGATGAACAGGAATAAACAGCTCGTCGCTCAACTTCCTTTTAATATCCCATATCCTCTTGTCGACCTGGATATCTGAGAGCTCACCGATCTCTATCATTTTTAAACGACCTTTATATCAGAGCTTTTTATTAATTTAATATAAAATGTGACATAAAAAAAGCGTCGCGTTATATCTCGGTATATATCATCAAATTGACTATTAATTTATACCTCTTTATATAACCTACTCCTATTTATCCCTCGAACATCTACCTCATACCTTTATTCGGCTTTTTCCGCACCAGTCGCACAAAGACCTTCACAATCTCGTTGAACACTATCGTCTGGACTGAAATGCCCGCAACAATGAGCCAGTCTCTTGCCTGCAATGGCATCACCTTGAATACCGATGCAAGGGGAGAAAAGTTAATAACAAGAAACTGGAGGAGCCATCCCACTCCAAGCGCGCCGATAAGGTACCTGTTGATCAAACTACCCACCTGTACAATGGATTTTGATGTGTGCCTGAGATTGAAGGCATGAAAGAGCTGCGATACGCTCAAAACCGCAAAGGCCAGAGTTCGTGCATGAAGGACAGATCCTTCATACATTTTAAATCCAACCATATATGCAAAAAGGGTAATGATTCCAATCAGGACCCCATTACCAATTATACTGGTGCCGGCCCCCCGTGCAAAAAGACTTTCAGCCTGACTCCTTGGCGGCTCTCCAAGCACGTCCGGATCGCCTGGATCGACACCGAGGGAAAGAGCCGGGAGTGTATCGGTTATCAGGTTCACCCAGAGTATGTGTATGGGAAGAAGCAAAGGTGGCCACCCGAGCAGCATTGCAGTGAACACCGACAGGAACTCACCTGCATTACTCGAGAGAAGAAATATCACAGTTTTTTTGATATTTTTAAATATATTTCTTCCCTCTTCGACTGCTGCGACAATTGTCTTGAAATTATCGTCAGTCAGGATCATGTCCGACGCACCCTTTGCCACATCGGTCCCAACTCTTCCCATGGCAACTCCAATATCCGCAGCCTTCAGGGAAGGAGCGTCATTCACTCCATCTCCTGTCATCGATACAACGGCTCCACTGGCTTTCAGGGCTTTTACTATTTTTACTTTGTGCTCTGGGGACACCCGCGCAAAAACCCGCAGTTGTGCTACCCTCCTGTTGAGCTCTCCCTGGCTTATGGTATCAAGCTCAAGCCCATCGATCACTTCTGATCTATGCTCCGCGATCCCAAGCTCTCGTGCGATAGCAAAGGCGGTGTTCTTGTGGTCGCCTGTGATCATAATCGTCTTCACGCCAGCTCTCTTGCAGAGGGCAATTGAATCCTTTACCTCAAGCCTTGGGGGATCAATCATGCCCACGAAACCGACGAATACGAGCTCCTCTTCAACTGTGGCAGGTGAATATTCTGCTGAAGAGACCTTTTTAAAGGCAGCGCCCAGAACCCGCAGCGCATCTCGGGACATACTGTCTGCCTGCTCCATTATTCGGAATTTCAACTCATCGGTCAGTTGAATGACCCGGTCTCCTTTATATACCTTCGAGCAGATCCGTATGAGGTTTTGAGGGGCACCTTTTGTCACCACCAGGTAGCTCTCAGCGTCGGTATGCACAGTGGTCATGAGCTTTCTTACCGAGTCAAAGGGCACCTCGTACACTCTGGGATGAGTCTGAAGAAGGTCTTCTTTATCAAGAGAAAACCTGTATCCTGCTTCAAGCAGCGCAATCTCTGTGGGATCACCGGCTGATGCCTCAGGTGAATATCCTGCATCGTTGCAGAGCACAATGCTCATGAGGAGCATGCGGTGCACGGGATTTTTCGGATCAAGGGAAGAAATATCCCCGTATGTACCCTCTGTATAGAAACGGGTAACTGTCATTCGGTTCTGTGTCAATGTTCCTGTTTTATCAGTACATATGATATTTACCGACCCGAGGGTTTCCACGGCAGGGAGCTTTCGCACAATTGCGTGCTGCCTGATCATTTTCTGAACACCAAGGGCGAGAACAATTGTGACGATCGCAGGCAGCCCCTCCGGTATTGCTGCCACTGCCAGGCTGACTGCAGTAAGGAACCATTGAAAGAGATAGTCCCGGGGTATGCCCCCTGTTGAGATGAGCTGTTTACCCACAGAGATTCCGAACATGAGAGCACAGAGCGCAAGGATCACAAATCCCAACGACCTTGCAAGCCTGTCTAGTTTTTCCTGAAGTGGGGTGTGTTCATCCTCCTCCTTTTCCAGCAAGGTCGCAATCTTTCCTATTTCGGTATTCATGGCTGTTCCAACAGCAATGCCTGCCCCCCTCCCGTAGGTGGTGATGGTTGACATGAAAGCCATGTTCCTCTGATCTCCCAGAGATGTATCCTTGGGGTCAAGCACAAGGCGCGCATCTTTTTCTACAGGAACCGATTCGCCGGTGAGGGCCGACTCCTCGACTCTCAGGTTGGCAGCTTCAACAAGCCGCAGGTCGCAGGGCACGATTCTTCCAGCTTCAAGAATAATGATATCCCCCGGTGCAATGGTTTCGGAAGAAATCTCCTTAAGCTGACCCTCTCTCCTTACCACTGCCTTAGGTGAAGAAAGCCTTTTTAATTCTTCGAGAGCCTTCTCCGCTTTCGATTCCTGGATCACTCCGATAATGGCGTTAAGAATAACAACAATCCCGATGATGACAGCATCCGTTCCTTCACCAAGTGCTGCAGATATACCCGCAGCAGCAATCAGAATATAGATGAGCACATTGTTCATCTGCTCGACAAGGAGCCTTAAAACGCTCTTTCGTTTTTTCTCGACAAGTTTATTCAGGCCGTGGATGATGAGACGCCTTTCCGCCTCTTTCTCGGACAGCCCTGTGGTAGGATCAACATCAAGCTCCTTCAGAGTGCTCTTCACATCTTTTGCATACCACATGGGTTCTCCCGCACTTGATCGGTATACTGTATAATAGGGTTTCCTCCTCATTTTCTCAAGAGCCTTTTATCGTATTCTCATGTTATTACCTCTCTAGAGCGTCATGCTATTACTACAAGGCAAAAATATTGCCTACCTTTTCTATTAATAATCTACATGATGGTACTTGTGAGGAAGATAGTAATATAATTTACGCGATTTTCTTGACGTGAATGATAGGTGCGGCTAAAATAGACCGTAATACGTAACTTTTACAGTTTACATTGTGGATGAGGGAGGCAATGAGCAAACAGTACAACCCGCGCGAAAAAAGAAAGCGAGCAAAACGAAGGCTTAAGAGAAAGAAAAAAGCTATGAAAGAGGGTTTAAAGAAAAGATGGAGAGCCAAAAAATAACAGCCACTTAGGAGCTCGTTATTTGATTTTCATCGAAAAGTCAGAATGGCCTGCTGCATTGGTGATATAGCCCAAAGAAATATAATCAACCGGTAGATTTCTGAGTTTTCTAATGCTTTTCCGGTTCATGTTTCCAGAAACCTCTATCTCTGCTTTGCCTCCAATGATCCTCACTGCCCTTCTAATTTGGTTTTTCTGCATGTTGTCAAGCATAATTCTGTCCACTCCGCATGATATCGCTTCTTCCACTTCCGTAAGCCATCGCGTTTCAACTTCAATTTTATACCTGGTTCCATAGCGGACCCTTACTCTCTTCACTGCTTCAGTAATTGAGCCTGCAGCATCTATATGGTTATCTTTGATCAGTATCATGTCATAAAGCCCCATTCTGTGGTTTTCCCCATCACCATGAACAACGGCCTTTTTCTCCAGCTCTCTTAAACCCGGAAGGGTTTTTCTCGTATCGAGTATTTTTATTTCTGTGCCCTCCAGAATCTTTACAAGCTTATTCACTTCCGTTGCTATGCCTGAAAGATGGCCAAGAAAATTAAGTGCTATTCGTTCACCTCTCAGTATGGATTTTATCTTTCCTTTTAATGTGGCTATCTTTTCACCCTTATTGAAGGGCTCGCCGTCTGTTTTACGAAACTTTAAAAACAGGGACGGATCAACAAGCTCAAAAACTCTCTTTACCACAGAGGAGCCTGAGAGCACACCCTCAGACTTTGCCAGAATGTCAGCCTGGCACTCCTCATCATGAAAAATCGCATCTGATGTGACATCTATGAACTCCTTTTCCTTGACATCGACAGTTATTTCAATTCTGTCCTCAGGATGAGGGGTGAGATCCTCACTGAGAGCCGTTTTGATGACTAGATCGATATAGAAAGAAGACATCATCTCTTCCTCAATAGCCGTAGATAATAAATATGTTGTAGGAGGCAGTTTTCTGGCAATTTATTAACAATTGGTTCTACTTATAGTTTTCGGTTTTTGTACCCGTTTATTCAAGATCGAAATGTGATATGTAATCCCCGTACTTTTTCTGGGTCTCAAGCAGTCGCTCTTTCTGGGCTTTCAGTACCTCAAACACCAGATCCGGCGTGTCAATTACTTCGTTTTTGTAAATGCGGATTATTCTATCTGTCTTTGCGAGGTTCTCAGGGATACGGAACGTAAACTGCTTTATGTAATCCTCCTTTGGATAATCTTTACCAAGTACATCTGAGAACAGGCGTTTCAAATCTTCGTATTTTGGAATGTAACCTGTTGGTGTCTTGATTGCATCTACATCACCATGAGTCCTGAGCTCCATCCATTTCAGCCATACTCTCTTGTCTTCCCTCTCGTTGAGCCAGTTTCCATTCTTGTCCTTTAAGAAATAGTTGACTGAGTATATCTTTGGAGGATCTTCCAAATCCTTACCGAAATTGATGTTGTCCTGCACGTATCTGCCAATGGTGATGGAGAGAAAATCCAGGTTTGACATGGGATTAAATACCCTCACACCCTCCTGACCGAGGGTTGCTGCTGTTGTTTCCGACTCGAGAGAAGCGCCCTTGGTTATGATACCGTGCTCCCAGTCAAAGGATTCCTCAACAGGAACCCATGTGTCTGAGTCCCTTCCGCCGTAAATCATACCGCTGACTTTGACACCTTCGGGATTCTCCATTTCCGGGTCGCGGTTCTTTAGAAGGATCATGTCGAGCGTGAACCTTGCGTTCTTGTGGGAAATATCTACCGGCACCCCGTCCCTGTCTTTCTTTCCGGGAAACCACTCTCCCGAGTGGTTTGTTCCCTTTGTCGGAGGATTGGAATCCTTGCTAATCCAGTAAATACCGCGGTCTTCGGTTATCAAACAGTTTGAAAATATGATCTCGCCTTCAGCATGAAGCGCATCCCAGAGCAGCGCGTCATCTTTCACGTTGATCCCCTGGATGATGCCGAATATGCCCTTTTCAACATTCACCCCGTATACGCTGCTGTTTTTCCTTCTCAGATAGGCAATGTCATCTCCGATGATCTTTTCGCCTTCAACCATGGATGTGGATGTTTTTCCGCACATCGATGGATAGGCGCCTGAAAAATAGCTCACCCGCCCATTTGGGCCGTGTATTCCCATGACGAACATGTGCTCTGTGAGCCACCCTTCTTGCGACGCTTTCTGAATTCCCAGCCTCATCGCAAGCTTCTTCAGACCGATTGTATTTCCGCCGTACTGGGTATTTGTGCTGTAGACGGCATTTTCCTGAATATCGATGTATACCCTTCTCCTGTCGATGTTCTTCGACACAGCATTTCCCAGCTCTCCTGCAGAGTGCACAAACCTGAAAAAATCAGGCGAATCACCGATTCTCCTGAACTGCTCATACCCCTGTCTGTAGAGAAGGTCCTCGTTGTGGGCAACGTAGGCCGAATCTGTGAGCTGCACACAGGGAATCGAGAATACAGAGTTCAACGGGCCGAGACAGAAAAACCGAACATAGAGCTCCTTACCATTCATGAGGTCTTTCAGAATTTCATGTACCTCCTTATACCCTGTCTCCCTGTCAATCGTGTTGATCGCCTTTCCGATTTTAGCTCCCTTTGGAAGGAGGATCTTTGTGTTCTTCTTGTCACGGGCCTGATCATAGTAGCCGTCAAAGTGGCCCGTGTGGCCCTTTATTTTAAGGGAGCGCTCCTCCCCATTTCTGATTGCAGCATCACGTATATAGGCAATGTCTTGCGGTGTGTCTGTGGCAACGAATATCTTTGCTGGGTTGCAGAGCTCAATGTACTTTGCAACGAATGTGTGCATTTTAGGATTGTTGAGTGCAGCCAGTTTGCTGTACTGAGGTTCATCTAGTCTTTCTTTTAATATTTTTTCTGTCTTCTCTTCCATAAAATCCCCTTTTTCCTTTAATTGCAGGGGGTACTATGTTTTCACCCTGATTCTGATTTTGAATATGAAGAAGTTATTCCAGCTTTAACAGGAATCAGGTTTGAAGCATCAACTCATGTGGTTACTCATATCAACGTATGTCCTTTCAGAATATGCCAATATGGCAGAAAAATCAATCATATAGTAAAAAAATAGAGGCAATACGGCAATTGCCTCTATTTTAGTTAGCGGTGCAGGGATTCGAACCCCGGACACAGCGGATATGAGCCGCTTGCTCTAACCGACTGAGCTACACCGCCTTTGTAACCAAATAATATGTACATTAAAACGAAAGGGGAGTCAAGGAAATTTAAAGAGGCGCATATACGTTGATGCATATGCGCCTTTTAATTCCTAAAAATCATTTAAATGAAAAAACACTTATAAGTCATATCAATAAATCAGTATTTCTCTAACAAAATTTTTAATCAAAATTTAGAGCAAATCCGACCCTGGCACCAAAGCCGAAGGGTTCGAGTTCTAATCGATATTGGCTTAACAGATATTTTATATCTTTCTATATTGAAAATTAAGTATAAAATGTCATTTTTCACTACTGCTTAAAGATTGGGTAAGGATGGAAGTATTTTTTCAAGGGAAAGAGCAATACTGACCCGGGCAGAAGAGATATTTCTTAAAAGAGAGTAAAGTTCGCTGCCAATTTTAAACCTGCTTTTAAAACTCGGTATCTCATCCTGAACTTCATCGAGCACTGAGCGAACGCTTAAAAAATGAGTATTTATTTTTTGNGCTAATTTTAGCCTGAAATAATCCTCCATATCTACTGCAATTGCNCCTGTTGCACTGTGGAGTTGAGCCTTTTCTTTAGATCTCTTTATCGCTTTTTCTACAGTAATGGTCCTTCCGCTGTATGTGGAAATATCTTTATTCCTGATTTTTTTAATAAACATTTTTAATAAATCACTAACAGCAGTAATTTCTACATCAGTTTTTTCGGGGATCAATTCCTTTATTCTTTCATCCCTATAAATCTTAGAAGTGTATTCAGCATCGCCATATACAACTTCTGTTGATAGAACAACATCCCCTGTTTTCAATTCAGGAACAAGTGCTCCACAGAAACCTGTTGATATGACAAACCGAGAACTGCGCAATAGTTCAGGATCTATCTCTTTTTTACCCATTCCGGTCCTTATAACAATAACTTCCTTCTCGTGCAGTGTTCCCTGATAGCATACAAATCCCGAAGACCTCTTTTTTTCTAAGTCCTTCAGCATATCCAGAAAAAAATCGATTTCCTTTTTCAATGACACAAGAATGAAAACCATACTGCCTTTCCTTAAAAAAGCCAGGCATATGCTTTACGTCAAATGCCTGGCCATATACAAGTAGAAATCTTTAAATCAACTCAGAAGAGCCCCTGAACCTTCCCTGTATTTACATCCACATCTACTTTTCTATATGCCGGGTCAGACGAAGTACCTGGCATCAGGCTAATTGTACCAGCCATGGGGCAGAGGAACTTTGCACCTGAGAACAGAAGAATGTCTCTGATCGGGAGAGTCCACCCCTTGGGCACACCCTTTATTGCCGGATCATGGGTGAGGCTCAGATGTGTTTTTACCATCATTGTATAATAGTCTTTGAAGTCAGAATTTGACTCAAATCGCTTTGCTTTCTCTTCTGCAAGAGGAGCCCAGGAAACACCGTTTGCCCCGTATACCTCTTTTGCAATCAGGTCAACACGCTCCCTGAGCGGTGTATCAAGGGAGTAGAGATACTTGAAATCTACCTTCTCTTCGCAGGCATCGATGACTGCATCTGTCAACTCAAGCGCTCCATCGCCTCCTTTGAGCCAGTGCTCGCTCAGTGCACAGCGAGCTCCTGCCTGCTCAGTATACTTTCTCACCATGGCAATCTCATCTTTCGAGTCAGTATGAAAAGCATTGATGCAGACCACGGGTTTGATACCGGATTTCTGCACAACCTTAATGTGGTGGACAAGATTCTCGAGGCCCTTTTCAAGAAGCCCAAGGTTCTCCTTTGTGTATTCCTCAGGAAGTGGATGCCCTGGCACAACCTTTGGCCCGCCACCATGCATCTTCAGTGCCCTAATTGTTGCGGTCAGTACCGAAACATTGGGATGTAGTCCGCTTAGGCGGCATTTCACATTCCAGAACTTCTCAAACCCGATATCAGCGGCAAATCCACTCTCTGTGACGTGATAATCGAAGAGCTTCAGTCCAACACGGTCAGCAATAATAGAGGACTGCCCCACAGCGATATTCGCAAATGGCCCTGCATGCACCATACATGGCTGATACTCAACCGTACATCCCAAAGTCGGGTTAATTGCATTTCGCATCCAGGCAGTCATTGCTCCGCCAACTTCTAGGCCATCTGCCGTTACGGGATTCCCCTTTTTATCGTATGCTATTGTTATATTTCCAATCCGCTCTCTCAGGTCCTTGAGATCGCGGGCAATGGAGAGAATAGCCATGAGCTCAGAGCTCACTGTAATCTGGAACCCTGATGCCATCATGAATCCATCCATCTTCCCACCAATACCGATGATAATGTTTCTCAGAGCCTGGGCACAGAAATCCATAGCCCACCTCATTTCGATATTGCGGGGATCGATATCAAGGCGTTTCAGTTTCCTCTTTGCCAGCTGCTCATCGCTGTAATTGAACTCATGCTGCATTCGGGAGGTAAGAGCGACCATTGCGAGGTTATGAGCATTGGTGATGTCATTAATATCACCCGTTAATCCCATGGAAAACTCCGTCATGGGAATCAACAGCGAATTTCCTCCGCCAGCCGCTGTCCCTTTGATATTCATGGTGGGACCACCTGAAGGCTGCCTGATC
>JGI24422J19971_10003362_pt1 | contig 10000 bp, 9 predicted proteins | sample DeeMarSWOR152_54_FD_19971 | JGI IMG/M metagenome (IMG submission 19971)
TATCTAACAGGTCAGAATACGGTCTAGATGCTGCAGTCTTTACAAACTCCTTTTATAACGTATGGAAAGCGGCAAAAGCGCTCCAAGACGGAGAAATAACAATAAATGATGCTCCAGCTCACGGTGTGGGCAACTTCCCCTTTGGAGGTATAAAAGATTCAGGCCTTGGACGTGAAGGGTTAGGTTACAGCATAGACGAAGTTACATCAATAAAAACAATCATTTTCAATCTAGAACCTGCAGGCTTAGGTAAAAAGAGGATACCCCACTTCTAAAAACCCTGAGAAAGAAAGAAAAGATTTATCAACTTTTATCTGTTACTTTTCTTTTGCTTCGATGTTTTTTTATCCAAATTATGTATTTGTGGAGTGTCGGTGAATAGCAGTGTATACATATCTTAAAAAGTTTCGTGAAAGTCCTGAGATGGAAGAGTATCGGAATAAACTTTTGTGGGAAAGATTGCAAGTTTTTCGGCGTGAACCTGCTATAAAGCGTGTTGAAAAGCCTTCTCATTTGGATAAGGCTAGACGCTTAGGTTATAAGGCGAAGCAAGGTTTTGTTGTTGTTAGGGTGCGAGTTCGTCGTGGCGGTGCTAGGAAGTCGAGACCAAGGGCTGGGCGTAAGAGTAAAAAGTTAACCATAAAAGGTGCTCGTGGAAAATCTCTTCAATGGATTGCAGAGGAACGTGTTGCTAGGAAGTTTCCTAACTTGGAGGTTTTAAACAGTTATCTTGTGGCTCAGGATGGAAGATATAAATGGTTCGAAGCCATAATGCTGGACCCGAATCATCCAGTGATTAAAAGTGATCCTAGTATAAATTGGATTTGTGAAAAGTCACATAAAGGACGGGTTTTTCGTGGTCTCACTAGCGCTGGGAAGAAGTCAAGAGGTTTAAAGCAGAAAGGTAAAGGCGCTGAAAAAGTACGCCCTTCTATAAGGGCTCATAAAGGGCGAGCAAAATGAAAAATATCAGCACCACAGTGTTATTTTTTTAGGGGAGGTATTTCTTCTTCTAAGGGCTTTGAGAGGTATTTTTTGGTTTTTAGGAGTTGTTCTGATGTACCGAACATGATTACACGGTCTCCTGGCTCTAAGATGTTTTCTCGGGGAGGACTTGGTATTATTTCCCCTGTTTCTTTGTATAATACCAAGCAGTGAGCCCTGCATCGTTTTGCCATCTCTCCACAGGTTTTTCCTGTAGCTTCGCTTTCTTTTTCAATATTCATTTCTGCAAGTTCTAATCCAGGTACTACTGTTAACCTGTTTAGGAAATCGAAATATTGAGGTGCTGTGGCTGCTCTTGCCATCATTCTTCCTCCTACGGCTTCTGGAGAGATTACTCTGTCGATACCAACTTTTAGGAACTGATCTAAGTATTCTAATTTGCTTGCCCTTGCTATAAGCCTTATTTCTGGATTTATTTGCTGAGCTGTTATGGCTATAAAAGCCACCGTTCCTGCATCTTCTTGCGTGATTACTAAGGCTTTAGCTTTTTCTATTTCTGCTTTTATTAATGTGCTTTCTTCCATAGCAGACCCTTTTATGGCAGCGAATTCGTCTTCTTCTGCTTCTTTTACCTTATCTTCTTCAGCATCTATGACCAAAATTGTTTCGCCCAAGGTTTTCAGTTCCTTTGCTACTACTTGCCCATAAAGCCCGTAACCGCACACTATCACATGGTTTTCGAGTTTTATCTCTTCTTCTTCCAATTTTAGTACCTCTGCTACGCGTTTTTTTACAGCTATCTGCATCAAGCTTTCTATTATTAAGAAGAAAATAGCGATGCCGAAAATTATTAAGAGTATAACTATGATTTTACCGACGGTAGATAGGGGGGTTATGTCTCCAAAGCCTACGGTTGAAATGGTTGAGACCGTGAAATATAAAGAGTCAAACCATGATCTTTCTTCGACAAAGTGAATACTTATAGTGCTAAAAGCTATAAGGATTATGAACATGGCGAAAGTTCGAAAAAATCGTGGCTTAACTTTTACTTCTAGGCCTAGAAATCGGAGGATTCTGTTCGTTATTCTTCCTAGGAAGTTCCATAAGGTCTCACCATGTTTTCTAAGCGGTTTTTTCTCACCGGTCATCTTTTTTCCCCTGTAAAACAGTATAGCCATAGAAAGCTTTGTGTGTTTCAATTCGATTATTAAGTTCTTTTATTTTTCTATATTATATGATTTTTTTTGTGTTATTGGTTTTTGTTTTAGTTTATCAGATAGTTTTTTAGTGGCTTTTTTATAAGTGTGATTAAAGTTTTAAATGTGACCGAAATCTTTTGTCTGAGCGAGCGTTTAGAAAATGCAAGAAAAGCCAAAGTATTATAGTTTGTTTTTCGAGGTTTTTGTCCACGCTACTGAAGATTTAGAGAAGGTGAGAGAAGCTCTTCTCTTTATTTTGCCTGAGGAGTACAGGGAAAGAGTTTCTATTAAAAATGAAATATTAGTCGGAAGTTGGGGTAACCAGATCATTGTTCTGAAATTGAAAGTTAAAGGCGAAGACCTTGTAAAAGAGACACTTTCTCGCATTTTTTCCAGTTTAAGCGCGGTAGAAAGGAAGGATATTCTATCAAGTCTTTTTAAACAAGTGGACGAAAAAGGTTGTTTTTATTTACGTATAAGTAAGCAAAATGCTTGTTTGCAAAGAGTTTCCCTAGATCAGGAGGGAGGAATTATCCGGTGTATTTTTAAATTTAAAACCGGTGTAGGTGAGAAAAAGTCAGAAGCTATAAGGTATTTAAAAGAAATGATTTCAACCATTGAGAATGAAATGTTATAAAATAAGGTTTGGTTAAGTTTTTGTGCAAGTAGTTCATGGGGCGGTCTTGTTTTATGGGGAAGACTTTTATCGATCTTGGGATTTATCCTGGCGGGATGGAAAAGCCAGAAGTTGAAAAAGTTGTTATGCATGCTCGTAAGTTGGGCTATAGGAAGGTTTGTTTGGTTTTAAAGAGTTTTAAAGGTTTTAATTTTAGAGTGTTTGAGGGGTTAGGGGTTGAGGTAATACCGCGATTGGAGGTGGGTGGTAGTACTGTTAACGTGGTAAAAAAACAAGTGCTTAAGCGTGGTAATTTATGGCGTTCGGCTGTGTTTTCTGTTTTCGCGGAGAGTAAAAGGGTGGCTATGTGGGCTGCTCGTAATCGGTGGATTGATATTATTCGTGTGCCTGAATATTCTTTTAACAAGGTTATTGATTGGTCTGTGGCGAGATTGTTGACGAGTAATAATAAGGCTTTTGAACTTCAAACAGCCCCTATGCTGAGGGTTAGGGGGTTGGTCAGGTCTAAATTGTTGAAAAGTTTTTATGTTATGGTTAGACGCCTATTAACCGCGAAAACTCCTGTAGTAGTTAGTAGTGGTGCAAATAGCGTTTTTGAGATGCGAACACCACAGGATACGGTGGCACTAGCAACGTTGGTAGGGTTACCTTTAGAAGAGGGCTTGAAAGGCGTGTCTATTACCCCTGAGAACATAGTTTTAAAAGTCTTTCAAAGAAAAATGTTAGCTGGTATTCCTGAAGGCGTAAAAATTGTTCAAAAAGAGGATGTTTAGAGTATAAAAGGGTTTGAGATAGAAATGGTTAAGGTTTTTAGGAACCGTTACTTGGTTTTCAAGGTTTACACGGAAAAAGAGCNGGCATTGGATGAAGAAGATATCAAACAAACGCTTTTCAACACAGCAAGAACACTTTTTGGGGAGGCATGGATGGCAAAACTTGACCTTCAACTAATAAATTTTAATCCCTCTACCCTTGAAGGCATTCTTAAATGCGGGCACAAAACAGTGACGGAGACCAGGGCAATAATCGCCACAATAACTTCCCTTAAAAAAGAACCAGTAAGTCTCTATGTAAAAGGCGTTTCAGGAACATTAAAACGTGCAAGAAAAAAGTTCACAGAGAAAGAAGCAAGAGAAGACAACAACAGAAAGAAAGAAGCTTAAAAGTTTCATAAAAAATCCTTTTCCCTCTTTTAAACAAGGGAGTAGAGTTTTTAAATGGGAGGATCATTTTGTCGCGATCATGGCATCGCCCTCCAGGAAGGGCTTCATCTGGAGCGGCAAAATCATATCCCCCGACTAATAATGTAAATACAAGAATATAATCATTTCGTTTTAGGTTTGTTTGAAGTCTAGTTTTAAAATGTTACAGCGGGGGGAGTTCTTTCCTCTCTTAAACGTTCTATTTCGAGAAGGATTTCTGTTGCTTGCTTTGCAAAAGGTTTTAGTTCAAAAGTTTGTGCATACCAGTCTGCAGATAAAACTCTCCTCCACTCTAACCATCTAAGCATCAACCTTGCTTTTTGAAGGGGAACGTTTAACTTTTGAGATATCTTTTCAAGAGAGTTTGGATTACCCCCTTCCTCTAAAATTACGCGTAAGACAGGAAGCATTCTTCTCAAAATGGCAAGAGTTAACACTTTGAGCGCGCGTTCTATACCTTTACCTGTGGTTGCGCTTGTACCTATAATGAAGTAATCTTCTTTGGAGAAACCTGCGAGGCGAGCTGCTTCCTCTGGCGGTAGAGCTGAAGGGATATCTTGTTTGTTTGCCGCGATTATTATCGGCACGTTAGGTAGTGTGTTTTTTATCTCTGCAAACAAGGCTTGGGATTCATTTGCATAGGGTTTTGTAGAGTCTATTAGGAATAAAACGCCGTCTGCTCCTGTTGATAAAACCCTCCTCACCATATCGAACCGTTTTAAGCCAGGGGTCCCGAAAAGGAAAACACTCATGCTAAAAACTTCTGCGACTGCATAATCTAAAGCGACTGTGGTTCCTGCACGGTCTATTGATATACTTGATCCTTCACTTACTTTACTTACAAAGGTTGATTTTCCTGAGTTGAAGGGCCCCATTACCAAGATCTTCAATCCATCTTTCTCCTTTTCTTTTCATCACTTGATAAGAAAAAAGGACATGACTATTATAAAGTTATCACGATTATTATTAATTTTAACGGAAGTTTCGTAAGAATTTTTCTTAAATAAAACTCCTTTCATCTTAAAAATAAAAAGTTAAAAGAGGGGTTTTTTAAGTTTTTATCGCTATTTTAATGGTTTTATCTTCGATTTTCCAGTTTTTTGTGTATGTTGTTTCAGCTGGTATCCCTACTTGTACACTGGTTGAGAGGGTTTCGTTGGCGACATATTTTTCATGTTTTTTCATGGAGTTTAGGAGTTCTTGGTCTTCTGTTTCATAGAAGAGGCTTATGGTTTGGGTGTATTCTAGGTCTAATTCTTTCCGCATTACTTGTACCCTTCTTATAAATTCTAGCATTAATCCTTCTTCTCTGAGTTCTGGGGTCATTTCTGTGTTAAGAATCATTAGCAGACTTCCTATTAAAGAGGCGACATATGGTGGTTTTTCTTTCTTTTCTGTATTCAAGTCTCCTCGTGTAAGTTCTACTTCTTCCCCGTCTATTTTCAGTTTAGCGCTTCCTTTTTCCTCTATTCTTCTTAGTAGCTCTAGAGAGTCTTGCTGCTGTAAAGTCTTACTTATTTTAGGTATTTTTTCTTTATATTTTGGTCCTAAGCGTTCATAATTTGGTTTTAAGATTATTTGACAATAGTTTTTATGTTCTTTAGGATCGATATATTTGACCTTTTTTACGTTTATTTCTTCAAGTAATAGCAATTCAAAAGGTTTTATTCTCGAAGCTTGTTTCTCTGTACACCCTATTATAAGCTCTTTTAACGGTTGTCGTGTCTTTATTTTTTTACTGGCACGCAGAGATCTTCCCGAGCTATTTACACCGATCACCAACTTCATACTTTCCTCAAGATCTTTATCGATATACTCTTCAACAGAAGTCGGATAATCTGTCATATGTACGCTCAAAGGAGCTGTCTCTTCAATATGCCTAACAAGGTTTTGATACATGTCTTCAGTGATAAAGGAGGCGAAAGGTGCAAGAAGCTTTATTAAAGTAACTAAAACTTCATAAAGAGTCCAGAAAGCTGAAAGTTTATCCTCAGTAACCTCTGACTTCCAAAATCTTCGCCTAGATCTCCGAACATACCAATTACTCAGTTCATCCACAACAAATTCATCAAGATATCTTGCAGCTTTGTGAACATCGTAGGCATTAAGACCGCTTGTAACATCTTTTATAAGAGTGTTTGCACTTGAGATGATCCAGCGGTCAAGAACGTCCCTTTTCTCTACAGGTAAGTATTGATTTTCCCTTGCTTTTACAGGGTTAAAGTTGTCTACATTAGCGTTTAAGACGAAGAAATGATACACGTTCCACAACGTTAAAAGGAACCGTTTTAAGGCGTCTTCTGAAGCTTTTAAATAGAAACGCTTATCCAGCCAAGGCGCGTTGGAAGCGAAAAGATACCACCGCATAGCGTCCGCTCCTGTGTTGTTTAAAATAATCCAAGGATCAACGATATTGCCCTTGCTTTTGCTCATCTTAACCCCTTTTTCATCAGTTACGAGGCCGAGGGTTAAAACGGATGTATAAGCAGGCTTGTTAAAAACTAAAGTACCTATCGCTAATAGTGTGTAGAACCATCCCCTCGTTTGATCCACTGCCTCCGTTATAAAACTTGCAGGAAACTGGCTTTCAAAAAGCTCCTTGTTCTCAAAGGGATAATGGTGTTGAGCAAAAGGAGCAGAACCACTATCATACCAACAATCAACGAGATAATTCTCTCTTATCATATCTCCTCCGCATTTTTTACAATCAAGAATTACCTCATCTATCCACGGTTTGTGAAGCTCAAGATGGTCTGGAAGCTTTTTCGCTAAACTTTTAAGCTCTGATACACTTCCCAAACAAGTTCTTTCACCGCATTTTTCACACGTCCATATAGGCAAAGGTGTCCCCCAATACCTCTCCCTTGAAAGGGCCCAATCCCTTAAATTTTCTAAGAAGTTACCAAACCTCCCATGCTTGTAATATTCTGGAAACCATTCTACCTGCCCATTGTTGTCGGTTAATTCTTCTTTTATTTTACTCATTTTCAAAAACCATGTCTCCCTCGCGATGTAAAGCAGGGGAGTGTCACACCTCCAACAAAAAGGATAATCGTGTTTATAAGTCCCGCTTTTGTAGAGGAGGTTTCTTTCTTCAAGCATCTCTATTATTTTCTTGTCCGCATCTTTTACGTACATGTCCGCAAAAGGTTCTACTTCTCCCACAAAGTTGCCTTTTTCATCCACAAGCTGAAGTAAAGGCAGGTCGTACTCTTGAGCTAGTTCATAATCTTCAGGACCGAAAGCTGGGGCCGTATGCACTATCCCTGTACCCTCTTCTAAGTCGACAAAATCGGCAAGGCATACGTAGTGGGCACGTTTTTCTAGCTTTTTAAAGGTGAAGAGGGGCTCATAACTCTTTCCTTCTAAATCTGCACCATAAAGTCTCTGAACAACTTTGTGTTCCCCTTCTATTACTCGGTCTACTAAAGCGCCAGCAAGTATGTATCGCTCTCCATTTGTTTCAACAACGGCATATAAGAAATCAGGATGTACTGCTAAAGCGACGTTACTTATAAGAGTCCAAGGCGTCGTTGTCCACGCCAAAAAATAAGTATTTTCTTCTCCCTCGACTTTGAACTTTATAAAGATGCTTGGATCCTCAGTTTCAGCACTACCCAAAGCAACCTCATGACTACTCAGAGAGGTTCCACATCGGGTACACCAAGGCACCACATAGTGACTCTTTACAAGCAATCCCTTATTCCATGACTGTTTCAAGCTCCACCAAACACTTTCTATATAATCATCATCCATCGTTATATACGGACCACCATGATAGCCGCTATCATCCCTCTCCATATCAAGCCAAAAACCAACTCTTTCCGTGGTCTTTTTCCATTCACTCTCATAACGAAGAACGCTTTCCCTACATTTCTCATTAAATTTCTCGATCCCGTACGCTTCTATATCCTTCTTAGTTTTTAGATTGAGCTCCTTTTCTACCTCAAGCTCAACGGGCAATCCATGACAGTCCCAGCCCCCTTTTCGTGGTACATAGTAGCCTTGCATTGTTTTAAAACGTAGTACCAAGTCTTTGGTTACTCTTGTGAGGATATGACCTGGGTGAGGTAAACCGTTAGCTGTAGGAGGTCCTTCTAAAAACACGAAATTATGCACTGAGTTTTTTCTCAAGTCTTGAACCCTTTCGAAAACCTTTTCTTTTTCCCAGAACTTTAAGACGTTTTCTTCTAATTCAGGAAACTTTACATTAAGGATAACTTCTTCAAAAACAGTCACTGCAAAAGCCTCCTTAAGGTGGATGGTCTGTCATTTCCATAAAATAGACTGAGATCACATCTTCACAGATGAATTTGTAAATCCCACATTCCAGACCATCCTTCTTTTTTTGTTTATTAAAATGAGATAAAGTAATTATCTAAACGGTTTTTATTTTTTCTCGTTTTATTATTTATGTTTTATGTTTTTATTTTTTAAATGTGTTATTTTTTAAAAAGCTTTTAAAATAGCAAAATGGCGTATTAACAATTGTTTTAAATCTTGAAAGTTTTACTCTACCTTTGTGTCAAATCTTTCTTAAGTAACGGTTTTATCGATAAAGGTGGTGTGAGGGTTTTTGAGGGGGCATGCTTGTAACTATGCTTTAAAGAAAAGCATTCGAAAAAGTTCCAAGGGTGTAAAAAAGAAAAGTATCTATATATGCAAGCCTGAAGGGGTAGAGTGTGGTGTTAAATCTTTTGATTATGAGGAAATTATACGTTGTCGGCTTTGGCGGATTGTTAGAGTTTACCAGCGTTTAAAAGCTAATAAAGATAAGGATTTGGAGGATTCCGATTATCTTTTGAAAAACCTTTTAAAAGAGCAAAGAGGAGTAAGATCTTTTATCAAACGTCTTTTCCAGGCAAATAGCGCCTATTTAGGAAAAAAGAGTCTATGCACTGACCTTCCAAAGTGCTGTGGGCGCCTCACGAAAGGTCTTCAGCCAACCATGAACTTTTTGTTAAATTATCCATTGCTTTGCTTAGCCTGTGTAAAGTTTTTAAAACCAGTACCCAGAGGCGAAAGATCAGCGTCATTTGAGAGAAATTATCTAAGAAACACTAATTCAGAATATTATTCTGATTCTGAAAATTGCGTGTTTAAAATCAACAACAAAACTTTTGATATATTTAGAGGATGCAACTATAAAGCCAGATCTAGAACCGCTTTAGAAATGCTTGTAGAAGCACTAGAAAACGTTTAAAAATCTTAAAAAATCCCTTCGTGTCCAGTCTTGACGGTTTATGAACACTCTATCTCGTCACGTCTTTTTTTTATTTTTGGATTATTGTTTTATTTGGTATCCGTTATTTTCACTTAAAAAGGGGACTAGTCCGCCTGCGTTTAATATTTGAGTCATCATTAGTGGGAGTGGTTTAAAGTGGTACTCTTCATTTTTTGTCAAATTTTTTATTGTTCCTTTTTCTAGGTTTATCTCGACCTCATCGCCCTCCTCGATTTTTTCAGAAGCTTCTTTACATTCGACTATTGATAGTCCTATGTTTATCGCGTTTCTGTAGAATATCCTGGCAAAACTTTCAGCTATTATCGCGCTTATACCTAACGCTTTGATCACTAGTGGTGCGTGTTCCCTACTTGAGCCGCACCCGAAATTGGCACCGGCTACTATAACATCGCCGTCTTTAACCTTTTTTGAGAAATCATGGTTTATGGCTTCAAAAGCATATTTTGCAATCTCTTTTATGTCTAAAGTGTCATATTTCCGCTTTCCAGCAATTATTATATCCGTGTTTATATCCCTACCAAACTTCCAAACCTTACCTTTAAAAACCGTTTTCAACAAACACTAACACCCCTTCAATGATAGAAATCTCGAGGATCAGTTATTCTCCCAGTTATAGCCGATGCAGCTGCAGTAGCTGGCGACGAGAGGTATATGTAAGCTTTTTCATTGCCCATCCTCCCCTTAAAGTTCCTGTTTTGCGTCGAAAGACAAACTTCGCCGTCTCCAAGAATGCCCAAATGCCGTCCGATGCAAGGACCACACCCAGGGGGAT
>JGI24422J19971_10003363_pt1 | contig 9998 bp, 7 predicted proteins | sample DeeMarSWOR152_54_FD_19971 | JGI IMG/M metagenome (IMG submission 19971)
CAATCTGGAAGATATCAGTAATCAGGGCGTGGTCCTAACCAATGTCGATAGGTTAGCTATTGGTTTTGGCAACAGGAACAATCCGCAGGTTGGCGGTTCAGGTATGGTATTCATTGATGATATTCGGCTGTATCAGCCGCCCCCGCCAGCAACAAGCGGGGGCAATTAAAGTGGCGATTGATTGCAAGCTTGATATGACAGATTGACATCACTTGTACCTGCGGTTACGCAAGTGCAGGCAATTCGGGGCTTGTACTGACTGATTAGTTCAGTATAGGCCCCAGTTGTTTTTAACTTTAATGTGCAATTACACTCGATATCCTGAATACGGGTAAGAGTAACGCTATGGCAATTGTACCAATAATACCACCCAGAATTGTTATCATTATCGGCTCTATAAGCGCCATAACGTTCCTGATCGAAGCTTCGAGTTTTTTTTCATAAAAGACCGATATTTTATCACAGACCTTGCCGAGCTTGCCGCTCTTTTCCCCTGCCCGAAGCATCTGAATAATCCCTGGTGCAATTAATTCACTACCCGGTGAAATCAATATGGACTCCGACAATTGATAGCCATCCCGAATCTTTTCGTCTACTCCAACCCAAAGCCGCTGAAAATAGTAATTCTCACACGAGCCTTGAATCACTTCTATCGAATCCAGCAGCTTCACGCCCGTATTTACCATTGTTGCCATAATGCGCATACTACGAGTTATCACTGTATCAATAAACATCGTGCCTAACACTGGTGTGTGTATTTTGATGAAATCTATAACCCGCCGGCCGGCTAACGTCCCCGCCCAGTAATATAATCCCACAGACGCCAATATCGCCACCGTTAAGACAGCCGTCATGACTTGGAAATCACCCAACATTTTGCTGAAACCAACTAACACTTGAGTAATTTTTGGAAGCGCAGCTCCTTTGGATTCATAAATCCTCATAAACCTCGGCAAAACAAAGAACATCAGCGTCCCCGTCGCTGCCACAGCCATTAGCGCCATTATAAACGGATACGTAAGTGCTCCCTTGATGCGTTTGCGAGTTTCAGATTCGAAGGTTAGATAACCGCTGAGCACACTGAGCATTTCCGCCATTTTGCCGGATGCTTCCGAGGCCTTGACCATACTGATAAACATGGAATTGAAAACCTTCGGGTAGCCGGCCAGCGCTTTTGAAAAATTTTCGCCACCTTTGACCGTCTCGCCCACATCTGTAATTATCATTTTCAGTGTGCTGTGCTTCCGCCACGAGGCGGACTCTACGATGGCATCAAGAGCATCACTGAGCACCACCCCGCTATCAAGCATCACCGACAGTTGTGTAGTGAACAATATAAGGTCGGTTTGATTAAGCTTTGCTTTAGAGAGCCAGTGAGTTGCAGCTCGCTGCCCGGACGCGGCGTAACGCTTTTCCAATTGGGAACCCAAACCAACTGCGCTATTCTTCTTCAAGGTCTCAGCACTGTTTCCACTTCCAGTATCTGCAGAGGCCCCAAGCGTATTTTTCCCGTGCTTTTGGGGACCTGGAAGCTTTGACGGCCCACCCTCACCCGTAAAGCCAAACGTTTCTGTAGTTTTAGTTGCGGAATCAGTCATTTATTTCTATCCCGCATCGCAAATGTTGTATTTCGCACAGCGATGCGCGTCACACCTCTGTTTGGGTCGTTCTCAATACTTCCTCGATAGATATAATGCCAGCTTTTACCTTTTCAATTCCGTCCGCTTGCAAGGAAACCATCGTATTTTGAAGCGCCTTATGTCTTAATTTCTTTAAGCTTGCCCGCTCACTAATCATTTCTATAATTTCCTCACTCGGCACAAACAACTCGTGAATGGCGATTCGACCAGCGTAGCCGGTATTCCGACATTTTTTACAACCTACACCNCGATAAAACTGCGGGATTTCTCCGCTGACTTTTTCAACGATCTTCTTTATGCTCACCGAAGGCTCATACTCNGTCTTGCAATTCGAACATATCTTTCTCACAAGTCGCTGGGCTAAGACTGCAATCAATGAAGCGCTTACAAGATAAGGAGCGACACCCAAATCCAGTAAACGCGTTACTGCTCCAGGCGCATCATTAGTGTGCAGCGTTGAGAGAACCAGATGGCCTGTCAGCGCTGCCTGCACTGCGATATCGGCTGTCGCTTTATCTCGAATCTCACCAACCATTATTATATCCGGGTCCTGCCTTAATAAACTTCGCAGGGCCGTTGAGAATTCAAAGCCCGCGCTTTGGTTTACTTGAAATTGATTTATACGCGCTATATTACACTCCACCGGGTCTTCCACCGTGCAGATGTTAACCTCATCGCTATTTAATTCAACCAGTGCCGCATAAAGGGTGGTATTTTTTCCCGAACCGGTCGGTCCCGTGACCAAAACTATACCGTTCGGAGACTGTATCACCTCCCTGAAAAGTTTCAGGTTTTCGTAGGTAAATCCAAGCGACTCAAGATTGAAAAGCACCTTCTGCGGGTCGATAACTCTTATAACAACCTTTTCGCCAAAGTTACCGGGCATTACTGATACCCGCAAATCGACAGGCCGGCCTTCAACTAAAACGTGAATACCACCATCTTGCGGCAGACGCCGCTGAGCGATATCCAGTTCAGCCATAATCTTGACACGCGAAACAATCGCAGAATGCATCTGATGAGGCGGACGTATCTTCTCATACAATCTGCCGTCGACCCTGTATCGGACCCGTAGTTTCTTATCGTCCGGCTCTATGTGAATGTCACTGGCATTTTCGCGCACGGCGTTATAAAGCAGATAATTGACCAGTTTTACAACCGGTGATTGGCCGGCTATCTCCTCAAGATTGCTTATATCCTGCGTGATATTTTCTATCAGCGTAAAGTCTTCCAGTCCNTCATCATCGATAATCTCGTCGATAACGAAGACATTGGCCGCCGGCAAATATGTCTGCANAGTAGCCTTGATATCCTTGCTCGTCGAACATACTATCTGAACTTTACAGCCGCTTATATGCTCTATTTCATCTATTAAAAATACATTTGTCGGTTCACTAACGGCCACAGTAAGCACATCGTAAACCTTAAATAGCGGTAAAGCTATATGCTCTTCGAGAAAATTTCTCGGTAAAATCTCAAGCGCCTTTGGGTCGCATATTTTCGGACTAACTTGCGCATATGGTACACCGTACGCCTCCGCAAGGGCTGAGGCTATCTGGTTTTCCGTACAATAATTCATCTCCACCAGGAGCTCGCCAAGTAGCTTGTGATGGCCCTTCTCTCGCTGTTCTGTGAGAGCTTTTTCAATCTGCTCAGCAGTCACAACGCCACGTGCAAGCAGTAGCTGCCCAAGCTGCATCTTGTTTTCCACCACTATTTGACTCATACTCGATTCTCGATGCTCGTATCTCACTGCTCATAGACTACGAACAATGAACCACGGACTCATTATGCAAAACTCTTTACCGCCTCTGCAAGTTCCACATAGTGATCAAATTCATTCTCAAGTCGCGTGACTTCCAGGATTCTCATGCAGTTTTCATCAAGCCCCGCTAATCGAAGTTCACGTTTGTTCTGGCTGCAGTAGTCCCGCGACCACAACAACTGTTCCAATCCCTGACCATCAATGAAACTCACACTCCTCATATCAAGCACTATACCGGCTTTCCGTTTTCTGATTATGTCAGTGATTGTATTTTGAAACAATTCGGCATCATCACCGTCCAGATCACCTTGCAGTTCAACAACCGTAACATCGTTATAATCTTGTATTTTGACTCTCATTCAATTAGTGTCCCAACAGCAGCAGTACCGTACTCTACAGAACTGCCGCTCCCATAAATTTCGCTGAAACCATCCCGCATAATGTCCCATAGCCGATAGACATCGCTGTCAAGAAATGCCCTGCCGACTTTCTCGTCAAACTGCGTACCCAATCCTTTCTCTATCTCGGCACATGCTTGTTCCACAGTCCTTGCATCTCTGTAAGTTCGTTTTGATGTCATCGCGTCGAAACTATCTGCCAATCCTACAATTTTACCTGTCAGCGGTATCTGCTCACCGGCTAAACCGTTGGGATATCCCTTGCCGTCAACCCGCTCGTGGTGACACAATACTCCAGGCACGATATCACGCATCTGTTTTATTTCACGTAAAATACCTGCTCCTATTGATGGATGCTTTCTTATACGGTCAAGTTCCTGCTCAGTCAACCTGCCCTGCTTGCGTAATACTCCTTCCTCTATCCCTATTTTTCCTATATCATGCAGCAAGCCAGCCAAATAAATCTTGTGCATTTGTTCTTCATCCAACCGCTCTTGCTCAGAGAGCCTTTCGGCAATCCATCGAGAAATGAACGCAACCCTTTCGGAATGGCCTCGTGTGTACTTGTCTTTGGCATCAATACTGCTTGTTAGTGCTTTTAGCGAACCTATGAATAATTCTTTGAGGTCCTGAAACAGCCTGCCATTTTCGATAAATACGGCACATCCGCTGGCCACCGAATTAAATAGTTTTACATCAGTGCTGTCGAAATCTTGCTTGCCGATTCTATTTATCGCAACCATCAACCCTATGATGCAACTGCCATTTTGAGTTCTCTCTACAAAATGAGATTCCGGTTTGTCTTTGCCGAACAAAGGTACCGCAATAATATTTTTTATGTTGTCAGGCCAATCATATCTGAAAGGGCAATCTACTTCGCTATCCAGCAGCGCCTCTTTGCCACTGTTTATCTCTTCCGTCAAGCGGCTATGTAAAATAGCAGCCGTCTGCTCATCTATATCTATCAACCCAGAGCCAGCAGTAACAACCAACTGTTGTTCGTCCTCTATGGTCTTTTCGAGTAATATTGCGATACCTTCGACGAGGACAATTTCGGTTAAGCTGTCACAAGCCATTTGCAGAAAGTTGGAGTCTGCTTCGGTAACCTTCATATTTGTGCTGATCTTGTGAAGCAGCACCAGTTCCTCGTATGTTTGTGCCAGCTCATTGCTGACCATATCAATTTGTTCTTCGGCTTTTGTCTCTGCTTGAAATTTCTCTGCTAAAAGCCCAAGCATCTCACTAAAAACCGACTCTCGATTCTCGACTCTGGAAACACGATTCTCGCATTGAGTATCCAGTATCGAGTATCCAGTATCGAGTAAGGCCACTCCAACTGCTTCACTATCCTTGCTACTGACACGCGCAGATTTCAAAACAACAGCCAAAACCGAATCTGCATCGCCAAATCGCCATACCGGTATCCCTGTGTCATCGGAGCTTTTTTCTATGTTTCGGTTTAAGACTTGCCGGCTTGACTCTACTAACTGTTCCCGGCTGCTTTTGAATCTGCCGCCGTCACACAGCAAGACAAGCTCGCCATCGGTATTGCAAACTGCGAAATTGACGCCGAATTTATTTATTCTGCTGCCAAACTTTTCCAATTCACCCAGTTGTGAGGGACCTAAACTTTTCCTGACTGTATCCAACATAGCTTCTAATAAATTACTGGCTATTTCCTATCGATTACTTTAATGTTTTCCCTAATCATCTAACTATCAATTCCCTCTGATATAGAATATCTTCAATGTTCCCTAACAATTCTTTGGGGCTGAATGGCTTGCTAATACATCCCGATATCCGCAATTCTTCTTGCTGCTCTTCCGGAATAGCAAAGTTTCTGGCGGTCAAGATAATCACCGGTATATCTCTCGTTTCCTCACGTTGCCGAAGCTTCTCCACAAGTTCCAGACCTGTCATAACCGGCATTTGAAAATCCGTAACAACAATATCCGGCTTCTCTTTGCAGGCCAGCTCAAAAGCCTCGGCACCGTTATCCGCCGATACGACTTCATAACCATTATTGCGAAGTTTTATCGCTACCACATGAACAATGTGTATCTCATCATCAACAACTAAAACTTTTTTGCCCGTCATTATTTCACCTCCACATCCACAAACGATTAATGTATAGCGTGTAGCATTTAGTACACGATTCTTTTCCTACGCATAATTTTTACACTGCTTCGACTGCTTCTCTCNTTGCCAAAGGCAGCTCAAAGCNAAAAGTGCTTCCTACACCGACATGGCTTGTAACAAACACTCGGCCATTATGAACCTTTTCAACTATTTGCTTGACAAGGTTAAGCCCCAGGCCTGTCCCTTTTGCCTGATCCTTATTGGCACCGACCCTGTAAAATTTATCAAAGACATGTTCAATTTCATCTTCAGGAATACCAACTCCCGTGTCAGCTACACTAACTCGTGCCAGACCTGCGATTTCGTCAACTTGTGTCTCAATTTTCACTGAACCCCCGGACCGAGTATAATTAACAGCGTTACTTAGCAGATTAATAATAACTTGCGAAATCATATCCTTGTCAACGTACACCTGGTCGTACACAATTGGCGTTTGGCCAATGACCTCAATATTCTTTTCTTCAGCGTAGCTTTTTATCATTTGTAACTGCTCTTCTATGAGCATTGTCAGGCTGGACGGCTCCTTATTTACTTTTATTAAGCCTGATTCTATGCGCGAAGTATTCAGCATATCTTCGATCAGCCGATTCAACCTTTTTGCCTGATTTTGAATCACTGAGTAAAACTCTCTTCTTGTTTCTTCATCATCAGCTTCGCCATCGCAGAGCATCTCAGAATAGGCCGTGATAGAAGCAAGAGGTGTCTTTAATTCGTGACAGACTGCACTTACAAAATCATTTTTCATCTGCGATATTTCTTTCTCACGCGTAATATCGTGCAGCACCGCCACCGCCCCGCAAATTTGTTCTTTTTGGTCATGGGACCCCGCCTTGCAGGAACCCTCGTAAATACATGAAATAATGCAATCGAAAGTTTTTGGCCCTTCGCTGGCTGGAAAGCCCTCTAAAATTTCGATTTCCTGTCTCGTTGCTCGTCCTTTACTTTGTCTGCTGTGGCGCAGGATATCTGCAACTTTACTTTGCGCCGGACCGATAAGTTCGCTGATAGGTTTATGTTGCGAATTCTTAAAATCGAAATTAAAGAGTCGGCCGGCCGCCTCGTTTGCCATCAATAACCTGTCAAACTCATCAACAACAATAACAGCATCGCGAATGCTGTATATAATCGCTTCGGTGTTTTTTTCTCGTCTTTGTGAAAGTTGAATCTGAATTTGTAAATCCTTGGTCTGTTTTTCCAGCTCAGTAATATGACTGGCATACCGGTCAAAACACCTATCAATAGCTTCGCTTAAGGCCTTTATTACTTTGTTCCTTCCGCTTTTCGTTGCTGCGAGTTGAGCAAAGGGGGCCCCCATTTTGCGGCTTACCGCCCCTGCCTTTACAGGGGTAAACTCCTCCCCGCGAAGGCGGGGATGGGAACCCAAGCAATCTGCTTGCTCCTTCTTGAGACACTTGGCTATGGACGTGATCCCCCCAGCCAGACTTAGCCAGTACCAGCCGAGACAAACCACGCCCACAGCCACAACAACGGAGCACACCGGCACAACGGGTATCCGCTGCATATAACCGGCAAAACGCCACCCCTCTTCCGTGCCAGACTCCTGCCACTCGGCGAGGCCCCCTACAAACAAACTGCAGGCCACGATTACCGTGACTATCACATATAAGTTTCTTCCAAATCTCAAACCAACAACCCTAAAAATCGTATATCGTATTGCGTCGTGCGTATCGCGTGTTGGTATTGCGAACGCAGCGAAGCAATCTCAAAACTTTAACTTTTGCCTTTTACCTCGATGTTGTTTATCTTCTCTGCCATCTGCTGGACTCTTCCCGCTCAACGTTATCAATCACAATCCTTTCCAGCTTTTCCACCTCATCGGGGTCGGTCTCAGCAATAATCCTTTCTTTCAGCCTTATCGCCTCAAGATAGGTCGGACGAAGCGCAAGTACAACGCTCAGCTCCCGCATCGCAGATTCGTTATTACCTTCAATGTAGTATTTCGCGGCCAGTGCGTAACGGTCTTCCGCCAATCTCGCTTTGCCTATCCACTGCAATCCATCCTTCGCACCGAATCTCTTACGGCGAATATCATCTACTCTGGCGGCACTATTCGTCTCTTCCGGCTCTTCGATAATATGAGGCGTAAGCAACACTATAACTTCCTGGCGTGTAGTCCGATCAGTAGTACCTCTGAACAGCGCTCCTACAATTGGTAAATCTCCCAATAGGGGCACCTGGCTTCGGCTTGTAATCACAACATCTCTAAACAGACCGCCGATAACAACAGTCTGGCCATCTCTGACCACTACGTTGGTCGCAAGCTCCGTTGAGAACTCGTCAGGTATGTCATTGGCTTTCAAGGTACCGGAACTATCCTTGGGATGGATATCCATCCGGATATAGCCATCGTCACCTATGTAGGGCCTGAAAGACAGTTTGGTTCCCGTATCGAGGAACTCAACCTGCTGAGTCGTTGATGTCTGCGTTTGTGTGGTCTGCGAGATGTAGCCGATCTTCGTGCCGATGTAAACCTGTCCAAGCTGCTTATTGACAGCCAGAATCTTGGGATTTGCAAGAACCGTAGTGTCGGTAACTGTCTCTAACGCAGTTATAAATGCTGCCACATCGCCGCTTGTAACCCCAACTCTCAGGCCACTGGCGCCGATAGCCGCAAAGCCGGCAGTTTCTATTGCTGACCCGGTAACTCCTGCGGCTATTTGTTCGATAGGCGTACTCGCCTCTCTTCCTCTGTCAATGCTACCCTGACTTACAATGGTTTCCGTTCCCATATCACCGGTCAGGTTGACACCACCAAGAAAGTTCAAGTCGACTCCAAGCGCCATTCCTTCGGTCAAATTAGCGCTTAGAATGGTCGCTTCGACCAGCACCTGTTTGGGACGGACATCCAGTTGTTTAAGCAGCTTTTCCGCCTCAGCGATATTCTCAGGATAGTCGAGGATAACAACGTGGTCATTCAAGGCCATGGTATCACCACCACCGGAACCCGCGGTAATAGACTCACCAGTAGGTACAATCGTCTCAGCGGGAGAACTGGCCTTAATGGTTCCGGCGCCACTTAGTACCGGAGAGATGAGCTCCATCGCTTCAGCAGCACTGATATAGTACAGCGTAAAGACCTTGTATACCATTCGTTCCGTGTCTTCCATGATCTTTTTATATTCGTCTTTGGTGTATACCTTGATTAGATTTCCTCTTTGCTCGTATTTGAAGGTCTCGCCCAAAATTGCATCCATGGCTTCTTCGAAGGTTACATCATTGAGAGTTGTAAAGCCTAAGACCCCCTCAACTCTTGCTGAAGGCACAATATTTTTCCGATACATTGCTGCCAAAATCCGAAGAGCCTCTTTGATTCCCTCGTCTTTGTTAAACTTGATTGACTGGATCGTCTCACCTGTAGAGGCACCCACTATACTGGTGCTTACACCAATATTTACTGCGTCGACACCTTCATTTGCTCGAGCGAATACTGGGGCTTGCCCAACGTCACCTACTGCAATCGCTGCTATCACTACCAATACAAAACCCGATACGAACAATTTACTTCTGTTTTTGGTTTTTTCGCTTGATGTTTTATCGCAATACATAGTTTAGTTCCTTTCTTTTCTCATAACTCAATAATCAATAAAAAGGATCCGCCTGCGGCGAATTCAATTATCAATTATTGACGTCTGTGTAAGTTTCAACGTTATTTCTGCTTCTCTACACCTTATTACCACCTTGTTTTCTTCAATTCCAACTACTTCGCATTCATACATATCAACTCCGTCTTTGACGAGCAGCTTATCCCCCACCGACCGCACCTTATCGTTTAGGTAAGCCCGGGGATTCTCGCTCAACACTATTGCTTCCAGCTTTAGTTTCTCTGCAACTCTTCTAATTACTTCTTCACTGCCATCTGTTGAAATGATTCTTACTTCTTCAATACCAACTAAGTTTTTCACTTCATCATCAACAAACCCCTGCCAGCCGTCTGAAGCAAAAAAGTCCCTGGTAATTACGTCATTACGGCCTGCAACTTCAGGTAAATCTACAAAGGATATTTTTAAGTCCGGGTTTGACTGACCTTCAATGTCC
>JGI24422J19971_10003364_pt1 | contig 9997 bp, 8 predicted proteins | sample DeeMarSWOR152_54_FD_19971 | JGI IMG/M metagenome (IMG submission 19971)
ATGTTTGAAGAGTCCGAGGCCGGCGTGAGCGCCTTTGATCCTGGCAATCCCGTAATTATAGGGGCGGGCCTTCTTGTAGGCAGCGGCGTCATGGGCGCTGTAAGGCATGAGATAACCACCCGGTCACCGGAGCAGGTACCCGAAGGGTTTGGCAATGTGGGCAGTGGAGGCACATTTGGCCCGGAGATGAAGTATGCCGGTTACGACCACATAGTAATCAAGGGCAAAGCGAAGAAACCCACCTACATACATATTGAGAATGATGAGATTTCTTTCAAAGATGCCTCGGCGTTATGGGGAAAAGGGGTATTTGAGACAAACAGGCTTATACGGGAGGAACTCGGGGATCCCGAGGTAGCGATATTGGCCATAGGCCAGGCCGGAGAGAGGCTGGTTCGTGTTGCTACCATTGAGCATGAGTACAGGAGCGGCACTGCGCTGGGAGCAGTCTGGGGATCCAAGAACCTCAAAGCTGTAGTCGTGAGAGGCACAAAGGGCATTAAGGTGCATGATGCGCAGAAGATCCTGGAGCTGAACCAGCAGATGATCCGCGGTATTGAGAAGAATCTGAAAGGCTATATTGAGTGGTGCAAGGAAAATGGGAGATCATATCTGCCATATCCCAAGTACGCTCTGGGAGTCGATGCCGTAGATGAATACATGGTTCGGAAAGAAATGGGTTTTACCGGGTATTTTAAGGGCATTGAGTGGGCTGACCTTGAGAAAACCAGGGCAATGCCGTACATCATGAAACGCCAGTTGAGGCAGACGGGTTGTTGCCCTCTTTCCTGCATAGGATTGCTGAAAGTTCCTGGAGTCGGGACTTCTGTAATGAGATGCGACCCGTTCTGGTGGCCCTGGCAGTTGTACCTGACCGATTTGGACAAAGTGTTCGAGGCTACACGGCTCTGCTCTGACTACGGCATGGATAACCAGGACATCGCAACGCCGGTTTCGTGGCTGATGCAATTGTATGAAGACGGAATTATTACAGCAAAGGACACTGATGGCGTTCCCATGGAGTGGGGAAGCGGTGACGCGCTGATACACGTGATTCACAGCGTAGCGAACAGGAAAGGGTTTGGAGACGCCCTTGCTGACGGCGTATTGACCCTGGCCAAAAAGCTGGGACCCAAGGCCGAGGCCATGGTGATTCACAGAAGGGGTATAGTGCCGAACAACGCCGAGTTAAGAAATCAAGCCGGCGAAGCTTTGGGAACAGCTGTAGACACTACCTGTGGCAGGGAGAACTGGTATAGTGACGAGGTCTGGGGCAAGCATCTGAAAGAAACCGGCAGGGAAAGTGAACTGGAAAAAACGTATGCAGACGCCAGGGAGGCCTACGGGACAGAGAAGGCGATAATTCCCTGGGAATATGAAAGGAAAGCTGAGGGCGTAATAGAGGCTGAGTACTTCGAGCGCATGAGTGATATATTCGGCAGGTGCTTCTTCGTGCCCAAGTACGCAGCGCATACCGGTCCTATAGATTTCGATACCTGCAAAGCTGTTACTGGAATTGATTTTGATGAAAGTCAATTGAACACTTTTGCAGAGAAAGCTCTCACTCTGGAAAAGGCATACAACGTTAGAGAAGGTTTCACCCGGGAGGACGAGGAGGTAGACGAGTTCTGGTTCAAGGAGCCGATACCGGATGGTCCGCACAAAGGCAAGTTGCTCGATAGAGCCAAGTTCGAGAAGATGAAAGATGAGTACTATAAACTTCGCGGCTGGGATACCGAGACAAGCTGGCCTGAAAGGGGAACCTATGAGCGGCTCGGGCTAAAAGATGTGGCGAACAGCTTACAGAAACTGGGAAGACTCCCCAAGACGAAGAAACAAACTTAGTCACGCGCATTTCGGGCGTATGTATATCTTAAATCCAGGATAACCAAAGCAGGGGTTTGCTGCACGGTCTTCTATTACTGTTTTCATTATCTATCCACCTGTACCGCTAATCGGAGACGTCAATAACCTGCAAGGCGGCGGGATTGTCTGGCTCAGAGCCTTCTGCCTGCCGCTTGGCACGCTCGCCCCTGGCGCGATTAGTGTACCATCCGCAATACTGAAACAAATATCTTAGCAACCGACTACCCCTTCATACTTCTTTTTCAAAAGGCTCGGCAAGACCACCGAGCTGGTGGTTTACCCAGGCGAGTTCCATGGCATCGGGACACCGTCGTACATCAAGGATCTGTACACAAGGTATCTGCGTTGGTTCGCCAAGTACGTAAAGGGGAAGGGGACTGAGGCAAAAGAGTGATGCGGTTAGCTCAGTAAAGTGAAATGAGGAAAACTCCTAAAATATTTGGCGTTTCAGTTGAATTCGGACCGATGAGTGCATTTCTTAAGCTACAGATTATTTGTAATAATTTTAAGCTAGGAGGAATGCATGACAACAGAGGTTTATGTACACCTGAGTGACAAGCATTTATACCATGTTTTATTTATGCTGCCTTCTCCAAATATGGTCACAGTTTTGGTCACACCTGCTGTTTTGCCGGGAAAGGGAATCACGCAAGTTGTTGAAAAGAAAGTGGTGGGCGATGCAGGATTTGAACCTGCGACTTCTACCGTGTGAAGGTAGCGCTCTACCCCTGAGCTAATCGCCCGCATCTATTTTTATTCAATTTATCCCTTGTTGTCAATTTTTCCCTTTTCTTAGTCTGGAACGATCAATAACGGGATAACTTGGATTGACAAGATTTCTTTTTCATTTTATAAATACGGTAATGGCAATTAGAAGGTGTCCATACTGTAAAGCCATCATAGATGGGGTTGCCGAATACTGTTCAAACTGCGGAACTCAGCTTCTTTTTCCCGAGGACGAGTCTGAAGAAGAGGAAATCCCTGGAGATAAAATTGTAGAAGAAGAAGAGGAAGAAGAGGAAGAAGAAGAGATCTTAGAGGCAGAAGAAGCGGAATCAGAAAAAGAAGAGCCTTCTCCTGAAAGTGAAAAGGGAGAAGAAGGAAAAGAAGAAGAGGAAAAGGAATTGGAAGAAGAAGGAGAAGAGAAGGAAGAAGTAGAGAAAGAGCTAGAAGAAGCAGTCACTCCTCCTCGAATTGAATATACTGATATCGGAGACGCAGAGGCGCTGAAAATGCAGGAAGCGAGAGAAATGGTGAAGAAAGAGACCGAGAAGCTCTGGGCATCTGTCGGGACGAGAGAAGAGGAAAGCTCGCTTGACGTCGATATAGAATTCCCAGTGCCGAATGAAGAAGAAATAGAAGTCATTTCTCCTCTTCAGAGAGAAGAGTTAGATTTACAGAGCATAAGGATGAGGAGGACTCCCGATACTGAAAAAAGGGAAAAGGAAGAGATTGATAAATTCGTGGAGTCCGTTAAAGAGGAAAGAGGAAAGGAGGTTCAACCCGCGGAAGAAGATATTTCTCCTTCTGCAAAAATAGAAATGGAAGAGAAAGAAGAGAAAAAGGTTACTCCTCCTCCTCAGAGAGAAGAGATAGATTTACAGAGCATAAGGATGAGGAAAACTCCCGATACTGAAGAGAGGGAGAAAGTAGAGATTGAAAGTTTCGTTGAATCCATCAAGAGAGAGAGGGAAAAAGAGAAGGACTATTCTACCCCGGAAGAAGAAGTCATTGCTCCTAAAGAAATGGGCGAGGAAACTACGGAAATTAAGGAGAAAATTCCTCCGTGGGCAGAGAAGATAAAAGAGGAGCCTCAAGAACTTGAAGATGAGGAGGAAGAGAGAAAGAAAGAAGAGCCTGAAGAGCTGGAAGAGGATCTTAAAGATAAAGAGATAAAAACTCCAGTAGATGAGCCCCTTCCTAAAGAGGATAAGCCCCCTACTCCAACACCAGAGACTCTTCCTCCAACGGATGAACCCATTCTCTCGGACAAAGAGATCGGTTTTCCCGAAGAAGTGGACTATAAAGTCCCCTTTGACAGGGAAACTAGAGAACAAAAAAGAGCAGTGAGGCGCCGCCGTTCCAGATATTATGCCTGGTTAAAAGCCAGAGCTTTTGACTTTGTTTTCATCGCAGCTTTCAGCCTCATCTGCCTCGGGCTTGCTTCTCGTTTGATTCAGGTTTCATTATTTAAATTGATTTCAACCTCAGGACCACCGGTTCTTGTTTTTTATTTTGTTCTTCTGTTGTTTTATTTTGGCTTTTTTATCCTTTTTCTTGGAGAGACCCCGGGCGATCGCCTCTTTCCTCGCGATTAGCTAACCTCTAATTCGTCGCCTAGCTTAAAACTTTTTCCAAGAAGCTTTTCTTTTGCCATATCGTCTGAAGCGATTTCTTGGGGACTGCCTTTGATCAGGATTTCACCCTCATCGATGATGTAGGCTCGGTCAGCTATTTTGAAGGTATCCTGAACATTATGGTCAGAGAGGATGATTCCAATCCCTTTGTTTTTAAGCTTCAGCATTATTTTCTGAAGCTCGGTTATGGTCAAAGGGTCAATTCCAGTGAAAGGCTCATCCAGAAGAAGGAATTTCGGTTTTATGAGAAGGGAACGGCAGATTTCCAGTCTTCTTCTCTCGCCGCCAGATAGGCTGTAGGCAGGCTGTTTTTCAAGGTCCTGGAGCCCGAGCTCCTCCAGAAGTTCTCTGCTAATTTTTTTTCGCTCTTCTTTTCCTATTGGTTGGAGCTCAAGGATTAGCTTGAGGTTATTCGCTACAGATGCCTTAAGAAAGACAGAATGCTCCTGAGGGAGATAGGTGATGCCCTCCGCAGCTCTGAGGTGGCTTGAATATTGTGAAATATTTTTCTCATCAAGAAAGATGTCCCCGCTGTCAGGCTTGATGAGGCCCACCATCATCTGAAAAGTTGTTGTCTTCCCGGCTCCATTTCTTCCCAGAAGGCCTATTATCTCACCAGAGCTTATTTCAATATTCACACCCTTGACCACAGGGCGGAAGTTAAAGCTCTTTGTCAGGTTTATTGATTTGAGCACAGACATTGTTTTACTGCTTTTCAATACGGAGGAGGAATTTTTTGAGCTCGAGCCCGCCAGTGAAGCCTCCCAAACTTCCGTCAGAGGAGAGAACTCTGTGGCAGGGAATAACAATGAGCAGGGGATTCCGCGATAGAGCTTGACCGACGCTCCTGTAACCCCGGTGATTCAATTTTTCGGCAATAGATTTATAAGTGCCAGTCTTCCCGTAGGGGATTTTTCTTGTCTCCAGCCAGACTTTTCTCTGATAGGGAGTTCCAGAGATGAAGTCAAGAGGGAGTGAGGTGAAGTCTTCTTTCTCTCCCTTGAAATATTGGCTAAAGAGTTTTTCTTCTTTGTGAAATTTCTTGCTCTGAAGCTCAAGAGGGATAGACTTTCTTTTAAAAAATTCACTAATCTCTTCGAAGCGGTTTTGGCGCATCAAGGATGTAGCGCAGCTTAATCCCTTTTCACTCTTGGCAAGAAAGATTTTACCCAGGGGAAAATCAAGGATGGTGTAAAACATGCGGTTTTTAAATGCCCAGGGAGAGTCTTTCTGCAAGAGGAGAAGGCAAGCCCTCCTTCAAGATTTTTCTCTGGGCTTCTTCGATATCATACTCCATGCGGAAGAACTTGATTTTTTTAGCCTTGGAATCGTAGATGGCGCAGGATGCCAGAGGGTTCCTATCGCGTGGTTGCCCCACTGCTCCCGGATTAATAAGGTATCTAATGCCTTTTTCAATTTTTATCTCGTTTGCGTTGCCAGTCAGAAAAGTCCCATCCACAAGGTGATCTTTTTCAGTGTAGACAAAAGGGAAATGAGTATGACCAAAGAAACAGAGCTGAGTTGTTATATGTTCGAAAGCTTCTGCGGCGTCGAATTCTCCGAAAATATAATGATCCTCGTCAAAAGGTGCTCCGTGGCAGATCGTGATATCCTTGTGGATAATCTGCGGACCGGTTTTTAGGCGGCAGAGAAAATCTAAATGTATCTTCTTGATGTGGTCTGCTGTCCAGTGGATGGCAGAAGCTGCAATGGGATTAAAGGTCTGGACAGAGTCTAAACCGCAGACCGCTTTGTCATGATTACCCCGGATTATAGATAGGGGTTTAAGAGAGCGAACTTTTTGGATGATTTCGTTAGGAGAAGCGCCGTAGCCAACCAGGTCGCCGAGAAAAATGTAATGGTCAATCTTCCTTTTCTGGATAAATTTATGGAGCGCGAGATAAGATTCTAAATTTCCGTGTATGTCCGTAAAGATCAAATAACGCATTCTTCGATTCCTTTGATTTTTTCTTGTAAAGAATTATACATTCTATGAGCCTTATAGGAACTTCTCACCAGAGGGCCTGATTCAACATCCCTGAACCCTAAATTTAAAGCGATTCTTTTCAGATGTTCGAATTCTAGAGGGGTGTAGTATTTCCGGACAGGTGCGTGTGCTTTTGAAGGCTGGAGATACTGGCCTATGGTCAAAAGGTCGCAGAAGACTTCCCTTAGGTCAGATAAGGACCGGATGATTTCTTCTTTTTTTTCTCCGAGGCCGATCATCAGTCCAGATTTGGTCACAGCGCCCATTTCCTTCGCCTTTTTCAGAACATCTAAGGACCGGTGGTAGTTCTCTCTGGGCCGGTTTATATGAGGGTAGAGGTGCTCTGTTGTCTCCAGATTATGATTTAGGATATCTGGCTGGGCACGAGAGACCTTTTCCAGAGCCTTCTCGTCGCCCTTGAAATCTGGTATCAGGACCTCTACTTTAACCCCGGGTGTTCTCTTTTTTATCTCCATTATTGTTTCGGCAAAGAAAGAAGCTCCGCCGTCAGATAGGTCATCCCTTGTAACCGAAGTTATGACTGCATAGCGGAGACCGAACAAAGAAACAGCCTCTGCGACGTTCGCTGGCTCGTCTGCAGAAGGACGTGAGGGAAATCCTTTTTCCACGGCACAGAACGCACATCCCCGCGTGCAGATATCTCCGAGAATCAGGAAAGTGGCTGTCTTTTGGGACCAGCACTCAGCGATATTAGGACATTTAGCGCTCTGGCAGATTGTGTTGAGCCTCCCTTTTTTCAGAGTTTTGGAGACGAAAAAGAAATTTTTGTGGGAGGGAAATTTTACCTTAAGCCAATTCGGCTTCCTTGTTGGTAGCGTTTCCGGGTGGGCTGACACCATTCCTGCTCTGGGCAATAATAATTGCTTAATTTATATAAAAAACAGTTTCCTATTAAATTTGAGATGAAGCCTTAATACTCTAATTCTTTTTCTCTCTTCATGCGCCTGCGCATTCTTTTACGCGCCTGGGCATCTTTCATTCTTCTTTTCTCGCCGGGCTTATAGTAGATAGAGTGTTTTTTAATTTCTTTAATTATTGCTTGCTGTTGAACTTTTCTTTTAAATCTTCTAAGAGCACTTTCTATTGATTCTCCTTCTTCAACAACTATGAATGCCAAATAGGTTCACCTCCTTAGTTGTCCAGGTATCAATCTCTTATATCTAAATCTTCCTGCCTTGTCAAGGCAAATCCAATAAAATGTATGTGTTTGATTCATCTTTTATGGATTTGATTAATATTCTGTAGGGGCTTGATTGGTAGGGGCTTGATTTGTAGGGGNTTGATTCATCAAGCCCGCCTTTGTATCTGGAAATGGCTATTTTTGCAGACTTGATTCATATNTTGTAGGTATTTTAGTTTATCAGGCCTGGCATGAGTATTCCCGGTCAGATTTTTCTTAAATCACCTCTATTTTTTTTACTAAAATGACTCCTCTATTCGATATCTGGATCTTATTCAAGCAACCTTTTATTTATGTTGCTCGTATATGTAGTAAAGATATTCATGCAAAGGAGGATATAAATGAGAAGAATAATTAACTTGCAGAGAATCTGCACCTTCCTGTTTGTCGGCTTCTTCGTTGCTGTATGTTTTGTGCAGTCCCAGGAACCCTCTGCTCTCAAGTTAAAAACCAAGAAAGGGGCGCTTATCGCCGAACTCGAGGAAGCTGTTCCCAAGCTTATGGAAAAAGCGAACATACCCGGACTTTCCATAGCTCTTATAAGGAAAGGTGAAATAATCTGGCAAAAAGGTTTTGGGGTTAAGAGCACAAAAACCGGAGAGCCAGCTAACCGGGAGACCATCTTTGAAGCTGCCTCCCTCACCAAGCCGTTGTTTGCCTACGCGGTGCTCCGGCTGGTCGATGAGGGAGTGCTGGATTTGGATACTCCCCTGATAAAATATCTTCCCCAAGAAAATATCGAAAAAGACCTTCTGAAACACTCCCTTGACTTCGAGGGATTTCGTTCGGACTGGTTTAGGAAGATAACCGCTCGGCAAGTCTTATCGCACTCTTCCGGGATGCCGCACGGAGAGCGAGGAAAGCCTTATCCGCTCTTTTTCGAGCCGGGCGAAAAATATAAATATTCGGCCCAGGGATACTGGTACCTTCAGCTTGTCGTGGAACACCTCAAAAAGGAAAAGCTCAAGAAGTTGATAAAAGACTATGTGTTGGACCCGCTAAAAATGAAAAATAGCAGTATGGTGTGGAAGGATGAATACGAAACTCAGGCCGCTGTTGGGCATCATATTCTGAGTTATCCGAGAGAATTCAGGAAAAGAACGAGGTCACATGCAGCTGCCAGCCTCTACACCACAGCAGGGGATTACGCTCGGTTCGTCATCGCTGTCATGAATGGTACGGGGCTCAAGAAGGAAACTGCGAAGATAATGCTCAAGCCTCAGGTCGAGGTTGACAAAGATGTTTACTGGAGCCTTGGTTTTGGAGTGCAGCGCACGCCTGAGGGGGATGCTTTCTGGCAGTGGGGGGACTACGGAATTTTCAGGAATTACATTACAGCATTCAAGGAGCACAAGCTAGGAGTTGTGTATTTCACCAACAGCTTTAACGGATTAAGTATCGGTTATGAAGTCGTCGAGCGTGCTCTCGGCTTAAAGGATCTCGCTATTGCGGTCCTGGGTTATGATCAGTATGATTCGCCGAACCTGGTATTTGCCCAAACCATGATTAAAAAAGGAATTGATGAAGCAATGAAGATGTTTCCGGAATTGAAAGAGAAATATCCTGCTGATAAGGTCGAAAGAGGGGTAAATAGCCTTGGATATTCATTTCTGAATGTTGAGAAATACGATGAAGCCATCGAGTTGTTTAAATTAAATGTCGAACACTTTCCAAAGTCGGCAAATGTTTATGACAGCCTGGCCGAAGCATACATGAAGAGCGGAAACAATGAGCTGGCGATCAAGTTTTATCAGAAGACACTGGAAGTGATTCCCGATGATCCGCGTCCTGACAAAGACTTCCTGGAAAGACTCAAGCAAGGAGCCCTGAGTAATTTAGAGAAGTTACAAAAGAAAGAAGAAAAAAAATAGCTGCCTTTATCTGCGAGTCTTCGCTCTCATTCCAAGATAGTAGGCAACGTTGGCGTGAGGGTCGATCTTCGTTTTTATCCTGCCTGGCAGAGCGCTCAGAACTGGATTTAAACCTGGGCCGTGTCCTGCATAGTCACTCCACCCATGGATGCAGACACCGATAGTCACCGCGTCTTTGTATCTTCCATTTCCGTAGTAATCGTAATGGTCTCTGATGGCCACAAGGTCTCCGAGCTTGATGCTCTTAAGTTCATATTCCTCAACAATTTCAGGGCAGGTAGTCTGAATATCGTAATCAAGAGCTTCTATAAAGGGCCATCCTAATCCTGATCCCATGATATGCCCCGGAATCTCCATCACAACAGGTATCACAAGCTGATTGCCCTCTATTTTAATGCCCATGTTCTCCAGCAGTTCAGGGGAAAGCTTGTTAACTCTCACATCTTCGAAGCCCTGAATTTTTAGGCCTACACCCTTGGCTTTGACCTGAATTTTGTCATCCAGAGCGAGTTTCTCAAGGACATCCTTCGGGAACCAGGCAAGGTCGTCCGAGCCAGCATGTCTGCCGATGTACATTCCTTTGGCTCCCTTAGCCTCGCCAGAGATGACTTTTGCCTCGTTGCCGATACAGGCGAGAATAGCAATGGCGCAATCGCTGGCGCGTTCTCTATCGCGGCCCTGGATGGTGACATCAGGCTCGACATGGTCAGCGCTT
>JGI24422J19971_10003366_pt1 | contig 9995 bp, 8 predicted proteins | sample DeeMarSWOR152_54_FD_19971 | JGI IMG/M metagenome (IMG submission 19971)
TTCTTCCGCATGTGCCCCCAGTGTCAGGAAAAAGGGTAGCTTTTACCACTGTTGCCGTACAGGCGGTACAGGCGGCCGCAACGGTGCGGTCTCCGGAGAGCGCCCCCGGACAGTGCCAAAAACCTTCGCCAGGCTAACCAGACTCGACAACTGAATGACGCTGAGTCGCCTCGTTAAGCTTTTGACAGTGAAAGAAAAGTGTGATATTATAAGGAGTACCTGTGAGTTGCCCATGCGATAGTCTAATAAGCTAATAAGAAAGGATATACGTATCAAAGATGACCGAGAAAAAGAGAAGCGTTGACCCAACCGCCATCGAAATCCTGGAACGGCCTGTGTGTCAGGAGGTTTCAACCGCCTTCAGCCGGGCCGAGGCGATGAGGCCTTGTCCCATCGGAGCGGATGGGCGCTGCTGCAAGAACTGTGCTATGGGACCCTGCCGTCTGACCAAGGAAGGGCAGGTGGGCATCTGTGGCGCGACCCTGGAGGTGGTTGCGGCCCGCAACCTGGCTCGGGCTATCGCCGGCGGTGCCTCTGCTCACTCCGACCACGGTCGTGGTGTGGCCATGACCTTGCTGGCTGCGGCCGAGGGCCACGCGCCTGACTACAAGATCCGCGACATAGGCAAGTTGGTTCGGGTGGCCGGATACCTGGACATCCCCACCCAGGGGAAAGAAGTGAACCAACTGGCCAAAGAGGTGGCCGAGAAGTCGTTGGCCGAGTTTGGCCGGCAGACCGGCGAGCTTGACTACGTCAGGCGGGCGCCCGAGAAGCGTCAGGAAATCTGGCACAACTTGGACATTGCCCCTCGCGGCGTTGACCGTGAGGTGGTGGAGATGCTACACCGCACCCACGTAGGCAACGACCAGGATCCAGAGCACATCCTGGACCATGCCCTGCGCACGGCCCTGGCCGACGGATGGGGTGGCTCGATGCTGGCCACAGACCTGACGGACATCCTCTTTGGCACGCCCAGCCCGGGCCAGGCCCAGGCCAACCTGGGAGTGCTCAAAGGGGATGAGGTCAACATCATCGTCCACGGCCACGAGCCGACCCTCTCGGAGATGATCCTGGGCGCTGTTCAAGATCCGGAGATCATCGAGTACGCCAAGTCGAAGGGGGCCAAAGGGATCAACGTGGCCGGTATCTGTTGCACGGCCAATGAGCTTTTGATGCGTCAGGGTGTCCCCCTGGCTGGCAATTTCCTCAATCAGGAATTGGCCATCCTCACTGGTGCTGCGGACGCCATGGTTGTTGACATCCAATGCATCATGGAGGCCCTGGCCCCCCTGGCCCAGCAATTCCAGACCAGGGTCATCACCACTTCGGACAAGGTCAAGATCCAGGGGGCTACTCACATCCCCTTCGTCGAGGAGCGGGCTTTGGAGATCGCTAAGGATATTGTACGTCTAGGTATTGATGCCTTCACCGAGCGCGGCGAGGTTGACATCCCCAAAGCTGTGGACGGGTTGGTCGGTGGTTTCTCCCATGAGTATATTCGCTACATGCAGGGTGGTATCTATCGCGGTTCCTTCCGGCCTCTCAACGATGCCGTCATGGCCGGACGAGTGCGTGGCGCGGCTGGCGTGGTAGGTTGCAACAACGCCCGTGTCTGCCACGATGAAGCCCACAGCTACGTTGTGCGTAAGCTGATCGAGAACGATGTGCTGGTGGTGATGACCGGCTGTGGCGCTATCGCCAGCGCTAAGTACGGCCTGATGTCGCCGGATGCCATCAAGTACGCTGGCCATGGCCTGCGGGAGACTTGCGAAGCGGTCGGTATTCCGCCGGTGCTGCACATGGGAAGCTGCGTGGACAACACGCGTATCCTAACTCTCTTGACAGAGGTGGTAGCAGAGGGCGGTCTGGGTGATGACATCTCTGACTTGCCCGTTGCCGGCTTTGCCCCGGAGTGGATGAGCGAGAAGGCCCTCTCTATCGGCACCTACTTCGTAGCTTCTGGTGTTTACACTATCTTTGGTGTAAGGTCGCCTGTGGCTGGTTCTGAGGAGGTCACGCGCCTTATCACCGAGGGTTGGGGGGAAAAGGTCAGCGGTCAGTTAGTGTTCGAGCCCGACTTGGACAAGATGGTGGAACTGGCGTTGGCCCACATTGACGAAAAGCGCCAGGCACTGGGGTTGACAGAATATGATCCCCAGCGTTTCGCCAAGCCAGGCGTGACCTGGGACGAGGTTATGGGCTACGCCGAGAAGGTCGGCGCACCGGTGTCCAGCTAGACTGGGCTACGGTGCCAGATGGGCTCAGATGCCTGACGAAAGCCCAGGGATGGAGTGATCGTTGGCTCCCTTCCCTGGGCTTTCGCCCAAGTTCGGCGTTATGAAAGCGATCTTTAAGGGGTTCTATTCCAAAAACGATAGAATTTTCGTGAAGGTGAAAGGTGACTGGTGCGAGTCGTGTCTTGGCTATTGATGTCGGGGCTGGTACTCAAGATGTACTGTTGTATGAGAGTGACAAGCCTATAGAGAACTGTGTGAAGATGATCCTGCCCTCGCAGACGAGCCTGGTGGCCGGAAGGATCAGACGGGCCACGGCTGAAGGACACGACGTCTTCCTGACAGGTAACTTGATGGGCGGTGGGCCTTGCGTCAGCGCCATGAAAAGGCATATTAGAGCCGGTTTTTCTGTCTACGCTACGCCTTTGGCAGCCAAGACCATCCGTGATAACCCCTGCGAAGTGGAAGAGATAGGAGTCCGCATCGTGGAGGAAGCCCCGGCTGGAACTGTGGCTATCGAGACCAGGGACGTTAACCTAGATTCCTTGCGGCAGGCTCTGGCCCTCTTCGACATAGAACTCCCGGAATGTTACGCCATTGCCGTGCAGGATCACGGCGAAACGCTGGAGGGCAGCCAACGTCGCTTTCGCTTTCAGCATTGGGAACGTTTTGTGGAGGCCGGAGGACACATTTCGTCCCTGGCCTATCGCGAGATACCGGCCTACTTCACGCGGATGAAGGCGGTGCGGGCTGACGTGCCTGGGGCGCTGCTCATGGACACTGGCCCTGCTGCCATCTGGGGAGCACTGTGTGACCCGGCCGTGGCTGCCCATCAGAAAGAGGGCCTGGTCATTGTCAACGTCGGTAATCAGCACACGGTAGGGGTTCTTTTAAGGGGTGAGAGAGTGTGGGGCCTTTTTGAGCATCACACCGTCCTCCTGACGACTGAAAAACTGGCTGCTTATGTAGGAGCTCTGCGGCAAGGGACGTTAAGTAACGATGAGGTCTATGACGAGCATGGTCATGGCGCTATTATCCATGCTGACTATCCGCCTGACGGCTTCTTCGAGTTCGTGACGGTCACTGGACCCAACCGTCATATGGCTGAGGGTCTGGGCTATTACATGGCCGTCCCTTATGGAGATATGATGCTTTCGGGGGCCTTCGGTCTGGTAGCTGCTGCCCGGCGATTGGGGCTGGTTGAATGATGCCCCTTTGGAGAATCAAGGGGTAGGAGTCTACTGCTGGTAGTGGAAGTCTTTCCTCCAAATCTAGAGGCATGGTGATGCCCTTTCAGGGAATAGGGGGGTGGGGGAATGGATGACAAATTCATCGTCAGGTTCAGAGGAGTGCGGGGCAGCTATCCGGTGCCCGGTGAAACGACCTCCCGCGTCGGCGGCAATACTGCTTGCGTTGAGGTATGGGCTGGTGGACACCTCATCATCATTGACGCCGGGACGGGCATCATCGGTCTGGGCAAAGAACTCATGAAGAAATATCGAGCCAGCGGGGAGAAAGAGCCCATTGTGGCTACGATGCTCTTCAGCCATACCCATCACGATCATACCCAGGGATTCCCTTTCTTTGACCCCGCTCACGAGGGCACCAGCGTGCTCTACATGTTCGGTCCCAGGACCTTCTACGAGGACATTGAGGAAGCGCTGTCGAGGGCTATGCTTGCGCCTAGCTTCCCAGTGGCTCTGGCGGAGCTCAAGTCACTGAAGGTCATGAGCAACATCGAGGAGTCTGAAGTAGTGATCCTCAATCGGAGTATGGACCCACAGCTCCTGAATGTCTACCGTGATGAGAGGGAAGACTCGCCTGACGCTGTTGAGATAGGTCTGATGAGGAGTTTTGCTCACCCCAATGGAGGGGTAAGCGTTTACAAGATAAGTTGGGCTGGTAAGAACATGGTCTATGCCAGTGACACAGAAAGCTATATCGGAGGAGATACCCGTCTAATCGAGTTCGCCAGGGGAACTGATCTATTGATCCATGATGCTCAATACACTAGCCAAGAGTATGTCACAGGCCCCAAGCAGGGGTGGGGACACAGCACGCCGGAGATGGCCATAGCCATTGCCCAGGCAGCCAAGGTGAAGAAGCTGGTCCTCTTCCATCATGACCCTTCGCACGATGATGACACCCTGGCCGAGATCGAAAGGAAAGCCCAGGAAGCCTTCCCCAACACGATCCTCGCCTATGAGGGGCTGACTATCAAACTGTAGGCCCACCGCCATGGCCACACCGCAAAAGTGAGGGCAAGACGTAGGACAAGATGGCATCTTGTCCCATAACCCACGGTCCGATTTGACAAAATGCAGGTAATGCGTTATTATTTTATGCACACGTGTGCATAAGCTGGGCTCAAGGGGGGCTGTGGATAGCCTCCCTTGAAAGCTGTTCAGAAGGAAATGGAGGATAAAATGTCAGAGGAACTCAGATTTTTAACAACAGAAAATCCAACGGTCTTCTTTGAAGACACGGCCGTAGGCCGTTTGAAGAAGGAGATTTGGGCGGCCAGCGACGAGGAAATTGACGCCATCCTGGCCGAGTACGGCCTGCCTTCACCTTGTGAGTGGGCCAAGCCGGGCTCCTACATCCAGACGACGGTGCGTCACGACTTGGTCGAGCAGCGCCGCAAGAACGACATTGTGATCATCCCAGTGGGCAGCACCGAGCTGCACGGCGATCACACTGTCAGCGCCACGGATACGCTGTTCGTCAGCCAGATCGCCGAGGGTGTGCGCCGCTATTTCGCCGGGCAAGGCCACCCTCCGGCGCTGGCCCTGCCCCCGTTAATGTACGGCTCTCATCCCTACCATCACATCGGCATGGCAGGCACGGTCATCATCCGCGATCACGTCGCCGTCGAGTTCATGGTGGATGTCATGCTGGGCCTGTGGAACGATGGCTTCCGCAAGCAGATCATCCTCAACAACCACGGCCAACTCTGGGTGTTGGAGGAAGCCCTGCACGAGTTCTGCAAGCGGTACCAGTTGCCGGGCATCTACCGGGTGATAGACTGGCACCGCGCCGTGCGCGAGTTTTTCAACACCAAGGACGAGGGCGGCCGGTGGGATACCAATTTCGTCCATGCTGACGAGTCGGAGACCTCCCTGGGCCTGTACCTCTTCCCCGAAATGGTCAAGATGGAATATGCTGTGGACACGGAAGGCGTGTCTTTCCTGCCAGACGGTCACCTGGACAAGTCCGTAGATCCGTTCCGCCGGCCATGCCGCTGGTCGGAGGGCGAGGGGCACGCTGCCATTGAGATCGCCGGGACGCCCGAAGGCGTGGTGGGCAAGCCCACCCTCAGTGACCCCTATAAAGCCAAGCGACCGCTGGCCGCCATCTCGCGCTACCTGACCCTGCTCATTGACGAAATCCTGGAAGCCTTCCCGCCCGGCACCGTCCCGCCGACCGAGATGGTGACTCTTCGTTCAGAAGAAGAGATGAAGCCCTATCTCAAGGAGCCCATGAGCCCTGGCTGGAAGACAGTCTACGGGCTGCCCAAGATCGGCCAGCAATAGACCCGCTGTTTCGAGTAGAGGCGCAGCATAAGCTGCGCCTCTACTGTTTTTGAGGGAATTTGGGAAAACAAGCGTTGTTCTGTCAGCCTACACCTCCAAATTCGCCCTGGCCTTCATCGGTTTTAGCCTGCGCCGCAGTAGTGGCACTTTTCGACCACTCGCGGGCGGCCTTCAGCAGGGCGTCAATGTTCTCCGCTGGTGTACCCGGTGAGACACCTCCTCCGAAGGAAAGGATCATCCCCCCGCCTGGTGCCCCCTTGTCCAGGCACTCCAGCGCCGACCGTTCCACGACCTCGGGCGGTTCGCGTACCCCCACCTCCAGCGGCGGCACGTTGCCCATCAGCGCCACTCGATGCCCCATTTTGGCCTTTACCTCAGCGATGTCCATCTCATGGCTAAAGTTAAAGACGTCAAAGTTTGCCTCAGCCAGGCTCTCGACCAAGTGCATACAGGGGGTGTCATTGTGATAGACGCGGATCAGGCCGTCGAACTCGTCAAAGATGCGCTGCAGGTGGGGGTGAATGAGCTCCTCGTAGTGCCGCTTCGAGACCATGCCGACGATGTCGTCCAGCAGCATGATGCCTTCCGGCTGGCGCAAGGTATCGAGTTGAGCGCGCAGCCAGAGGATGAGGGTGGTGGTGATGGTCTCGAGGAAGCGGGTCACCTGCTCAGGGTTGGTGATGAACTCCATCAACAAATTGGAGATGCCCACGATCCAGCCCGCCGTGGTCATTGGGCCGCGGGCGCAGACCATCCTGATGCCCAATCCCTCGGCTTGCAGGCGTTCCTCCATCACTTCGTACAGACGTAGGACCAGGGGCATCAGACCGGCTTTCTGCGGGTCGGCTGGTTTCGCTCCGGCCCAGAAGGCCAGGTCGGCGACGACTGGCTCGATGGAGGGAGGCTGGTTCGGGTGAAACAAAACCTTTGCACCGAAGGCGGAGGGTTCGGCAGCCATACCGTATTCAACCCAGAAGCCGGGGAGCCAGACCGCCTCGGGAAACCGATCCAGCAACCCCAGGTTGATTTCCAGCCACCGGTCGGGGAAGAGGAAGTAATCGCGGGTGTCAATCCCAGCGTAGCCAGGCAGCCAGGGGCTATCCACAATGAGCCCAACTGGCACTTGATCCGGCTCTTCCAAACGGGCAGCTTGCTTGAAGCGTTCCCACGGTGTTGTCATCTGTTCTCTTTCATTCAGTGTATAGTTCACGGGCTATGGCCTCAGCCTCAGCCCAGCTTTTGGCGATGCGCTTGTGGATGATACCGGTGGTCATGTGATCGCATCCCTGGGGCAGTTCGCCGTCCCACAACAGACAGACCTTGCGCCTGGCAGCCACCTCGTAGCGCGCTGCCAGGTCTTGCATTTCAGGGTTGCCAAAGTTGATGGCGTAGATGCCTGGCGTCGAGGCAAAGGCCTCGAACAACTGGTCCCCCCTGCCACAGAAATGACCCAGGGCACCGTCGAGGGCCTCGGCGATTTGAGCGTTGTAGGGCACACAAAACTCCCGGTACATCGCCCCCGAGAGCATCACCGCCGAGTCGTCCACGATGCGAGCACTCCCTTTGTAGCGATAGGAGAAGGTGTAACCGACGCCCTCGGGCTCCCCCGTAATCTCTTTGTGACGCCTCATGAAAGCGATGTAGACCTCGGTGAGGAACTCCAGCAATTTGTGGACCACGTCGGGACACTCGATAACGGCCAGAAATAGATCGGTGCCAACGATGCTGGAGGCCAGGTTAAAGGGCCCTTGCGGGTCGGGGCAGCCGACGCGCACCACTTGCTTCAGCCTGGGATAGCGGGCCAGCATCTCCACGAAATAGGCCTCGGCTTCCCAGACCCGGCGGCCAAGGCCGTGGTTCAAGTCAGGCGTACCCCCCTGGGTCAGGGCCCGCACCGTGTCACGGTCGGGCAGGGGCACAGCCCAGGGCATTTCGTCTCCCCTCTGTTCGTACTCGCAGCCCAGGATCGAGGGGATGATGACCAAGCCATAGTTGGGTCGGATAGTGTAGGCCCGGTCGTCTTTGAGCAGGGCGCCCTCATAGGCGCGCCACAGCTCGGCTACCAGCATCTTGGCCGGGTCACGGAAGGCTTCGCCGTAGGGGATCTGGAGCCAGCCGGGCGGCCAATCGTGCTGAACGTGGCGCCAGTCGTCGCGACAGGTGACGATGGTCGTGCGGCGGTCAACCGGCCTGTATTCCCAGGCCGCTGCCTGGCGGGCTTCGGCAGCCAGAACATGGTCCACATCTATCAGATTCTCCAGGCGTTCCAGATACGGTTCAGGGTCGAAATTGGATTGCATGACGATTGATTTTCAAAGAGCTGTGACTACATAACGAATCGTTACCGAGACCAATACGATGAATCCACCAAGTAAAGCCCAGGATCCGGGTGCTTCTCCCATTACGAGAAGTACCCACAATGGATTGAGAATGGGCTCGATAACTTGGATCAATATTGCTTCAAGGGCAGTGACATGCTTGATCGCCACAGAATACAGGACGTGGGAAAGTCCCAACTGGAGCACCCCCGAAAGCAATAGTCCTACCCAACTGGAAGCGCTGGGCATCGCCTCGAACATAAATGGAAAGCCGATCAATGCGGTCAGGATGTTTCCGAGAAATACAGATTCCAAAGGTGAGTCGTTTTTCTGTTTGCGCATAAAGAGAATAAAGGAGGCAAAGGTGACACCGCTTGAAATGGCACATACATTTCCCCAAAGACCTCCGGTCGTAAGGTCGTCGAGGAAGAATAACACCATCCCGCCTATGACCACAAAAATTGTGATCCAGTCGAGCCGTGTAGCTCGTTCTCCCAAAAACCATGCCCCGAAAAGGGCTATATAAATGGGTGCGGTGTACTGTAGTAAGATGGCATTGGCGGCCGTGGTCAATTTGTTGGCTGAAACGAACAAGAGCACGCTTGCAGCGTAGGCAATCGCTCCACCAATTTGTGCAAGAGACCAGGTTAAATGAGGACGACGGAGAGCGACCAACAGGACCAGCACTGCAATCGCACTACGCGTGCCGGCAATAGCAATCGGGTTCCAAGAAACCCATTTTATCAGCAACCCACCTGAGCTCCATAGAATGGCCGTCACGATGAGGAAACCTATGGCTTTATACCGTTCTCCCCTGGATTCATCAATCAATACACTATTCATGTCGGTTTGATCCTCTTTTTACTCAATTTCGGTATTATACACCAACTTTAAGCAAGACGCCAAATGATCGGTTTGACTGTTAGAGCCCGGGCAATTTGAGATAAGGATCAGAATGAGTTATGGTCAAGTTTGAGGTCCATATCTTGTGGGTTCACTTACACAATCCCCTATAAACTGAGTCTATCACGCTAAAACACATCACACGTTCTTGACAGAGGAGTGAACACATGGTATAATATTTATATGGAGACTACAATTCGCATCATGGGTCAGAAGATCCGTCAGTTGCGACTGGATAACCGGCTCACTCTGGAAGAAGCAGCCGAACGAGCTGGTTGTACCCCTGGCTTTCTCTCTCAGGTGGAGAGAAACCAGGCTGTACCTTCCATATCTATGTTGTACTCCATCGCTCAGGCCCTCGGTGTCAAAGTGACCCACTTTTTCCCCAGGGTGGCTTCTGGCGCCAAAGTCGTCCGAGCCGACGCCCGCGAGGTGTTTCGTTTCGAAGGCTCTTTCATCGTCTACTCACTCCTCTCGACCAATTTCCACGATCGAAAACTCGAATCTCTGCTGGTACAAATTAACCCTGTGGATGGGGCCTTGCCAGCCGACGAATTCCGCTCCCATCCCGGTGAAGAGTTCGCATACGTGTTGGAGGGGACCCTACGCCTGTGGATCGGCGATGCGATCTATGATCTGAATCCGGGCGATAGCCTCCATTTCAAATCCACTGTGAAACACCGCCTAGAGAACCCGGGAGACAACCCGATGGTGGCTCTCTGGGTGCTTATCCCACCTGTCTTCTAGTCACTGAGGCAACAAGAAACTTCTAGGAGCCGTGTGCCGCTTAATCAAAGATGAGGAGAAGTTGTGCAGGACCTCGGTAAACGTCTCAGAGCCGTACGTAAAGAGCAAAGACTCACCCTGGTCCAGTTGGGCCAACAGGTCGGTTTGTCGGCCAGCTATTTGTCTCAGATCGAACGAGGCGAGACCATGCCCTCTCTGGCCAGACTGACGACTATCGCCAGTGCCCTGGATGTGGAAGTGAGATATTTCTTCGAGGACGA
>JGI24422J19971_10003368_pt1 | contig 9993 bp, 7 predicted proteins | sample DeeMarSWOR152_54_FD_19971 | JGI IMG/M metagenome (IMG submission 19971)
TCTTCGACTTTCGAAATATCAAGACGTTTTCATCGTTCAGGTCTGGAACACTTAGATGCTGGTCTTTACGAAGTGCATTCAATATGTATGCTTGTTTGAGTGAAACAGTTAGACATCGTTTATTCTTCTTGGCTGTTCGATAAAAGGAGTTCAACCTGTCAACATCCGTATAGGCAAAATCAGCAAGCACTAAACCGCCTGCCTGTCCAACAATAATATCTAACTTGCTTTCAACTTCAGCCTCTGAAGAAATAGATGCGCCAGTCATGTTTGTGGCTTCGGTGATGACAGCCACAGGCTTTGCTTCCTTTGCTTTCTCAACAAAATCGGACGTCATCTCGGATTTTGTTCCATGAGTTCTAAAATCTCCAGTGTAGACAACAGCTCCATTAGAGGTGTGAATTATGAAACCGTAGGCTCCTGGAATAGAATGGTCGACATGGACGGGTTCAATCTCCAAACCATCTATTACGATTGTTCTCCCTGTTCTGAAGGACTCGAAGATTATGTCTTTAACATTGAATTCCACATCAGTTCTACGTATTTCACTCAGCGCTTGTAGAATTATTTTCGTTGTTTCTCCGCAATATACGGGGATTTCACGGTTTATGAAGGAGATGTAGGCTGAGTGGTCCATGTGGGCGTGGGAAAGAAAGACCGCATCAATCTCTGGAGTTTTCTCGTCGATGTAAACACCTTTAAGCCTTGGCAAGATTTCAAGGGCTTGTAGGCTTTCTCGGCTTCTTGGCGAGAGGAATGGCGGTGAATAAAACTGCTTTTTCAAAGCATAGGACATGCCAAAATCTAAGAGAATTCTTGTGTCTCTGTCTTGGAGTAAGATTTTGTTTCCTCCGATCTCGTTTACTCCACCATAAAAGGTCAATGAAGTGTTTATTTTCACCAATTCCTACACCCGCAACAAAGAAACTCTAGTTCCCAACTAATATTATGTTTGGTAACATCTCGCGCGTGCATGAAAATCAGCCTCAAGGGGTGAAGGCTAATGCGCTAATCTGGATAGCATCTTATCCATGCGCCTTTCTTTACCAGATTTTGTCAACCTTAAGATGTGTCAGGTAACCTATCAAACCGTAGAATGGAACAGAAAGGATCTCGGTTATGTCTCCAACTGAAATTGGCAAGTTTCCGAATACGAAAAGGCTCAATATAAAAACAAACACTCCATAGATTGTTAAGGATTTATAGTTGTGGAAGTTTTCAGCCGTCTTCCATTTTAGCTGCATCCCACAAAAAAGAGCCACAATAAACAGTGGAGCTAAAAGTAGAAGAGCATACTTCTTGTACCATGGTAAATCTTCATTTGTATCCCTTACATCATGGTGAATCTTCTTTCTGAAGATGGGAGGCAGGTCAGGAAGAAAACTACTATAGAAGAAGATCAATATGCCCAAAAACATAGAATCCAGAGCATTTTGTTTAAAGAAATAGAAGTTCGAAAATGCATAGAAGATGCTTGCTGGCAAGATTATCCATTTGAACACTTTGAGTAAGAGATCAACATGCTGGAGGGTTTCACTCTTCATGTACCACAGAGCGAGTTTTGATTTAACCTTCCGATTTACGCTTTTGAAATATTGCAACACAGCCCCATAAAAGGTGTCATATATCAATCGAGACGTAGAGCCAAACAACCGTTTCACTTCTTTGAAGCTTAGCCTCTGCTTCAAAGATGGATAAACCCTTTCCCGAACGGAATAGCAGGCGAAGGGTATCCATATAAGAATCAAAAGTTCAGTGGCGACAGTAACGTAAAATCCATTGTTCCAAGAATAGTATGGATTTGGAAGTTGCCCTTCATTCCCCTCGGATGCCCTAAACCATTCACAGTATCTACTATATTCTTGAATGGTGTAGCAAAAACTGATCCCCAAAATCACCGTGGCTATTAAAAGCACTACAAAAGCCAATTTAAACGCAGACATTTTCATCAATAATCATCTGCTGTCTTTCGATCCTTCAATTGAGGCTAAGTCGTAATACTCTCCCAAACATATTTAACTCTGGCTGAAAATTTAACCTTTTCATTTAGCCGTCTAGCATGCACATAAAACGAATGCATAGCTGTTTGTCTTTCCATAAAAGGCTAATTATTATGTTGTATTTGACTATGTTGTTCCTTTGGTTGGTCTGCCTTTCTGCAAATATTTGAGGTGGTCAAAATTATGAGGGGAAGGGTAAATATGCTGAAGACTTTTGTGTATTTTGGATTGCCAGCCTTTTTTATGAGTTTGACGTCTCCTCCCGCCTTCAAATAGCCCTCAACAAAGGCCTTTGTAATAAGTTCTGCGGGACTTGTTCCAGCAAGTGGTGGAACGTAATGACCTGCATAGTATAAAAATTCAGCGATATCCCAAACCTTGTCGCCCTTCCTTGATGCTTGTTCGAAATCCATCATATAAGTTTCACCATTCTGCCCAACCATCAGATTTTCAGGCTTTGTATCCCCTAGCGCTATGTCAAGGGCATGAACCTCGGCAAATTTCTCTCCAACCTTGCTTATCACACTTAATTCCTTGGTCATCCATTGGGGATTCTTTGTGTTTACAATTCTTTTTATTGTTTCATTGAGGTTTTCGCCTTCTATATGTTCCATGAAAATTAAACGATTTGAATGGCTTACGTGCAGAATCTTGGGGACAGCATACCCCTTTGAATACAGAAACTGGTTTATAGCACACTCCCTCTCAAGCCTTGAACGCCCAAAAACGGCAAAAGTTCTGGTTCCAAACGCCCACAAGGTGAGGGGAAACCATTTAAAGCTTGACCAGTCCCTAAATCTCTTTACGACAATTTTCCTTTCTTCATCGTTCACAAAAGCCTTTACGAGATATACATCGTTCAGGACGCCGCCGATCTCTTCGATCTTGACTTCTGAATCTTCGCATGAAGATAGCATCTCCCTGGCGAAGTCTTTAATGTTCATCTTACTAGACAAGGGCGCTAGGCCAAAAGCCGTGGGAACATACAAAAATTCTTTTGGATTTTCCAGTTGATGAACAATCTTTGAGTTTTCCCTAGCGTTTCTTGGGAACTTAAAGAAGTTCTCCCTATTTTGAGAAAGGATGTTAAGGACTGTGGAGAAAGTGCCAAGTAGGGAGGTAAAAAGGGCCTTTTGGGCTGTTTTGAAGTGATTCATGAAACGAGCTTTCCTGCTTCTTGATTTGTCGGCGAATTTTTGGGAGATCTTCACATGTTCGTCTAGAAATAAAATTACTTGCTCTTTCTCTAACTCCTTTAATGCTTCTAAGTATCCGTGCATAACCCGTTCTCTATTTTCTTTTCGGGCATCCTTTTGTGCGAAGTTCTGTAAACTGTAAATCATAGGTGGGAAAAGTCTGGCTCTGCTAAGCATTGTTTCATACATGAAGTATTCCGGCTTTATGTGAAATTGATAGGAGAGTTCTGGAAAATTTGAAACCAGATTTTCCAAAAGCTCAAGAACTAGACGTTTTTTCAGCTTAACCTCCTGAAGGTGCAGATAGCGTTCATTCGCTATAGAAACGTAGGGAAAGATGAGTTCTCCAGCTAAGGCTTCGCCTAAAAAGCCTCTGTCCACGTCTCTTTCGAAGATCCATTCATCAACAGCGTAGATGATGATGTTTCTGTCATTGAAAGCTTTTACGTAGCTCATTAGTCTAGGTTGAAAATCATGGATTATGAGTAGAACTTTCATGACTGATCTTGCATTGGGGAATCCTAGGATGTGATCGGTGCATATGCAAGCCCCTGTGATTTGGCATGAGCCAGCGATACGTCTGCATAGTTTGAGAATTTGTGTGATTGATTTCTGGTCTAAATGTTTTAAATGTTTAGACATTTTTCCATCTTGAATGGTGTTTTTTAGTTCATTTTATTTTCGGTTCTTGAACAGATTTCTTTCAGTTTTGAACTTGCAAACTAAGTCAACTGATAGGTCCTGAATCTAGGATTCTGTAACTATAATTAATACTTTTCAAGAATCTTACGATAAGTTCTTAAGATTTTGAGGGCTTTCACGGCTTTTTCCGGCAGATTATACAGGGGTATCTTTGTGTTGCCCAAAACTTTGTAGACTTTTGAGAAATCTTCTCCGCCTGCTGGCACGTCTACAACAGGTTTTTCTGGGTGTTTTGCCGCTATTTCTGGGATTACTTGGGCGTCTTTTGGTTCGAAGAAGCAAGACTTGAGCATGTTTATTATTAGGACACCGTTCACGTTTTCGTCGGCGAGAACTAGCTTCAACACTTTTGAGTATCTGTCAGCCTTTGCATCGGCTATGATGTCTATGGGATTTGTTGCATCAACACCAGGATACAGGCTTTCAATTTTTTCTTTCGTTTCTGGAGATAGGGATGCAAGCTTTAAATTGTTTCTTGCTACGGCGTCTGCTGCGAGTATTGCTGGTCCGCCCACGTTGCTTATGATGGCTATGTTGTCTCCGTGCATGGGAGGTTGTTTGGAAAGGGCTGTGGCTGCGTTCATCAGTTCTTCGATGTTTTCTACCCTTATTATTCCAGCTTTTTTGAAGGCTGCGTCAAACACGGGGTCTGATCCAGCTATTGAGGCTGTGTGTGATTTGGCTCTTTTCGTTGATTCTTCTGTTAGTCCGCCTTTTAGGGCTAGGATTGGTTTTTTCTTCGCTATTTTTCTTGCTTCTTTTATGAATTTTTTTCCGTCTTTTATTCCTTCGATGTAAAGGCAGATGACTTTTGTATTTCTGTCCTTTCCGTAGTACCGCAGCAAGTCAACGTCATCAATGTCTATTTTGTCTCCTACGAAGGCGAATTTGCTTATGCCGATGTTGTAAAAGCATGCCCAGTCGAGGAGGCATGCGCCGACTCCGCCACTTTGAGATATGACGGCGATATTCCCCTTTTTTGGCATAACGTTTCTTTCAAAGGTTGTGTTTAATCCGTTGTCAGTGTTTATGACGCCCATAATTGTGTTTGGCCCTAAGATTCTAGCGTTGTACTTTTGTTTAATCTTGAGCAGTTGCTGGCGTTGTTCATCGTTGTAGCCGCCAGTAATCAATACAATAGCTTTCGCACCATTTTTCGCGCATTTTTCCGCTTGCTCAATTGATTGCTTTGGTGGAAGCATAACGACCGCTAGTTCGGGAATTTTCGGCAACTTACTTAAATTGTTGCAACCTGTTTTTCCTTCCACATCGAAGATATACGTTTTTCTAGGAAAGAATTTCCTAACATTGTAAATGACGCTCTTGAAAAGTTGCGGAGATGTCATTCCAATTTTTTCTCGAATCTTGCTTGAACCTACTAGAACTACACTTTGTGGTTCAAAGATAGCCTTCACTTCATCCATAGATTTGGCCTTCGAGTCACGTGTAAAGGGCGAAGAGAGAAAGATAAGCGGTTCATATTCATAAATTTTAACCTTAAAGAGGCCTGAAAAGCCTATTTTTGAATTATCTTCATGTAAGCAAACATAGCCAGCGAAGCGAAAATTAGTGCAAAAATAACTAAGTCAAGTATCATTACTGGTTCGAGGGGAGGATAGCCCAGAAGAAATGACCTTGCTAGATCCGCACCACAGCTAAGCGGGTTGTATTGGGCTATGATTGCAAAGAATTGGGGCATTACGCTTTGTATCAGGTTTAATGGATAAAAAACTGTGCTGCAAAAGAAAAGTAAGTAATAGATGACCCCTCTAGCCGTTACGTATTTTTCAAAACTTGTTGTGGAAAGGGCAAGCGTTATGCTTAAGCCAGAGGTTCCAACTGAAATGAGGAACAAAGCTAGAATTATTATGAGCATTTGTAACGGGGATGGAACATTGCCTGCTAAAACAAATGTTACGAAGAGAGTTGTGAGAAGCAAGGGGATCGTGTATATCATTCCTCTTAGGCCTCCAGCTAAAACTCTTCCAAGGGCTAACTTCCACCTCTTGATTGGTAAGCTTAACATGTAATGAGAGATCTCGCGACGAATTTCTGCGTTTATCTCTCTTCCGATCATGAAGGCGGCTGCAAAAAGGGCGGTGATCATTATTCCCGGCGAAAAAAACAGAAAGTAGTTTTCGATAAATAATTCTGGATTAACCATTCTGGTGTAGACGACAGCCATTATGAAGAGGTCGGCGAGGCTCATACTTAACATTCCAACGATCCACCATTTGTACCTGAAGAAATATCTGAAATCGCGCTCCAAAATATGTAATACTGCCTTCATTGCCAGCCACCGCCCTCTAGTCTTCTTTCATGCAAGATTATGCCTAGAAAAGTGAAGATTGAAAAGAATAGAATAATGCCGAAAACTGCTACCGCTGGATTAGTTAAGACTGTTGATTCAATTCCAGCTCCCCAACGGAATAGATCTGCGGCAAAAGTTAATGGATTAAACCGTGCAAAAGCTTGGTAGTAGTTAGGCATGTAAACTAGTGGATAAAGTGTTGTGCTTAGCCTAACAATTAATGCGTCCACAACCCCTAGGAGGATGTCAAATTTGTCAGAGGATTTTATGCTCACAGCCAAAGTTATGCTGAATCCGGCAACTCCGAATGCGAATAGAAAAAGGGAAATGAAAGCTACTAAAAACTGCAGCAGATTTGTGACTCCAATTAGGTATAAGACGAAGAGGAGCATAGGGCTAACGTATATGAAGCTTCTTAAGCCGCCTCCTATCGATCTTCCAAGGACTAGTTCCTTTCTTGAAACAGGTAAGCTGAGCAGATATTCAATAACGCCATGGTCTGCTTCTTCATAGATGTCATAACCTATGAAAACTGTTGTGGAATAGAGCAAGGTTATGATTATGCCTGCGGCGTAGAAGTTGAAGTAGCTTGTTCCTATAGCTAGCTCTACGTCTGGCTTGAACATTTTGTTTACTATGAGGCCGAATAGGGCTATTTGGGCTAGAAACCATATGGCGCGCATTATTAACATGAATTTGTAGTTAACAAACGTCCTCAAGTCTCTTTCAGCGACTACCCAGATGTTTCGCAAACTTATCATTTTTTTTCAGCTTCTTCGATGGTTAAGCCGGTGTAGTGAACGAAAACATCATCCAGTGTGGGTTCGCTCATTTGAATTGACTTTATGGGTGCTTGCGTTTTGAGGAAGAATTCTGTGATTTGTGGCAACATCTCTTCAGCTTTATTCAGGTAAATTTTCAGATGGTTGGGTTTGGTCGCTAAAACGTCAACCACGCGGTTGATCTTCTTTACTTCTTCCAAAGACTTTTTAGGTATATCTTTCTCTAGGACTACTTCGATTATGTCTCCGCCTGGTATGCTGTCTTTCAGTTTTTTAGGATTGTCGCAGACCAGCAGTTTGCCCTTGTGCATTATGGCTGCACGGTCTGAAAGCATGTCTGCCTCGTAGAGCTCGTTTGTAGCTAGTAGTATCGTTGAGCCTTCCTCTCTTAAAGTTCTGATCATGTTCCAGATTTTGTGTTTGCCAACGATGTCTATCTGTGTTGTTGGTTCATCGATGATTGCGATTTTTGGTCTTTGAATTAGAATCTTAGCTGTCTCAACTCTTTTGCGCATGCCGCCAGAGAAGGTGTGAACGGTTTTGCGCCGTTCATTCCATAGACCAAGTTCTTCTAAGATCCATTGCACTCGCTTTTTTCTTTCATCAGTGGAAAGGCCGCATACTTTAGCGTGCCAATTTAGGACGTCCCAAGGTGTGCTAACCCATAGCATTTTAGGATCTTGAAAGGCCATGCCGATTAGGGTTCTTGCCTTATCTGATTCAGACGTTACATCATAGGGACCTATGAAGGCTGTGCCTTCCGTAGGCTTAATAACAGTTGTGAGCATGAGCAGAGTCGTTGTTTTGCCAGCTCCGTTGGGACCTAAGAGTCCAAGAATTTCCCCTTCCTCAATTTCCAAATCCAGATGGTCAACTGCCGTTAGATTTCCGAATTTCTTTGTAAGATTTATCATGCGTATTATTGGTGGCATTTTTCATCGTAACGCAAAGCAGATACATGCAACCATCAACTAATTAAGATTTACGCGACAACAGATTCCAAAGACCTGTACATACTATCCATAACGGCCATTGTCATTGGGCTTGCAATTGCAGCCTAAAACAGCCTGAGACTCTCCGTTAAGAGGAGAAGATGACGATGTTGTGAAAGGTAAAGAATGGATTATCCCATCCATGGAATTAAATCGAAAATTTAAAATATAACAAAGCTACATATATTTCTGGGAGATGCAATGCTATCTTCTAGAAGCATCTTATGTTTTATTCTAGGGGCGACTATGCTTTGCAGTACGTTGTTTGTTCCACCTGCCGGATCTGATGTGACTGTCCCCTACGAATGGATTGTGCCCGGAGCCCACGCAGAATACATTCAGGGCGGACCCCTCACCCTCTTCTATCCGAATGGTACAAAAGTGATTTTCTGGGAAGGTTATAGTTCGCTTCTGAAGTGGACGGTGTTAGATAGGGTGGGTGATTCTGCTAGGCTAAATTTAGTTTTTGTTGCTGAGGGGATGGCTATGGTATACGTCGACAAGAGTCTGCCGGATGGAAAGATAGACATACTTGATATAGCGCTTGTTGCCAAGGCATTCGGCAAAGGGGTTTACGAGTGGGGTTATAGTCCCATCGCGGATGTTACAGGGCTAGGTGGGGAACCGGATCAGAAAGTGAATATTCTTGACATTAGCTTTGTAGCCTTAGCTTTTGGTTTAACCTCTAACGATCCCAAGTACAATCCTATTGTTGACATCGCACCCTCAGATAGGGAGAGTGAATATCGCCGTCATCTGCACCAAAAAACACTCGAGCTTGACATCGACATCTTTTCCCGAGAAACCTTTTTCGATGGTAAACCTCTGGGTAAGACCTGTTTCTGGGCTGAGCCCTACGCAGACGTTGGCAATATGATAGTGCTCTATAACTTGCCGGGGGAGCTCGTTGGGAATGTGAAAGAACTTGACGATGAGTGGGCAGACTGGCTTGCGTGGACTGGAGTAACAACAGTCTACAGAGTACAAGTCTCTCAGCTAGATCCATTCGCTTGGTTTAGTGCTCGTTTCGACTGGTACACAGGCATGTCAATTCAAATGTTCTTGTTAGGAGAGAAGCCGCTCAATCCAAATGGCACATTCACCTTTGATGGCATTCCAATAAAGCGTTTCGCACACACACCCTTAGGCACAGAACTCAACATAGCGACCCTAGAGGCATATAAACTGGATTTAAATTCTACAAACGTTCAACTAGGTCCGCCCACGTAAACGACCTCTCTTCAACAGAACTGCAGCTGACAGATACTACAAGCAAGAAAATCTTCAAAAGTCGTCCCTAATTCTAGTGTTCAGTCAAGCTGATTAGAAAACGCTCATAGTTGGAGTTGAGATTGCATTCTGGAATGGTTTGGATTTTTTCTTCGAGGCGGAAGGTTTGGAGGTGCTGGAAGTTAGCGTTATCTTCGCTTGTGTGTGGGAGTGCCAAAAAATGTAAATACAGCTTTCTATAATTTAACATCTGGGGGGTATTCTTGAAAGTTGTATTTTCACTTTCTGCTGGTCGATGTTTGTGGGATTCCTCGTGGAAGGTTGTGGGAGGCTGCTTTCTGTGAAGTTTGTTGTTGAGTTGGAGGGTGTGACTAAGCGGTTTGGCAAGGTTGTGGCCTTGGATGATGTGAGTTTGGGGTTGAAGGGTAGGGTTTCGGGTTTGATTGGTCCTAATGGGGCTGGCAAGACGACTTTGATTAACATTTTGTTGGGTTATACGCGGCCTAATGCGGGTAAGGTTCGCGTCTTAGGCTACGATGTGAGGGGTGAGCTTGAGGAGGTTAAGAAGCGGGTTGGGGTTTTGCCTGAGAATCCTGGGTTTCCAGCTTTTTTCAGTGGCTTTGAGTTTCTTGTTCGTGTTGCTCGGCTTAGGGGTTTTGCTGATGCGGAAAGTCGGGCTGAAGTTCTTTTGAAGGAGGTTGGTTTGGAGTTTGCTGGGGAGAGAGCTGTGAGGACTTATTCGGCTGGGATGTATCAGCGTTTGGGTTTGGCTCAGGCTTT
>JGI24422J19971_10003369_pt1 | contig 9991 bp, 6 predicted proteins | sample DeeMarSWOR152_54_FD_19971 | JGI IMG/M metagenome (IMG submission 19971)
TCTATTTGTTTATCTTCGGCTTAATTTTACGCCCATGAATACGATACCAGTTATCAGCGCAACCAAAGCCAGAACCAGTATCAGGGTAGTGGCGATATGGGTCTCAGCACTAATGCGAATGCGCATGCGTTTTTCCAGGGCCTCCACTACCTCGCTGCCGCTCTGGCCTTTGGCGTCGATCTGGGCCTCGTACTCGCCAACACCTACCTCGGCCCCCGGCTGGAGATGTATTTCTATTGACTGTTTATCTGCCGGCAACAAACGTGCTATAGATTTGGGCATAACTTCTGCTGTCCAGCCCAACGGTGGCGATATTTCCGGCGTGATGTTAAACATGGTCAACGTGCCGGTGTTGTGCAAATCGGCTTTAATATTGACGTCCTGCTGTGGCTTTATTTCCGCAAACAGATTGTTTATGAGAATTTCCAGACGGGCGGTCCCTTTGGGGATTAATGCCAGGTCAACTCTGGCGGCATCTATATCATCGAGCTTCTCTGCCGGGATGGGACTGGCAGCATGTTCCGATTTGAGTTCGTTTAGCGCCGCCAATTGTTTCGGCGTAACTGTCCAGGCCTGAAAATTGATGGTCTTGTCGATCATGTCAACGTCGAGCTTTTGTGGAATGGAGATCTGCAATTGCAAATCGTGTTTGCTTACCTCCTCTGTAAAACGCACGCTTGTAATACGGGCGCCACTGCCTGAATCGACAAACGAATAGTTAATTTGGGGCGGCAGATTAGTAACCGACAGGGAAAAACCTGTATCTGAAGTTACCAGCATTTCGAGGTCAAGATCGTAACGGATATCGGTGCCAAGCTGGCCTTCCTGGGAAATCTGCGAAGCTACAACGGTTGGTTTTTCCTGGAGCGATTCTTTTTCAAGGAAAATCTTTTCTGTTACTATCTGCTCTAAGTACTGTAATTTTACTCCTGCTTCCTGGACGTCCTTGAGTAATGCAAACTTGAGCTTTTTTTGCTCATCGTAGGCCAATTTTGGTATTATCTCTTCGTAAGGCTTGCCTATGCTCGCGGAATTATCGACGATCGAGACAATGATATTCTCAATGTCGAGCAGGGCCTGTATCTGCTTGGGGCTTTGCCATCCTGGTTGTAGTTGTGGTTCACTCTCAGCTAAACCTAATGCCGATTGGGCCTCTGTCAAATTGGATGTGTTCTTGAGAACCAGGTCAAGCATTCTTTTGCCTTCGCTATCGTAATACTTCTTGGCTTCCATGATGGTAATGTGTGTTGCGTTATCGAGAAAACTCAACATTGTCTTCTCCAGTTGGATTTCGGCTTGCTTTAGCTGCTGCTGGGCTTGCCTGTAGGCCGACCGAGCTTGATCAAGCTCCTTGTTGGAAATAATACTTTTGTCAAAAAGCATTTGAGCGGCTTCGAACTCGCTCTTGTAGAAGTCGTATGCCTCATTGGCATCTTCCAGAGCAACCTGAGCCGTTCTGAGACTGAGCTCATTCAACAGTTCTGTACGTGTCCTGGTTGTTTCTTCTGTTTCTTTAGTTGCTGGCTCAGCTTTTTCCTGTTGTGCGTATGCTGAGATGGTCAATAACGACGCAAATACTATCAGCAAAACGTATCTAAAGTTATGGACTCTTTTCATTTCAAATACCCCTTTACTTAAAATAACGTATCGCCAAACGCAAATCTTCCTGACGTTCAATCATTATCTCCTGCTGCCGGAACAGACTNTCCTGAGCAGCAAANAACAACGTGCGGAAAGTTTCCAATGCATCATCAGTGATTTTACCGACATNTCGTAGTTCCGTGTTTATTTCGAACCGCTGCTTCTCGATATTGACATTTTCCNCCTCTATTTCTTCGACCTGGAACTTTTTCTCCATGAGAAGCTTGTAGCTTTGACGAACTCTCAGCTCGATGCGATCTTTNTGGTCATCAACGGCCGCTTTCAAGCTGTTAAGCACAGCTCTTGCTACGATCTGTCTGCCTCTGCGTGCATCCCCCTCCCAAATAGGTATCCGAAGTTGTAGGCCTGCGAACCAGCCGGGATCCGGCCCACCTAAAGTTACTTCGTCGCGGAACAAACCCAGGCCTTGTGTTTGGCCGTCTTTCAAACCCGGCACCTTTGGCTGGCCAATAATGTCCAAACCCCAGGTGTCGTCCTGGTTTGTAAGGTCTGCACCAACCTTGCCGTTTTTGTCCTGATAGCCAGTAGTCAAACGCAGATCCGGGGCGTATTCATAACGCAATTGGTCCAGCGCTCTCTGCTGCTCAGCCATACGAGCCTCCCACAACGCCACTTCGCTGCTCTGGGCAAGAGCAAGACGGATCATTCCATCCATATCAAAATCGTCAAGGCCAAAACTATCCATTTGGCCCTCGAATTCTACCTGGTCAGCCCCAACCGGCAGTCCAATTAATTGCAGTAGCTCGAGTTTACGATTGAATCTTTCACGCTTGAGAGTATTTATCCGCGATCTTTCAGTGAGGACATTTGAATAGGCTGTCAAAACCTCAATTTTGACGCTGAGATTACCTGCCTCCATCCTCTGCTGTTTTATTTTATGTTGCTTCTCAAACTGCTCAAGTAGCTGCTGACGGGTGGCAATCTGTTGTTCTTTTAGCTTTATAAAAAAGAATGCTCTGCGTACCTGTGAAAATACGCTGGCGACCTGGCTTTCATAATTGAAAAGTGCGGCACGCTGCTCATCACGCAGGGTAATATCGAGAGGATGGTCTTTACCATATTCAAAGATTCGTTGACTGATTCTTGCACTTACTGATAGCGCATCATCGCTAACGTTTTCGGATTCGAAGCTTCTAAGATGTTCATACTGGTTGATAATCTCGATGGCCGGCAAAAATCTTGAATTGGTAACTATCTTGCTACCACCAACGGCAAGTATTTGTTGGCGTGCTTGCTCAATCTGGTTGTTATTGGCGAAGGCCAATTGCAGACACTCATCCAGAGTCAGTATACGTTTGGCCTTCATTTGCCTCGGCGAGACAGCTCGTGCTGGCAGCTCCCCAACCGCGCGCAGGTACGTAAGCGAATTAGGCTCCGAAGGGCCANTTTTGGTTTCCTCTTCAAGGCGTTGTTCAATCTGAACAAGTGATGAGTCAAGTTTTTCCGCTGCAAGAACACCACCTGGTCCCAAGTGGAGCCAACCCAATACGATAGCTGTCAGAAATACCGTTCTGTAGGTTTGCCTGATTTTCATTTTACTCTCTTTCTTTTTGAATTTCGCATTGTCCCGGCGTGCCGGGATTTGAATCTGTTTCGCATTTACCTTCTCACCTCACGTCGTATCGCAGGAATAACACAAAAGTTAAAGAAAAGACGGCGGCTGTGTAAACGACCATTACAAGTAAATAATTCGTCAGAAAAGAAAATCGTTCTGCCAGGGAAAGTGGCTTTTCCTTAAAAAGCGGCACCTGCTCAAAGGCAATCGGCTTTCTCGTCGTGGACAAATTCTCATATGGATTATACCAGTGCGGACTATTTGGGTCTTTTGCATCGAAGATTTTGAAGAATTCGAGGAACCGGGCCTGGTATCCGTGCAAATCCCGCCAGTCTTTTTTGAATCTTGCATATCCGCCGCCACCAGTCGCTTCACTCATATAATCAAATAATGCAACCGGTGAAATCAAGGTGAGCAGCCGAGTACGCTCTAATTGCCTGAACATGTCCTGAAAGTAGGCGTTTCTAATCCCCATTTCAGCATTCATATGTTTCATTTGCAACTCCGCACGTAATCTATGCTCTGGAAGGAAGGGGAAGCCGTCGTCTGCAGTCCAGCTTCCCGGTGGTGCGTTTCTATTGAGGTCTCCACGAACATTTCCAATTTTTTCATTGATGGCATCTATATGCTCAATGGAGAATACTTTATTTGCCCAGAATATGGCCGTGTTGGGAATGATAACAACAAAGACAAGCCAAAAAGTTAGGGATATAAGTAAACTAACATTAGATTTATGGGCGATAACCGATGATAAAGTGCCAATTGCAGCCGTACAGGATAAAAACAAAAATACCAGCAGGAGAAAGCCCAATGTTTCCATTAACATAGCGGATGTAAAAACAATCTTGCGGGAAAAGAGAACTATCAAAATACTTAATACAATCCCAAAGATTGCCATTACCATTGTGGTCATAATCGCACTGACGTATTTGCCCAAAAGTAATGTTGCTCTTGGTATTGAATTAGACAGTGTCAGGCCCAAAGCACCGGTTTCCTTTTCCCCTGAAATCGTATCGAAGGTAAAAAGCAGCACCGCAAAACTCAAAATCACCGATGCAATAAATGACCAATTTAATTCCTGAAATGTGCTTAAAAACGGGTTGGTGCCGCCACGGCCTACTTCAAACCCAAAAACATTATAAGCACTGTAATTGAACCGATTGGGAAAGTACTTTTCCTTACAATCTGAGATAAAAGCGTTTGCCCGGGGCCGCCAAATAAATGCCCGTTGGGTAACGGCGAGGTTGCCGACGTTAGATTCCGCCGTTCGTTTCAATTCACTCTTGAACTCGGCCTGGTATTTTGAGTGCTCTTGCATCTTCGTATCATGGTTCTTTAAGAAGGCGATCGTCCCAACTGCAAATATCACAATACATAATAGAAAAGATATATGAAAACGCAGGCTATACAGGTTGTTCTGAATCTCTTTTATGACAATAGTTTTTATCATGGCTTACCTCACGTCATATCTCAGAAACGACAAGAACGACAGATAAAACAGGATAATGCTGACAATAATCAATGCAGCTACTTTAATAAAGACCTGCATCAGGTCGGCAAGTATATTTGAGCTTTGCCATTGAAACACCGGTACATCCGACAGGACAAGGTAAGGATATTCCGAGTGAATGGTACCGGGAATTTCTACTTTGCGCAAAGCTACAAAAGTGACGGTATGTGTCTTTAGCCACTCTCTAAACTCATCAAAGGTGTTAAATTCACCTCCTGTTCGTATTCGGACAATCTCATCAGCTGTCATAAATGTGTCCGGTGGTTGAGGTGTAAAATAAATGAAAGAGGAAAATATCTTTCTATCTCTAAAGAAATCGATGAACTCATCACGATAACGCCGTACCCTGTCCATAAACCGATAGTGAGATGTCACATCCGTACGACAAAGCGATGCGGAAACCAACCGAAACACTTCCGAAGGAGAGATAAGTGAAATCATATCAGCAAAATTTCTTTGCTCGTCCAGGTCGTCGAGGTAAGCCTTTTGCAGACCCCATTTCTTATCGGCATAATCAATTCTCAAAGGTTCTGTAAATTCGTGCTTCTTCTTGTAGTGTTCCATCATCGATTTTGTATTTCCGGATACGATGATTCTCCCGTCTGTGTTACGGTCCATATTCCAGTTCATGCGCCAGTCTGGTGCATCAAGTGTTTTAGAGTATTCATCGCATTTATTTTGGAACTCTTTGTCTAAATCCTGCAGAACATACTGTAGATTGTCATAGGATTGGACTTTTTTCAGACTTTCCGCCATATAAATGGCCAGGTTAGGCACGATAAAGACAAAAAATACCCAGAAGAATAAACAAACAATAATGCTTGTGATAGAAGATTTGAGCCTGGCAGAAATCAAAAGCCCGATGAAAATAAATACCGTGAAATACAACAGGCTTGCCAAAAACAGCAGGATGATACGTCCCCAATCACCCGCTGAAAATGATATATTGGGGGAATGAAGAATTAAGATAAAACTGAGGATATAACAAAATAAGACAATCGGCAAAAGGGTCAGATATACGCCGAGCACTTTGCCCAAGAGAATTTTGTATCGGCTCAATGAATTAGACAGTTGTAACTTCAGTGTGCCATCTTCTTTTTCCCTTGTACAAGCATCGTAGGTGAAAATGAGCGCCAGAAGGGACATGATGATGGCGATAATACTGATAAAATCAATTGAGAAAAAAGAATTCAGCAGTGGATTATCACGAATTGTAGCTCTCCCGGTTGCAAAAAGAGGTTTTTCACCCAGCCAGATTTTCACCCGATTGCCCACATTTCCACTGATTCCCCGGCAGAAAATACTCAGCGGCTGCGGTGGCTTGACAATCTCAGGCCTTAAATAGGAGTACACTCTAACGTACTTAAAGCTGTTTTCCGCATTAGCCTTATCCACACGGTAAACCCTCATCCGGCTATCGTAATCTTCAATATTTACCGTTACGGTAAAAGGAATCAGAAACAAACAGAGCAGAAAGCCAATGCTGAATCTGGCTGAGACTAAATTTAGCAGAAACTCTTTCTTGGCGATCTTCCAGATCATATTGAATTTCCTTTCCTGCTATCGCACGTCATATCGCAAAAAAGACACAAAAGCGGCTGTAAAGAAAACCAGGTTGAATAGTATCAATAGCCCAATATCCCAGATGGCTAATTTGAGAGATTGGCCAAGCGCAAGGTTTCGCTCCTGAAACTTCGGCACGCTATCAAAACGAACGGCTTCCTTGGAGATAGCATTCCATTTCTCGATCCTCCACACATTGGCGACTAGTAAGTGTAAGCTGTTAGGGTCTTCTTTGTCTTTGCTGAGGATATAGTCCTTCAAGCCAGCTTGGTACCTCTTGATTTGGTCTCGTAAGTTCATGACTCGTTCTATGCCGGTACCTGCAATGATCTCAGAAGCACGTTGGAAGGGTATGACGGGCGATATACATGCAAAGCGGCGACCAGCCAATGCTTGGCTTATCATCTGTCTGTGGTGCTCTTGGATTGTCCGGTTCTTTGCATCTGACCATGTGTTGAACCACAGAGTATCTCGCAGATGTTTTTTTATGGGGCTATTAGCTTGGGGATGAGCCTCAGCTTCCCTATTGAATCTCCCTGCCCTGAGGTCGGCTATGATATTATCATCAACATCCAGCAGTTTCTTGGCCAATGTCAATTGGCCAGGTCTTCCAGAAAATACTCTTGAAGTAAGTCTCCCCAGGCTCGGTATCAGAATGACCAAACCGACCCACACGAACAACAGAACCACCATGCTTGTTGCCGAGTGACTCACCCTGGTCGAGACAAATATTCCCAAGAATACGAACACAGATACATATAGAAAAGAAAATAGTACGATGCTCGAAACGCACAACCAATCATGCGCTGTGAGAACGATGACGTTGGAAGTGACCACAATAATGATACCCACCGAGATGCCGGTAAGCAAAGGTATCCCAATTGTGATCATCGCCCCCACGTACTTACCCAACAAGACCGCGTATCGAGGAGTTGAGGACGCCAGCATCATACACAGTGTCCCGTCCTCCTTCTCCCCACAAACGCTGTCGTAGGCCAAAAGCAGCGCAACAAAACTGAGGATCAGAGACACGATGAAGACCCAGTCCATATCTACGATTCGAGGCAGTAGGAAATTGCTACGGCTTCTTACATCAGGGAAGGACTGTACAAATAAATCGAAGTGGAACCAATCGGGAAGGGATCTCTCAAAACCTCCTGCACAAAACGTAAGTGGCTTGGGTTTTCTCCAGACGGTCTGCTTATAGAACGCCAATTTGTAAAGCTGCTTGCTCTGTTCGCTCAAACCCGCAAGGTTCTTGTTGGTCTCGCTCCAGTAATCATGTGATTGCCGACGATAAGTACTCACGAATAAAAAGCCGCTGGCAGCAAACAGACAAATGACCAGGAGCAGCGATAGGACAAAACGCCAACTCAGCAGGTTCTCCAAAATTTCCTTGCGAATGATATGACCGATCATATTAATTCCTCCAAGACGTCGAGCAAAAAAAGAACAGCGGTATCTCTGTGGCTCTCTTTCATCTGACGTCATACCTCAAGAACGTTACGAATGATAAGGTTAAGAACAATGAGTTGCTGAGCAGCAACAGCACCAAATCGGGTGCGACGTATTTGAGGCTTTTTACAACTCCAGGTGGTTCATAAGTGAACGTCGGAAAACCTTCAAGGTCAACAACTGAAGGTTTGTCCCCGGCGTCTCGCAGCAACTTGTTTCTTCTTTCGATGGCCGAACTGAGTTTCTCGCCAGCAGACTTATCGGCGGCGTCTTTTAGCTTGATTAGCCTGGAAATCTCTTCTCGCGCTTGTTGACATTCCGCCATTTCGTCCATGGTCATTGTCGTGAAGTACGATGGTAAGCGGAAGTCGTCTGTTTTGGAACGAATGTATTCAATGACCTCATTTCTGTATGCCCGTGCCCGTTCCATAAAGGACCGGGTTGCGATGAGGTCTGTCCCAGATAGAGAAGACATGACATTCTCGTATAGAGAAAGAGGCGAAATTCGTGCCAGTGCGTCTGCCAGGGATTTCTGCTTCAGTACGTTAAAAAGATGGCTGCGCTCCACCTCCAAGAGTCTATCTGCATACGCCATAGACAGTGATCGATAGAAAGCGTAGCGTTTCTGCGTATGCTCCGCCGTGGACTTAGTAAGCCACATTACGTATTCTCGCCCAAAAGCATCTCTATTATGGCCTAATGCGCCAAGGGTATAGCCGAAATCGGCGTGCCACTTCTTTTTCTCGCTTTCGCGCGTTTGCTCAAGTGCCGCAAGTTGTCCTGCTACCTTCTCACGCGGCTCCAGAATGCGGGCATTTGTGGCAAAACTAACGCTTGCGCTGGGTATCACCACGGCATATACTATCCAGCATAGCAATGCGAGTATCAGGCAAGTGGCGGATTTTCTTGCCATCGTCGATACTAACAGACCCAAGCTGAACATGGCGGAGATGAAAATCACAGAAGTCACGTACATCAGTCCGATGCGAGTCCAATCAGCCAAGGCCAAGCTCACAGCGGGCGAAAGGCCGAGGATGAGTAAACCTACGACAAAAGTTATTGTAATCGGCAAAAGCAGTGTCAACAAACCCGACAGAAGTTTGCCAAGCAAAACGTGAGGGCGGGCTATCGCGTTCGACAGCGTTAGTCTGAGCGTTCCACGCTGGGCTTCGCCTGAAACAACGTCATACGCTATCAGCAACGCCAGAATGCCGAGGACAATCTTGAAGATCAACGTGACATCCAGAACTGGGAAGATCGAAAGATAGGGATTTGTCTCGGATGAGGTTAAGCTGACCTCCGGGATGCTTTCAAACTCAATCTTCGCAGCATTCGCCAGTCGAGTCTCGTATCCCTCGCTAAAAACCGACAGTATCGTCGGCGGACGAAAGACTGTCGGCGCAATGTTCATGTAAACCTTGACCTTTCTGAGGTCTTCTTCGTTGGCCGTGACATTTGAGCTGTAATCCCTTAGCCTTTGCTGATAGTCCTCAAGCAAAACAGGGACGAGCACTACCACCAGAACCACACAGAGTGCCGTTCCCAGCGCAAACTTGAACGTCATTAAGTTCAGCAAGAACTCCTTTTTAGCAATTTTCCAGATCATATCGTATTTTCTTTCTTATCGTACGTCGTATCTCATGAACCTCGCAAACGTCGCCGCAAAAAACACGACATTAAACAAAACGAGTATCCCCCAGTAAGGCAGCACTTCGTTTAATTTGTCTTTCAACGGTTCCTCTTTGAAAGCAAAACGCGGCCGGTCGCTTACGTCTAAAAAAGACTCGTCCTCAAGTGCCGGGTCCTTTTTTTTCGCATCATCTATTTTCTTGTCCGCATACGATTGGAATTGCTCTCCATATTCGTCTTTAGTCTGTTCAAAGTACTCCAAGCTTCGCAGGCCCGTACCTGTCAGATCTCTGGCAACATAAACAAAATTTGCAAAAGGTGAAATGCAAGCCAGTTTTTTAGCGAGCTCCGTCTGGGCAGCAGCTTTTGTCCCCAGGTCTTTCCAAAGTTTACCAGATTCCTCTCCTCGGATACGTATAAGGTCTTGCTTTTTATACTCCTGACGGAATGCATCCATCATGGCCTTAAACTCAGGATCGGCTTCTGCTCGCTGCTTGGCTGCTTCTCGATGCTCAGGGCTGGCATTTATACCAAGATAAAAGCCAGCAATGCCTCCGAATTCCATCGATTCAAATTCATAAAATAGTGTGCCATATTTGAGTTTGAATTTTTTTACA